>Ga0209354_10000465_pt1 | contig 19183 bp, 14 predicted proteins | sample LauGreSpBDMM15DD_2_FD_187562 | JGI IMG/M metagenome (GOLD analysis project Ga0209354, IMG submission 187562) | Freshwater lake microbial communities from Lake Michigan, USA - Sp13.BD.MM15.DD (SPAdes) (version 2) | ecosystem: Environmental > Aquatic > Freshwater > Lake | place: Lake Michigan...
TAGTTTCTAATCAGTTTGACGGAGAGGCTGTTGGAGATGTATGATTACCACGCTGGTTGCCATGACTAGCTCCTTTCGTGGTTGAAAGATCCCCCCTCGGCGTAACAACCGAGGGGTTTTTTTATTTGCTCTTAGCCTTCATGCATTTACCCATTGCAGAGCATTTAGCTTTGTTTGGGCAACCCGCACAGGGCTTAAAAGGCGCAGCTTTTTTACCAGCTTTTGCAGTAGCTTTAGGCATCATCATTTTTCCGTACATAATATTCTCCAATAAAAAAAGTTAACGGTACTTCGCGGTTTTTGCAGCAATCTTTTTTGGTTGAGCTACAAACTGTTTCCCCTGAGCTTTGCCAGCGCGTTTTGCACGCGTTGTCGCAGCGTATTCAGCAGGGCTAAGACTTTTAATTGCAGACTCAGGTAAATACCTTTCGCCCGTATCAGATGATTTTTTACCACTTTTGGTTCTCCATTTTTGGTCACCCCAGTCTTTCAGGGATTGTTGAGGGGCTTTCAATCTCTGTACCCCCCGCCTGCGGCTTTGTATTTCTTGGCTACAAGTTGTGCTTTACGAGCAGACCATTGGCCTGCACCAGTCCCTTGGGTAGCAGCAGACTTTACCTGCGACACAATTCGTTTGCGCAACTCAGGTTTAGTATAGTTGCCCGCAGCGTTTACTTTAGACTTGGTAGCCATGTTAGCAATTCCATGCGCGCAATGATTTATTGATCCGCGAGTTCGGGTCTTTGGCCGTCTTCTCGCTTGTTAGTTTCTTCTTCATGCCCTCCATGCGGGCACAGAAAGAGTCTCGGCGTGGGCCGCCCTCTGGCTGTGGAGCCTTGAGTCCCGGTTTGCCCGGATTGGCTGCATTGTAAGAGGCTCGGCCTTTGGCGTTCAAGCCGCCCTTCTCGGACTTCCCCTCTTTGCGTTGCCATGCTGGTGACTTAGCCATACTATTCTCCTGCGATTTCTTCAGCTAGTTTACGGGTTCCTTTAGTGTACTGTACACCACCAACTGTCATTTTTTCACGTTTTTTCTGCTCAGCTGGAGCTCTAAGTAACTCAGACAAAGGCGTTGTGTTTACGCCGTTTTCTCGTTTAACCGCTTGCAGTTTCTGCCAAGCGGCCCGCGCTTCCCCTTGGGCTTCAGAATCACCAGCACGAGCTGCCTTGACATAATCATTTTTGATTTTTGTTGTGCGCTCAGTAAAGTTCTGAGTTGTTTCTTTCATCAGAGTTTGGCGTTCGTAAGTGACAGTTTGTTTAACTGGTTGAACCCCAATAGCTTGGAATAGTGTATCCATAGCTGATACTTCGTCAGGCGGCAAGATAATATCACCGTTACGGCGAGTCATCCCCTCATTGGCAATACGGTACGCTTTCATAGCATCAGACACGCCCTTAGGCATTGTTTGTTCTAAGCCGCGATGCCAATCACCACTCATCATCAAACCCAAACCATCAATCATTCTTGAGACCATGCCAAGAGAAGCGCCGCCAATTAGCGTACCAAAAGCTTCGGCTCTACCGGCAGTTGTACTTAAGTCAGCCTGACTAAACGGCATGATAGACAGCATGTTGCCCGCACCAACCTTGCCGGAAATATCAGCACCTACCAGTGTAGGAGCTCCGCGCAAAATTAAGTTTGCAACTTGTTCGTCACCAATGGCTTTGCGAATTTCGTTGGTAATGTCATATGGTTCGTCTTCGTCACCAAGTAGAGCGTTAATTGCCCATGCTATAGCTGCGTAACCCGGCATGCCCATAGCTCCTGCAAGCAAACCTGTGTGGCCTAGCGAATAAGCTAAAGTCTTCAAAGCCGCAGCGCGATCAGCACCCTGCAAAGCGTCTTTAATTAGTTTGGCGTAGAACGATAACTGAATTAATTGAAACTTGCGGAATTGCAATGCTACTTTACCCACGCCAGTGTTAAACGCACGAGGGGCATTGAAGCTGGTGTAGTCACCGTGCGTCTCTGTCAGGATGCGGTCAGCGTAGTTAATAGCATCTTGTTTGTTACCAGTTTTAGCTAGTTCTAAACGATACGCAGCCATGGCAGTAGACAAGCGGTTGATAGATTCAACTTTTTGTACGGCTAAACGCAGAGCTTTATCAGCAGCGCTAATCTTGCCAGCGAAGTATCCGTCACCTTCGACTTTAAATTCACCCATCTCGGTATCTAAACCGATATCAATCTTGCCACGGTTGACCAATTCTTTAATGGCATCGCGCACATCAGCTGGCACTTTGTTAAAGTCAAACTGTTGTTTTAGCAACTTGGCAGACTTCATTACTCCACCAAGTTCGGTGTAAGCTTTAAATAATGCTGTCGATGCTTGGCTGTAGTTATGCTTGCCGGCCATTGCGGGAACCGACATCATCCATGGCTGTGTCAAGTTCTGTAAGTAATACGCAGGGCTAGTCGCCAAGAAGTACAAGGACGACATGCGAGTCAACTTGTTTAACCATGGGCGCTCAACATAATCCAAAGACTGGACATAACGCTTAGCCAATTCATTAAAGATTTCTGACTTGCGTTCGCGGTCGCCTTTTTTGACTTGGTTGCGCATCTCTTGCAATGCGTCTTGAACTTGTGGGTTGTACTTAATAGACGCCATAAAGTTGGCATCAGCACGACCCTGCTGGGCAAACGAGCGAATCATGTCCACTTCACCAGCCACGCCACGACGACGCATCTCAGATTTGCGAGCACTACCCTCTGCCAACGCCTCCAAGTACATCTGACTAATTAGGCTTAGCATCTTAGACGAAGATTTATCGCCATCCTTGGCTTGCGCATCAACACGCGAACGCATCTTAGTCAGTTCACGCAAAGCAGAGTGGCCGCTAAACATCTCGTCAATAACGGTATCGCGCTCGGCAATCTGCACGTCGTCAAAGAAACCTTGGTCGTTTAAGTCCTGTTGGAGAGTGCGTGCCTCCCACTTGCCGTCTGTAAAGCTGACGTGGTAGTGGTCACTATTGCTTTCCAACTCAGCAATTTTCTTTTTGTCGTTTGCAGCTTCGGCATCCAAGTATTCTTTAGACTTGGCAATAACTACATGGCTACCATTGCGTTTGATTGGAGCGTAAGGAATACCGTCACGAATCTTGAACAAAGTTTGGAAACGTTTGAGGGTAGCTTCTTTTTCTTTTGTCAGTTTAACTTCATTGGCTGTATCGCCGTCGGCCTTAGCAGCAGCAATCATGGCGTCATACTCACTGTTGGTTGAATCCAACACAAGTTTCTTTTTCTTAGCCAACATGTCACTGCCATGGGCAAAGACAGCTTCTACATATGCTTGTGATTCTGGAGCCAACGCATCAAAGCGTGCTCCCATGTCATCATTGCGGTACTTGCCGTAACCCCACTTGCCTTCGCGTGTAGAGTCAAACAAGAAACGGTTTACGCTTTCATCGCCAGTGCCACGGTCTTTTTCAGGGACAAGGGCATACATGTCAGAGATTTTCTCAACGGCAATCTCATTTTCGCGGGCTTCGGATTTGCTTTTGCCAACTAAGTCCACAAACTTTTTAGCAGAACTAACGCCTGACTTAGTAGCACGGTCAACCAAATCGCTGGTAAAGACAACGTAGTCTAAGCCTTTATTGACTGCATCACCGATAGCACCCAAAGACAAACGCGCAGGTTGCTGTGCAGCTCTAGGCAACTTGGCAATGTTGCGTTGGATAGTTCCTTGGTTTGGCGCATTTACACCAAACTTTATGCGTTGTTTATCGGCAGCTGTTTGAGAACCAACACGTTGGATGTTCTTTTCATTAAAGATAACAAAATTGCGCGTGCGATTTGTTGTGTTAGTAATATACCCCCGCTCTTTCATAGCAAAGCTAACGTCTTTAACGCTAGGTATTGTGAAGTGCGTTCTTTCACGTTCGCCGCGACGAGGATTTCCGTCGTTATCAACAGCAATGACTGTAATCAGTTCTTTGGCAGGGTCAAAACGAATGACTTTATCGGGGCCGCCATACCCTTGCACAATTGCTCCGGGGGTAAAGTACGCTTGCAAAATACCGGCGCGGCTTTTTATTACTTTGCCATTTTTACTAAAAGTGATATTGTCTAAAGTATTGTCTCGGCTTTCAGCGTCGAGATATCGAATACCTTGAATGCCTTTGGATTCTAAATATTTAGAGGCTTTTTCTTTGACGGCCATTCTTACTTCTGGGCTTGCGTCTTTCCACGGCCCAGTGCCTTTAGACTCGTTCCAAAAACGAGCAACTAAATATTTGTAAATATCTTCGCCAGTTTTAATGCGGATATTAGCGCCTTTATTGTCGTTCAGGTCTTTAATAGTAGCAGCTTCGCCTTTAACAAAGTCCCGAACAATTTCTGGTTGGTACGCAAAAGGCGAATCCCAGTTAATCATTTCATCGTTAGACACCGCCATGTCTACGCGCATTAAGTTGCCGGCTGGGCCACCAATTCGGACAGTTTTCTTTTCCCCTGTTGGCGAAACTAATTTAATATAGTCCAATCCGGCTTCAAGGAAACGGCGCGCTAAATAGCCGGGCGTCGCAAACTCAGCCGGATTCATATAAACTGCTTCTGCTAAGTCCTTAGCTACTTTTATTTGCGAGCCAGCGTAAGCAATTTCTTCTCTGTCTACTGGGTGCAAAACTGATTCGGCAAAACGCCATCCGACGTATTGTTTAAGTGTATTTTCAACAGTAGATGTTTCTTTACGCTTAACGTCATTCCACCAATAACCTTTACCAATACCAACAGCTTGAGCAATATAACTGCCCCAACCGTACGCTTGAGCGCCTTCGCCCGAACTCATAAACTCATGGTTAAACCGGCGAAACGTGGCAGCAGTGCCGTGCCAAGAACCGTTCATCTCTAAACGAGCAGCGCCAAACGCCAAGTTGACAACGTCTTGTGCTTTTAGATTTTCTGGCTTAAAGCCAAGTTTGCGCACTGCAACTTTAAATGCAGCCCACAATGTACGGAACCAAGCCATCAACGGGCCAGATTCTTTACCTGCTGCTGTTGGGTCAACGCCGGCAAGCATGGCTTCTTCAATAAAATACGCAAGCAGTTCTTCACGTTCGTCGGCAGTAGGTGTTTTTGCGTAACCAACACGGGCTTTAGCTTTAGCTGCTAGTTGAGCTTCAAGAGAATCTCTGTTTGAGCCAGCCCACGTCGCAATTTGATCAACTAATCTGTCGTAGACCGCAGTAGGCAACAAGTTTTCTAAACCAAGGTGAGCTCCAACCTCGTGCATAAATTTAGCACGGCCTTGACCTTGTTGAATGCGGTTGGCAATAAGATAAGCAACTCCGCCTTGAGCAACACCGTAAGCACCTTTAGCTTGAATAGCTTCACCAAGAGCTTGGACTTCAGGCGTACCTGAATTTAACAAATCATCAATACTGTCAACAATAACTAATTTGCGGTCTGTAATGTCAGCGCGAATAAAGTTTTTAATTTCAGCGGCTAGTCCAACAGCTGTATAAGGTTGGTTTGCCACACGGTCTTTACCGAACTGAATGTCTTTAAACTCTGCTGGAATGTTTGCATTTTTGAGCATGTACTCAGGGGCGTAACGCAAAATGTTTTCCGCAGTTAATTTAGCGCGAGAGTCATATTCACTCATGGCTGCAAGACCGCTAAAATCACTATAAGGCTGTCCGGGATACGACAAAGCCGAAGACAGCATCCGCAAAACTGAATCTCTAATTGTTAGATTAGTCACAATACGTTTCATCAGTGACGTATCATTGTTAGCCAACGCTTGGATAGCGTCATTCTCAACTCGGGACAGAGGGGCTTGCTCCGAATAAACTCGTTGCGCATCTTCTAAAGCTTCAATTGCTTCTGATCTTATTTGTCGCGGGCCTTGGTTTTGCAACATATTTTCTTGCGCTTCAGGTCTACCTTTGTACGCATCCCACAATCCTTGGCTTACCAAGTCGTACGTTTTGGTAACTTTGCCATCAATAACCAAATCAAGAGTGCGGCCATTGTTTACAAGCTTTGGTGCTTGTACTGTGGGTAAGTCTTTACCAAACAGCATGTTCTCTTCTTTGCCCACGACAGAAGCAGCTGCAACGCCTTTAGCTCCTTGGCCACCTTCGGTGCGGGTCTCTGTACGAGTCTCGGCAGCAAACATCTGAGCTGCTTGCTCTTGGGCATCTGGCACAACAAACACCATACCGCCATCAAGATTGGCAATGTTGGGAGCAATCTCGTTGATAAACGTATCATGCTTGGTATTGATACAGCCGTAGCTAACTCGGTTGTCTGCTGCGGTAGGCGTATCTAATCGACCTAAACGGTTTTCAGAAGGTGTGCTGGTGTCTGCAGCGTGAATGGCAATGTAGCCTGTGTAATCTTTTGACTCAACCAAGATGAGCTCTTGGCCGCCAGCGTACGTGGATGCTCTAGCTTTGAGAGTAAATTTACCGGCAGGAGTAACTTTTGCTCCGCCTTCAAGCGAGGAAACCGCTGCAAGAACGTCGCCGGTATCTTTGCCGTACAGCGTTGGATCGGACAATGCGTGTGAGCCGTCTTCTTTAAAGATGTGCAACATGCCGTTAGGCTTGTCAGCAACCATGAACCACTTACCAGACTTCATTGCAACGGGAGCCATGGCTTCGTAAACTGCTTGTGCAGTAGGCGACATTTGGGCTTTGGCTACAGCGGGTACTGCTTGGGTTACTTCAATGGTCTGCTCAAACGTCTTAGCAACATTTAAAGTGAATGCATCTTTGGTAATGTTCGGGTTGAACACAATACCCATGGCAAGGACGCCTTCGGCCATCGCTTTAATAATGCTGCGAATAGCACCGGCAACGGCTTCTGCACCTTGCGTAACGTACTTTGTAATGTCAGCTTGGACTTTTTCCAAGAACTCGGCACTGCCACGTTTAGCGCCATAGTGCTGTTCAAGGCGTTCAACTTGGGGTGCAGGCAAAGCAGCTACTTGTGTAGTGACTTGCTCATCAATAATCCGAGTCTCACCTTCAATGGTGATTGGCTCTTTAGTCAGCAACTGCTGCAAGCCCATCTCTTTGGCAACCACAGGTTTGCCATTGGTACGAACAGCCAAGTCGGTCAGGTAGTCCTGCTCTAACTTGGTTAACTGCTCGTAGGGTACTAACCCGGGAGTCTTAGCAACAAGGTTATTCCACAGGACTTGACCTTTATTTACTTGCTCTTTGGCTTGACCTTGGACGGTGACTTGGCCTTTGCTGGCAGGTTTTTCGGTACGCCGTACTTGGCCGCCCACTCCTTTGCCAGCTTCGGTTTTTGGCTGAACAGGTACGACTGCTGTGCTTGTGACTTGAACGGCATCTGGTTCTCCTACAGGTTTAACGGTTTCCGCGACAGCTTCGTCAGCCTCATCCTTTTTAGATTTGCGACCAGCATTAGCTCTAACTTCTGCTTGAGCGCGTTTTTCAACGGCGCGAACTTTAACAAGTTGTTCAGCCAGCTTTTCGTTGAGTTCTTTAAGAACAGCTTCGTCAGTCTCAGCAGCCAGAGCTTCCAACGTAGCATCAATTTCGTTTTGTAGATCAGTAAAACCTTCGACTGCGGCAGTGCTAGCACCTGCGGTTTTGACGATATTTTCAAGGCCGGCTTCAATGGCTTCGCCTTCATCCATGCGCTCTTGGCTCTGACCAAACACATCAGTCTGCACTTGGCTTTCTAAACTATCGGGCGCGGTAGTGTTAAAGGCGTCAGCAATTTGAGCATCGGTTAAACCAAATTTAGTTTTTGCTCTAAGAATCCGTTCAGGCCATGTCTTCTGTCCTGTTGCACCAGCAATTTTCTGGATGTTCTGGCGGCTAGTGTTGTACTTGGCCGCAGCTTCTGGCTCAGACATGCCCATACCAACAACATCAAAAATAATGTCGCCATTACGATCACCAAAGATTTGTCGCAATACAACTTGACGTTCATCAACGGCGTCTTTCTGGCTACGCCGCGCCTGTTCTTGCTGCAGCAAAGCATATTCTGCATCGCTAATGTTGACGTTAGTCAGCTCAGTAGCCAACTGGTCATCGGACAATTTACTAACAACATCAGGTGTAACTTCACCACGAGCTAAGGTGGCTTGCTTGCGAGTTCCCGTTTGTTGGGCTTTAGCAGCTTCAGCGGCTTCCAACACAGTCATGGGTTTAGGAGCACGTCTGAATTTAGATGTAGTCGCAGCAGGGGTTGTTAGATCAGTAGGCGCAGTTGTTACAGTGGTAGATGGTTGACCGCTGGTGTCTGGAAGAATACCAGCTTGTTGAAGTGGGGCTCCAGTTCCGGCGGCAGTTCCACCAACTGCGCCTTGGATAGAAGGAGCTGATCCTGCAGCTCCCACAGCTCCCGGAACGACAGCGCCCCCGACTCCCACGCCTCCTGCAGTTCCCAGTCCAGTTGAAGTTGGTATGCCACTTGGTGCTCCCTTGCGTGCGTTTATGATGGCTTCGTCCATCAACTGAACAGCTTTTTCGTACCGGCCTTTTCCCATGTACTTCTGTGCGGCGTAGTTCCAAATAGGAGCCATCAAGTCAGACTGAGGATCAACTCCGCTCTCAGCCATAATGTCAAATAACTGTCGGCTGTACTGATTCGGGATTACTTTTAACGTATCCCTGATAAATAAATCTTTAGGGTCACGTTCTATTTTTGCGTTAACTGCTGTAGCCGCAGCTGCAATAGCTGGTTTTGATTCAGTTAAATCCAAAGATGCGTTTGTCATCTGCTGATATTCACCAACAGACAATTGTTTTTCAAGACCTGTTACGGGGTCGGTGGCATACTGGCCACTAGGTTCATCATAGGCAGCTGCAAATTGCTTTGCGTAATCTTTAGGTGTAGTGCGAGCGCCAATACCGAGTTGCTGGTCAATTCGCTGCTGCAATGGCGCTGGTTGTGTAACCAAACCATATTGTTGTGGCGCTGGTGCTTGCGGTTTTTGCCCGCTTAAAAGATCGGTTTCTTGTTCTGGGGGCTGGTACTGCTCACTACGACGCCAACCACCTAAAACGCCAGAAGCGGCACCACCTAACGTGGCACCGCCAATGAATGATTCCAGATAGCGCTCGTTGGCTTCTGGGTTAAACATGGTCTGACGTGGGTTTACCGCCATGCGACCGGCTTGGTTTACCAGCTCTTGGAATGTTTCGCTTGCGCCTTCAATAGGTGCGTTTAGAGCAACGTTGGCACCAGTACGAGCTAAGCCACCGCGAACACCCTGCATTTCGTCAAGACGTTTGATACCCGTGCGCATCATTTTGCCACTGGCTAAAGCAGCATCAAGACCGACTAAATCGGCAGCGGCGTAAGGAACACCTAATAAACCAGCTACGCCTAAGGCAGTTTGACCGGCTTCTTGACGTTGGTTTTGAAGAATGTCGCCTACAGCAGATGGGTAATTTGCAGCAGCAGCTAAGCCAATACGACCAGCAGTGCCAAGACCCATTAAAGCGCCAGTACCGCCAGTAGCTAAACTTGTTATAAGTTCGGGGGATGAGTCAATGGCTAAACCACGGGCATAACGCAGTGCCGAACCAACGCCTTCAACATCTTTGTAAGATTGCGGGTCATTAGGGTTATCCCTAAAATACCGCTGCATTGATTCTTCTTGTTCAAATTGGTTTTGGCGGCGAAGATCACCTAAAGGCAATCCAGCGGCTTCACCAATGCCAAGAAGACCGGCTTGCGAACGATCAATAGCTGCACCAAACCTAGTGCCTAACCCAGCAGGTGCTATTTCAGCACGGAAGCCGCCTCCAAATTGTGCGTCAATCTCTTCTTGCGAAAGAATCCGTGCCATAGCAAACCCTCAATAATATTACTTATTCTAACCCGAGTTGCTGCGCGTTGTATAGGTCAGTTTGTCGTTGAGCAATTGCTCGGTTGCGGGCTTGCAGTGCTTTTTGTGCATTGAATGCATCAATTTCAGCTTGAGTTGCTCCCATACGTGGGCGCTGGCTGGCTCCATATGGATCATATGGTTGTCCTACTGCAAACAAACCTGTGTTTCTACCGGGAATATTTCTTTGTTCTTCTTCTACTGCAATGGTATTTGCGCCAAGGCGTTTGTAGTCAGCTTTAAGTTCTTTAATGTCATCTGGATTTTTAACATCGTAGGCTTTACCGCCAAACATTACTTCAGTGCCATTGGTGTTCCAAGGTAACTGCGGAATTGCGTTTGTAGGAATGTTTGCTTTTTCTAAAAACTTAGTTCGGTCGGATGGTAATATACCAATAGGCTTTCCGTTTCCGTCAGTAGGTATCCAGTTGCCATTTCCATCAGCAATCTTTACCTTACCGCCTATATTCATTTTGGTACCTTCGTCATCAACTTTGGTAGGTTTCATATCCCTACCTTCAGTACCAGCCTTCTGAAGTTTAACGTTGTCAGGGTTAACTTTTACGGTTTCAAAGGTCAGACCGTCTTTACTCATCTTAGGAATTGTGGCGTATGTATTGCCATCCTGTCCAGTAAAGTACGTAGCCGCACCCATGCGGTCTAAACCAGTTTTACTTTCGTAATAGTTTTTGGTTGTCTGAGCCTTGTCGCGCTCAATCTTAAGCAACTCTTCTGTTTTCTGACGATCAGCAATATTTTTAGCCAACGTCAAAAAGTTGGCAGGGCTAGCCATACCAGCAAATTGTTCCATGATAGCGTTTTCACTACCTTGAGCAAATGTACGTTTTGTGCCATCTGTGTTAGTCTGAATAATCTGATTGCCCCTGCGCTCTAAAGTAAAGCCGGGATTTTGTTCGTCCAGCCACGCCATGGTAGCGTCAACGCCTTTGGTAAACGAAGTCTGAAAACCCTTTTGAAACTTAGCCGCATCCAAATTCATTTTGTTAAGTTCGCTAGATGTATAACTAGCTTCCAATTCCATGCGAGCTTTAGGCCCTTGTGTTTGCTCAACAAGGCTAAGAATAGCGGTAGTACGGTCTTCAGGCTTTTCAAATTTTTGCTTGTAAATGTTGGCAAGGCCATCGTCAAAACTGACAATTTTATTTTCAGCCCGCTCTGCAGAAGTAAGCTGTAAGCCGCCTAATTTAGTTTGTTGCTGTAAATTTTGTAGGCGCAAAGGCGCTTCAATAGCTTCACGGTCTAACCGGTTAGCTTCGGCTAAAAGCTGTGACGCACGAACAGGATCGCCACTAGCGCCAATAACGCGAGCAGCTTCGCGCATCTGCAAACCTTGCAGTTTAGTGGCATCAAATTGACCAGCTACAGTTTGTCCGCCGTAGCGCTGAACTTGTTGAGGGGTAAAGTCTGTAGGAGGGGCAGGCATGTCGCCTTGCCCAAGTTCAAGCCCCTGTCTTGGAGTGTAACGAAGTGTGGGAACTTGTCCTTCTGCGCCGGGCAGAGCATTTACGTCATAAGCTCCTGTAGCTTGCAAACGTTGGATTTCCTTTACTTGCTCGGGGGTGTAGTCAGTAAAAGACTCAGGTTGCGCGTAAGCTTGCGCTAACTGCTTTTTCAATTCATTTTCATCGCGCATCTTGAGGCCACGCTCAACTGCTTGTGCGCCTACTTGGAATCCTGCTGCAAAACCCATATCAAACCTCCATCATCTTGGCCTTGAAAGGCCGTAAGTTGTACCCGCACCTACCAATGCGCCAATAACCTGACCTTCTGCATTAAGGCCGGTATTAAACTGGCTGGTCTGGTTAGTAAGAATGTTGCCGTAGGTTTGACCAGCTTGCTGCATACCTTGGCCATACTGTGAACCGGGAGCCATGGATGTATTGATACCAGCAGAGCCTGCAGCATTTGCACCTTGGTAAGCAGCGGTAGAAGCACCAGGCAGATTACGGCCAAGACCTGTAACGTCTAAACGACGAGCAAATCCAAGCTGTTCTGCCTGAGTACGAGCGCCTGTCATGGCATTGGCACGTTGAGCAGCAAGGCCCAGATTAGTCTGATTAGCCATCGACATTGCACGGCCTGAGGCAGGGTTTACCCCCATAGACGCTTGAGCTCGCTGAGAAGCAGCTTGAGTTGTACCGAACGCTCGGCCTGCGGCTGCAGCGGCTTCACGAGCCACCCCCTCTCGGTAGTCCTCGGTATTAAATCGTTCAGCATCTCGGACAAGACCTTGCTCTAGCGGCCTAAACGTCTGCTGCTGATAGTCGTAGTAATCTTGCGCTTGCCGCATTTGTTGCTGCTGCGCGGCCATTTGTTGAGCGGCTACTTGACGAGCAAGCGGGGCCATCTCTGCATATTGCTGTTTAGCAAAGTCTAACTGCTCACGCCCAAGTTGTTGCATTGGTCCGTAGTCTGGTGCTGGTTGCGATTTTCCGCCCATATTTACTCCTTGCGCAGCCAACGACAGTTGTCAGGCCGCATTACCAAAATCTGCATATCAGCGCCGGGTGCGCCATCTTTCATTACAAACTCTTCTTCAAACCCAAGATGCTTATCAAATTCTATAATATGTGGCTCATTTGTTGGCACCATTCCAGTCAGTCTTTTCAACTGGCAGTGGTTAAATGCGTAGTTGCACACATGCTCAAAGAGAGGAATAAGCTGTTTTGTCTGCCTTGCAATTGCGATATGACATGTAGCGTTTGCGCCATTGTAATTGTTTATGACTACTCCGGCTATCACTTCGTCACCCTGCATAACACCAATCGCGTAGAAATTTCCCCAGTCAGCGTTCTGTCCAACACGCTCAGCAACCCAAGCGCCAATACATTCTTTTTGGTCAAAGACAAGTTCTGCCATCTGCGTATTATGTCTTATTGTTAAGGTTTTGGATACTTTGCTTTTACAGCTAAACAAGCAGCAATGTAGGTATCAATTTGAGCTTGGTCTCCCTTGACAATTCCATCTAGGTAGTCCGCCATAGAAGGATACTCGGCTTCCCGTTGGGCACGGTAGTCAGAAACGCTGGTAACAGTCTTTACGCACTTGCCGTCTACCATGGCAATATCTACAGTAACACGGGAATACGGGAGCGTCAGGTTAAGGATTTCTACGTATTCCACGTACGTGTCATCAAACTTGTGAGTCATCGGGCCGGCAAGAATTTGCCCATCTTCAAACTTAACCCATTGTGTTTCCATTATCGAACCCCCATTGCCATACCATCAATGGTTTGAATTGTGTACTCTGCATTGAAACCGCCGACAAATATCATAACTGGAACGGCGGTAGCGTAGGTGTTGGTTGTTACTCCTGTTGCGTTTGTACAAATACCAAAAGTACCAGAGTTAGTGTTATACGCAAGTTGCTCAGAAGCGGTAATAGTTGTTCCAGAAATAGAGGCGTTGATTAACACTAAAACAGCCAAGTCGCGAGTGGCGCTAACCCCTATCGCTTGCACATTTACAGACATAAAAATTTTATGCGGCGCTGTAGCTGGCGCAGGCATATTAGCGTTGTAGACTAAATACTGAGGGACGTTTGTATCCCCGTTTAAATAGTAAGGGCCATTTGTCGTAGAAATAGGAGTAGATGCGTTAATCCGAACAAACAAACCAGAGTACAGATTAATTTTATACGCCGTTATCAAAAGACCGCTAATCTGACCTGATCGAAGCGTTAACGTATTAAATTCAGCATCGCCATTCCCATCTATCTCCCAGCCTGAAACACCAGCAGAATAGGTAGATGAGCGGATATAGCTGTTCACAGCAATAGAACCTGCTGTAATTTTAGTAGCACTTAAACTGCTAATATAAGCGTTCCCAATGGCCGCTCCTGCAATGTACGTGCTAATGTTGGCGTCTGTAATGGTATTGAGGTAGGAGAAGTTACCAAGCCCCGTTACCTGCGTAGTGCCTGATACGGTGTTCTGTGTAGCTAACGCTCCCAAGCCTGTAATGTTTGACGTAGATAGCGGAGTACCCGCAGCCAGAATAATATTGCCAGAAGAATCTTTTATGCTTAGCCCTCGAGAGTCAATCTGCGCCGCAGTTACCTGCCCACGAATCGACGCTGCGCCAAACTCGGCTGTACCGTTAGCGTGAATCTTCCAGCCTTGAGACCCTGCAATGTACGCCGCACTCTCAATGTAACTCGTGGCTTCCAGTGCAGCACCGGTAATCTTGTTGGCAGATACATTAATAAGTTTGGAGTTTTCAATCGTGCCTCCGGCGATATTTGAACCTTGGATTGAACCGCCTTGAATAAACGCACCGTTAATGTACACACCCGGATTAACCGTAACGCCGTTGATGGTCGTCGTAGTAGTCGTAACAATAAACGGAATAACAGGCACAATGCCCGGGCCGCTAGGACTGGCAATAGAAAATCGGTCAGCCCTAATAATAAAGTCACTGTATGGAGTAGCAGTGTTTGACGTGCTTGCCAAGCCAAAGCCAGAGACATAACCGTTGTTGTCTATTTTTACAGTGTACTTATTAATCAAACCGCCGTTGGTAGTGTCTACCAAATCAATTCGTTCGCCCAGTTCACTAAATAATTCTGTCTCAGTAATTGCACCAGTCAGTGTGTCCAGTAGGTGTTGAACTTCAGGGCCAGTTGTTCCAAGAGTTCCAGACACGCTATTAAACGGGCCTTTGACACCTAGTGTATTTACAAACCGAACCCAGTAGTATCTTGACTGTGATGGGCCAATTGGGTCTGCGTAGTTAACACCGGGAACAAACGCTAGCTGGACAGCATCACCAATGACGTTTGTCGACCCGCCATAAATCTCACTGTAGTCATGGCCAAAGTACGTAGGGCTGTCCCACTCAATAAGGACGTTGTAGATTGCACCAGTAGCCGTTACATTCTGCGGAGCTGGCGGTGTGCCTATGTTTAAGGCAGTCGGCGGAGTTATCGTGCCGTTACTTCCGGGGCCTGCAATACCACCAGTAATTAAGTCCTGAACACTGACAAGACGATCAGTTCCCTTACCCGAAATAATTTCTCGTAGGCGATCTATGAACGTGCGTAGATCACGCGGAATGTCGGATGTGACTGATGGAAGTTTGTTAGACACCAGCTAATTCCTCGATAGATTGTGCGATAGCTAACGAGAAGACTTCAGATGTTCCTTCAATCTGCACTTCCCAATCACGCCCGGGGGCAACAGGCAACCTAAACGGATTGCGGTTTGCAACTGTCTGCGTCCTAATTAAAGTTCCGCCAGAGTAAAACTTAGCTGTCACAGGATAAGTTTCTGCTTCAAGTTGAGCGCAAGAAAAACCTGTAACTTGCGGCAGTGTAAACTTCTTAGACTTCCACGTATAAGTTTTATTGGCTCCAGCAAGCCACACTTTGACCGAACGATCTGCTAGTGCAATAAACAATTTATCTCGTTGCAAATCAGCATAAGCCGCCGTGACATAGATATCGTGCAAAATAAATTGGCCAGAGGTTGGATCGTAAATAAAACCACCAGTGGTTGTACCGTTGTTGTAAAAACCAATGTACTTTAAATCGTGGGAGTAGCCGTGAATCGAGTCTGGCTTAAAGTATGTTTGCCATTGAGCTCTCGTAAAATACTGCTCGGTGACTAGCTTAGAACCGCCGGGAGACAGCAGAACAAGCCCGTCAGGACTTGCGTACATCACAACTCCGTTGGTGCTAACAATACTGCGTTTAGATGCGCAAGCCTGCTCAAGGTCTGACTTAACAACGACAATAGAGTCAGGGTGACTGCCCTGCAAGAAGTACGGCGTGCCAGTAGTAAGCACTGCTAACGTAGTATCCATGCGGCCTAAACCAACAACGGGGTAGTCAAGCGACTGCGTATAGTTAGGCGGCCATGCATGCGGGTGGTAGGGATCACAGAAATACACATCGCGTCCCACAAAGCCCGCCATTACCCCGTTAGGTAAATTGGTTAAGCCTTGCAGCGTTGCAGGTGGTTGCTCCCATGTTAGAGAAGGTAATTCTTCGCCAAGACTTTCTGCAAGAACTTCGTCTGTAAAAGAAATTTGAGAAATAGGTAGTTCGCCTACAAACAAATACACGCCCGAAACAGAACGGTAAAGCCTCCAGTGAGTAACAATGTAACCCGTAGGAACAGAGGCTCGTCCAGAAATAGACACCGCTTGGGTAGGGTAAACGTTAACTGAAGTACTTGCAGGGGAAGGCGCAGACTCAAACTCATAGCCTGACTCTTTGTTTACCCATGTCCACGCATAAACTCGGGTTTCGGTAGACGCTGGTGTATCAGCGTAACCTGCGCCTGTTAGTTCAGAAAACTGAGCTGCTGATGGGTAGTCGCCACCTCGCAGTCGCATAGAAACGCTAGAGCCAACAGAAACAGTCTCAAGAACAGCAATTGGATCGGCAACGCCATACACGGTCGAGGAAATCCCGTACGCCCTAAACGTGGCTAAACTACTGACTGTAGAAGGGTTAATGATCGGAGCAAAAAATTCTGTGCCGTTTACCAGTACAGACAAGTAGCGAGATTCCACGCTGTCAATGTCAGCTTGGGTAATAAATAACCTTGCCGGAGCAGCAGCTTCAGACCCTACTGACTCAACCGCTTTAGCTAAACTATCACCAACGTATCGGCGATAGAACAGAGTTGCAGAATCCGTAGCGCCTTCGCTGCCGGGAGTTACGACAACGCAGCCGCCATAAGCCGTGGCAACAAGTTGGCCGGACATCCGAGAATTTAAAAACGTAGCCAGCGTGGTAGCAGTTAATGTTGTAGAGGTTGAAGCGTTAACGCGGTCTGTCCCATCAACATTTAAAACGATTACATTGCCTGCTGCAATTGATCCAATTTCTGTGTCGTCAATAACTAAGTACGGATAGGAGTCAGCTACTCCGCTTGCAGAATAGTCAATGCCGGAGTAAGTAAATGTTCCGCTTGTATCGGGAATAGAACCTGTCCGGAACTTTACATACAATTTGGTAGCTTCACCAGTTGCGTCGGTTTTAACAATAACAGTGCCACTAGATGCAGTAGCGTTAACTCCTGCCAACGCATTAATGGCTGTAGCTACAGACGAAGCAGTGATTGCGCCAGACAAAGTTACAGTTGTGTAATCTCCAGCAGCCTGTCCTGTCGTGCTGACAAGAACGCCGTAGGTCGTTGTAAGTAAAGAAATGTGGGTAGCAGTTAAAACAACTTCGGCTGCGTACGCAGTCGGAACAAACGCAGCAGGCGCAGCGGTAAGTGCAAGCTCAGGCGCTGGCAATCCTAGTGGACGAGACACGGCTGGGTAGTTTGCCCCAGACAATGCAATTGTTGCGTAGGTAGCTTTTGGTATGCCGTCACCCGTATAAAACGTCCATTCAGACGTATCGCCCGAGATTTGTCCACGGCACACATTGACATCAGTTGTCCAGTGAAACCAGTATTGGGAGTCAGAAATAACTTCTTGACCAAAGCGGTAAATAGTTTGTGGAACGCCTGTCTTGGACAGCGTAGCTACCGCAGAGCCAACGTCTTGTAAAGGCTGCAATGCACCATTAAAAACAGAGCAGTTAGTCGAAACTTGAGCTTGGCTATCCTGCAGATAGCGTGGCGGAATCTTAGGAGAAATCCCACCGAAGGATTTTATTTGAAGTACAGCCATGTCGGTTTTCCTTGCGTCTAGGCATATTGTAGTGTTAACCGCCCAATACAGCTATAGCATGCGTAATGTGTTTAATGCGATCCTCAAGGCCAATCGTACCGCCATTGATCCGTTTCGTCATTGTTACAAAATCTCGGTTGTCGGCGTATTGGTTTAGGTTATGGGTTTGCCAAAACCAGCCAGCAGTTTGTGCAGCGTACTTGGGAGTACGAACAAGTTCGGGTTCCATCACAAAGTCAACACCTAGCGCTTTACCGGCGTGGAAGAAGTTGCTATGTCCAGTCAGCTGGAGAAATCCGGATCCACGAAAACGATACCCATCCCCAGAAGCTTCATCCCGATTTCCCATACGATTCCCGTAAATGCGATTGGCAATTTTACGTGGCTGCTTCTCGTAGGCTGCAGCTTCTTCAGGTGTAAAACCCCATGCACGTTTAGGCGTCTTTGGAAACAACTTAAGCAAGGTAGCAGCACGGTAGTTTAAGTTCTCTTCCATAATACGAAAGTTCCCACATTCGTGGCCGCACTGACCTATCCAGCTGGCTTGTTGTGGAGCCGTATAGATATTGAATCTATCAAAAGTTTCGTTAAACGCATCCGCAAGAGACGGGTCTATGTGCATTTGTTTTAGTTGGTCAGGACTTACCATTTAAGAGGTTCCTTACTTCGTTGTATGAATCTACGCAAGCATTTAAAGCTGCAGTATTACGGTCGCCTTGCGCTACTATTTCCGCGATGGCGTCGATGGTTGCTCTTTCGGCGTCAGAAGCTGCATCAGCCGGTCTGTCAGGTTCACGGGCTGCTTCTGTATTTGTGGGGGCAACGGGGGAACTTGCGGGGGCTTGTACGTTACTTGAGGGGCAGAGGCGCAGCTTGCCAGCACGATTGGCAACAGCAAGAGCAGTAGTCTTTTGATTGATAGCATTGGTAGCCTCCTGTAATTTCGCGGATTGTTGATTAAGTTTTTCACCCAAGTTCTGCTCAATTTGACGAGCTTCCTCGTTCTTTTTGGCGATGGCAATCTTCATGTCGTTATCGCGCTCTAACCATCCGTAGTGGTGTCCAACGCGGTATGTCCCGAAGAGAGATATAAGAACACCGACAATTAACCATGGGAGTGGGATAGGTAACATTATTCAGATTCCTTACGGGCTGCTGCGATTTCTTCGCGTTCGTCGTCGGGCTCCATATGCTCTGGAGGTGTAGTGGGTGGCGGGCCGGGTGTCCATGACTCGTCTAGCTCAGGATTTTTCCAAACAGGCATTGCACCAAACGGTTGTGATGGTAAGCCATACGCAGATTGTGGAGAAGCGTAACTACTATTGGGCGTGCCGTAGCCACCACTCATACCGCCCATCATTGGTGGGCAGCCATGTTGCATTGGAGGTTGGGGATTAAACAGCTTAGAAGCTGCACCCGCTGCTCGTTTAGTCATCACACCGCCGATACCGCCAACGATAAGTAATACTATATCATTAAGCATTTTTGTGTAAGCTTGGTCAATTGGGGCCATACTCTTGATGGGTTGCGTGACGAACGTCACAGAGTAAAGCAAAGCAATGACAATGAAACACAAAATGCATGTAACAACTATCACAACAAAGCCCCAGACCCGGACTTCAAATTCTTCAGTTGTTAGGTTTGGTTTCTGATTGGACGTCATTGATTTTTTTCTCCAAGATGGGGGCTACCAAGTATTCAGGG
>Ga0209354_10000471_pt1 | contig 19109 bp, 18 predicted proteins | sample LauGreSpBDMM15DD_2_FD_187562 | JGI IMG/M metagenome (GOLD analysis project Ga0209354, IMG submission 187562) | Freshwater lake microbial communities from Lake Michigan, USA - Sp13.BD.MM15.DD (SPAdes) (version 2) | ecosystem: Environmental > Aquatic > Freshwater > Lake | place: Lake Michigan...
GTAGTATGGTGGCTCGATTGCAGTATGGTGGTTGCACAATGGATAGCCTTCATGCGAAAGGGGTAGGATGTGGATACACAAGCTATGTATTGTATCGGAGAATATTTGTAGCCAATGAGAATTTTTTCACGTAAATAGAGCGATATTTTTTATTAAATCAATTTCAATGCAAATTAAGCTCAATAGTCTCTTCAGTACTAGTCGGAGATAGTGGAACATGATCAGGATCTTCTCTTTCTAATAATGCTTCAATACGCGCAACTTCTTCATTTAGTCTTCGGGCAAAAATCTCTGATGCTGTTCTGATAACTGTTGAGACATTACGATTTTGTACTAAAGACGGTTCTGGAGACGGGCACGGCGGCGTAGGGGTAGGAGTTTCGCGCCATGCAGGTAAATCTTCATAGAAATCTTCCCACCATTTGAAAACACGTGAACGGGCAAAGATGTTTGTCACCAATGTTTGCGCGGATGTTTTTGAATACACCTGACCAGTCATTGGAGAATGTCTACGTCCCTGCATTCCAAGCCATTTTTTGATTGCTTCGCGAGAATAAGTAAAACCATATTCATCTATTACAGGGTCAATCAAGGGCGTCATTGCAATGGGACACAAAAAGTCATTTGGTAGATCGGGCGCATAAACCCGCATTATCTCTTCACAGTAAGGTGGACACGCGTGGCGGCGATGAACTGAACACTTGCATAAGAAGGACATTTTTATATATTTTTTTACTAGTGAATTTTTATATATGCTGAGAATATTTCAACCAATTAAAAAATTTTCACGGAGAATAGTTTTAACCAATGAGAATTTTTTCACGGAGAATAGTTTCAACCAATGAGAAATTTTTAAGGATACAGGCCTTTTTACCAAGGATATTTTTTTAAATATTACATGTCAACTTCCACGACTATCTCTACCAGATCCGTCGCGCGCACACCTAGACGTATTCCATGGATAGACAACCCCCCAAGAATTGAAATACCAATACCACGCTTTGTGAAAGCTTTCACTCTAAATGAAAAGTATCACTTACCAATGGAGATTATGCTACGCATTGAAAGTTTTTTAAAGAAGCTTATTTTAAAGGAGGTGGAATTATTTGAAGAGTACTTTATGGTTCCTGCATTTCAAAGCGTAGATTTCACATATGTTGATAGTGAACTTTTTTCTGTTGAACGTCACTACCCGGGTAACCTTTCGGTCTTACTTTTTAAAACAGACCCTAACCAAAATTACACCTTATTGATATTCAATAATCAGTATAGAGAATATCATTACTTTTCTTGGTGACAATCTTGGCTGCTTTAAATGAAAAGTTAATAAAGCTTTCTATTTTTTATGCTCAACTTTAATTTTATAAACTTTAACTTCCCCATAGGCATCTTCCGCGTCACCTTTTGAAACATTTGACTGCGTATAACAACCAAGTTTAAAATAGCAGTCCTTCTCCTTTGATTTAGTCTTAACAGCAATAGTTGTTTTTCCTGAGAATATAGTTATTTGTCCTTTGGAAGCAGTCATTATTACTGTATATATATCCCCAAGCTTATACCCTGTAATAAGTTTTCCATAATTATTAGAGTCGTGAATAACTTCGACATAGTCTTTTGTATGCCTAATTTCAACAACATCATCTTCACCATCATGAATTTGTCCAACTACCACTTGAGGCTTTTTTATAGGCAAGTTAGTAACAGAACATGTCCAGGTCATAATATGAGTTCCACGGTTAATGGACCATGCAGCTAGTTTTCCTTGGTCAAGTTCTCTTAGCTCTGAACGCGGATACTTTGAATTCTTTGTAGTTTTACCACCGCATTCTGCTTTAAAAGTAATGCATTCAGGTTTATTAATAAAATGTGGATGTTGAAAGGTAAGTAGTTCAGGAGGTACTATTTCTAAGGGTCTATCCTTTTTATTTGGATCTTCAATATCTATAGTCAGTTTCCAGTTGTTTAATTCAATAGTCATGTTATTTTTTATTTTCATACTTTTTACAAGTAATACTCGGTTATAACAATTTTTCCACTTCCTCCATTACCACCATCATCATTTCTACCTCCACACCCACCCGTACAAGGTCCTGGGGCTGAAGTACCAATATAGCTTCCAATGGTAGTAGCATTAGTACACAATCCACTCATACGCGAACCCCCTCCAAAGCCTCCTATAATATCTGCACCATCTCCTCCATGAGATCCAAGCGATGATTCTACAGTAGTCCCTGTAACCGTTCCGCTCCTACCACCTGCGAAATGTCCAGCACTTGCCGCCCCAATACCACCTAAGCCTCCATTTACTGTAAATTGAAGCACACCTCCCGCTGTAAAAGTGGATGAGCTTGCCGCAGTCCCGTCAGACCCTATTACACTTGAACCACCAAATCCTCCTGCACCAACTGTATATGTATAAAATCCTACCGTAGCATTGTACGCATAAATTCCTTTCCCATAACTTCCACCGGCACCTCCACCGGCAATAGCGTTTGTAGCATTACTACCTCCACCTCCACCGCCACCACTACATATTTCTACAGTGATATATTTTGGCGTTCCTGTAAAAGTGAAAGTACCATTGGTTGTAAATACGCTAACATTTGGAATAGTATAAGAAGAAACTCCTGTTCCACCATTAGCAACTCCAAGAACTGTTCCAGCGGATAATATCCCTGTACCGTCTGATTTAATAAAAGGCGCGTTTGTAATCAAAGGAAGTCTTACTGCATTAGAAGAATTGATATTGAATGAAGTTGTATTACCTTCATCTGCACTTAAGTTTATATCTCCAGCTTTTGTTGTTATTGATAAAGAAGAAGCGGTTGTAGCACATCTGTATGCAAAACTTGAGTTGGTTGTTATAACTTGATTTCCAAAAATATTCGTTGAACCAGATCCAAACGTTAAGTATAAAACAGAAGCAGCAAGTTGTGAAGAATTTGAACCACTAGACACCGAATAAACATTACCACCAGTTAAACTAATGTTTGAAGTTGATGATGATAAAACCCCTGTTGTTGCAGCAACCGACCAAGCATTTGTTCCACCATTATTCGTATTTAAATTTATAGCGCCTGTATTCGTCTGCAACAATAAGGTTTTTGCTGATGAAGTACTTCTTATTTCAAAGTTATCTCCGACTGGTAAAATTCCTGAACGTTGGTACGTAGTTGTTGAAACAGGGCTTTGAAATCTCAGACGTAAAGAGTTAATATCTGAAATCTCACTTGTAACAGTGTTGGTTATTATTGAAGACTGATAATTAGATACATTTTCTATTCCGGCAACTGTATCGCTGATAGTAATTGTTTGTAAATCAGTGGTTAAACTAATATTTGATATCGCTGATGACAAGTGGCCGGTTGTTGCATTAACAGTCCACGCATTAGTTACTCCATTGGTGGTATTAAAGATAATATCTCCAAAATTGGTTTTTAGTAAAATTGAATTTAGAGCAGTTGGAGTAGTCAAAGTCAAATCAGTAGCTGACGGGGCAGTTACAGTTTGAATGGTTGTTGGAGTAGTCGTAAAGTTGACTACATTACCTATATTTTGCAAGACTCCATTAGTAGCGTTTGAAAATGTAGTTACATTTGTTGCTGATTGATATAGAACAGTACCAGCATTACCGCCTGATACACTCGTTGCAGTTAAGCCAATACCAGCAGTAACTTCTCCTAATATTAATAATTATAACCAAAAGCATCTGTTTTTAAATAAGTGGCATTAGGTATTGATGGTAAAAACACACGATTTAATGCATCAATTTTAAATACCGACGTAACACCAATGCTAAACGTAATATCCCCATTGTTTGTTCGAAAGCTTAGATTATTTCCAAACGATAAGGTTTCAAAAATATAATCACTCGTTGTAATTTGAAATGTATTTCCGTAAATATTTACAAAACCGGTCGCAAAAGCTAAATTTAATTGGGCTGGTGAAAGCTGTGAGGAATTTGTACCATTAGAAACATTATAAACATTTCCTCCAATTAAGTTAATGTTTGATGTTGCCGATTCTAAATGACCGGTTGTTGCCGCGATGGTCCATGCATCGGTACCACCATTATTTGTATTTAAACAAATCGCTCCAGCATTAGTTCTTAACCTTAAGAGCTTGGTAGCAGTAACCGCCTTAAATAAAAAATCCTGTCCTGTAAGCTGCATTTCATTTTCGTTCAGGTATACTCTTTGACCTGAAAACTCAATAAACAATTCACCAGGACCCAAGGATGAAATGTATCCACTGTTTGATACAGTTACATCTCCTCCAGTTAAAAGAATATTTGAAATAGCTGACGTTAAATCCCCGGTCGTTGCAGCAATACTCCATGCATTCAGTCCACCATTGTTGGTATTTAAATTTATAGCTCCACCATTTGTTTTTAAGAGTATGTTATTTGCTACGGTTGGGGTTGTAAAAGTTAAATTTGAAGCGATTGGTGCTGTAACAGATTGTATCGTTGTTGGGGTATTTGAAAAGTTTACAGAGTTAGCAATATTTTCAAGAACCCCATTCGAGGCGTTTGAAAACGTAGTTACGTTAGTTGCGGATTGGTATGGTACTTTTCCAGCAGCACCTCCAAGTAAAGATGAAGAAGGTAGCCCTCCTGATCCTGCTTCAATAACACCCAAGGCGTCAGTTCGTAAAAAGGTTGCACTTGAAATTTGCGTTTGTAGAGTTGAGTCACTTTTTACTACAAGGGCTTCAGTAGCCCCTGAATCAACACTGAAAGATATATCCCCGACATTGGTTGCAAGTTTAATCTTTTTAGTGACAGTCGTTGCTTCAAGATCCAAGTCTTGGCTGGCAGGCGTTGAAATTTTTCTAATAGTTGTAGGAGTAGCTGTAAAATTTACAACATTCGAAATGTTTTCTAAAACCCCTGAGGTTGCATTAGAAAAAGTTGTAATGCCTGGAGCAGATTGATATGGCACTTGTCCCGCTGCACCTCCAGAGAGCTCCCCATTACTCGATGAGGTTTCAATACCACTAAGGGTTTTACTAGAGGGGGTACATGAAGATGACATGATCAATTAAAATCATACTTTAATTTTTACGATCGATATGTGAGAATATGAATAACCAGCTGAACTATCATGGTTACAAATGTAATCAGCGCTGTTATTCTAGATGGTGTAAGACCACAGATTTGGCGATTTCTTTTTGTATGATGAATTAGTTTAGGCCTCCTAGACATAAAGAAAACGATTTCATACTTTTTTAAAAAATATATTACAAAAAGGATTTACACTTAAACATCAAGCTCTAATCAATCGCCGCATTAATGGAGGAGCAGAAATTATCTATGATACATATCGTCCTTTTGAATTTACTTTTGAATAGCCTATTTTAAAAAATAATAATAACGATAATACTGGTGTCCCCTAGTAGCGGCTACATTGATGACCAAGACTGAGTTTTTTGAGAAATAAAATAAAGAAATTTTAAAACTTTTTCTTTTATAAGAAAAATCCACCAATCATAATTAAGTATATTTCACATGTTTTAAAAGAAAGTTTTTCATACATTATTTTTTCTAAATGATTTATTTTTTAAGGGCCTTTGAAAATACAAGGTATTGGCTGCCTCTCGAGATATGGATGATGATTAATGAAATCATTGAAGAAGATTTAAAGAGGTTTTATGCAAAGTGTGCACGTATCGAAAATTTGCTAAATTTTGATTTTGAAGAGGTTCTGTACTTTGATTGCATCGAGCGAATTTTTACATTTCCAAACAAGCTTTCATCAGTTATTGCAGTATTCCCTCGTGATGATTTTGAAAACCATATGTTGTTAGTTCAGCAGGATAATGTTGATGCAAGTGTGCCTCAATTAATGCGCCTATTACAAAGGTTTACGTCATATATCGGGAATTACTCTTCACTGGTTTCAGGGTACTCTACTGATGATAGTTATCAGGAAGACGATATTATTGATGAATAAATTTATATCAAAAAATAATTTCTTTACTTTAAATGTTTAAACCTGAACGTATGCATATGGGAAAGGCAATCTTTACGTCATACCAAATTGGGCAGTACGGTCTACCTGAAGAAAACGGCTGGCTAGATGAATATATTGTTGTAGAGGATGAAGAAGACTCTCACCCTCGAATTTCAACTTTTTTGACTGCGAGGGACTATGACTTAATACCTCAAAAAGAGCCACACCGTTATTGCAGGATATCAAGATTTAAAGGAGTGCTAAACCACCTAATGGGTCTTGGGGGATTAACGACTCGAAAAAGTCTTGATGTACTTGCAGATATTGTTGAAGATTTACCTGTTAATATTCGCTACACTCCCGCATGTTTAATTTGGGAAGCTATATGGAAAGTTTTGCGTCGTAATAAGCTGGCAAAATATTATTCAAGGATTCCAACTATTATAAAAACTCTTAACCTTGCTAATAACTGTACAAAAACAGGAAACCGAATTGGGATATTCATAAAAGTGATGGATGATTTTCGCGAGTTAAATAATGTATTTAATGAAGTCAAAAAGCAAATGAGCCGTCAATATTTTCCTAACTTACGCTTCATTGCACTAATGCTTCTTAAAAGACATGGATATGAATCGCCTATAAAAATTCCTTACGCACGAACAAATTTAAAAATTGATCGTTTACACCACGATTATGAGCTTTTATGGAATACTTTACGTAAAAAGGAAGACGAATCTATTAATGACTTTTTTGATTTTTAACAGCTGTTTATTAAAAGAAATAAAAAGTTAGATATTCCACTATTACCGCTTCAATATCAATTTTCTCTTCGTAACGTTGTAAACATAACAATGTAATTTTTCCTTGACCTTCTTTACGAAGCGAAAGATATTCTTCTGGAGAAATTAATCTAAATACTTCATGTTCATTGTTTTTTACTGAAGCATAAACAATTGCTTTATCCTTATGCCGTTCAACCAATTCAGTTTCAGGAAATGTTTTTTGAACGACAAAATGTGGAAGTTTTTGTTTTATAAGTTTAGTGATTAGCATCGAGATATGCAAGGGCGGTTTTGGTTCAAAGGTATCATCGCATTTAAAGAATACATCAAAGAATGGCAGATTTTCAATCATCTTTTGTTATATTCTAAAAACACACATAAAATAAAATCAACTTTTTTATTTTTAATACGTAGTGCCTTGAGCCAATCCTCCTACCGTTTGATAACTAGTGTTCCCCATATAATCGACAGCGTTTACAGGGACACCCCATCCTCTTGAACCTGATTGTGTAACAGGGATTGTTGAGGGTACTGGTTGAAATGGAAGCCCCCAAACTTTTGTAGGGGCTACAGGGTTGTTGTAAGAAATTGAGTCATCCATTATTTGTTGAATATCTGCGGGAACCCCAAAATTTGTTGAAGAGGTGGTCACAGGTAAGGTAGTTGATTCGGTCATTGTAGGAACACCAAAGCCGCTGGTTTGTAGCGGTTCAAGGATTGTAGGAACACCAAAGCCGCTGGTTTGTAGCGGTTCAAGGATTGTAGGAACACCAAAGCCGCTAGTTTGTAACAGTGCGGGGATTGAGGAAATACTCTGACTTGTTCCTGTCATTGTAGGAACACCAAAATTATCGCGAGACAGTGTTTGTGCCTTACCCCCCTTTACAAGTTCATCCCCAGTTGGTAATACCATACCACTTCTCTTATAAAAATCATAATTTGCTTTTTGATTAGACCATGGTGATTGAACTGTAAATGTTTCTTTATATGCTTCCTCAGGAGTATAACGTACACGAGTTGCAGGATTTATATGACTTGGATAATATTCTTCGATATCCTTAATTGCATTTGAAAGATTGTGGAGTGTTTCTTCGTCAAAATATGTCCCGGCTATATAGTTATTTAATAAACTAAAATCTTTTAAGGTAAGTAAACTTCTTTGAGTATTCATACGCTTCCCAATAGAATCAACTAGAGCAGGTACGGCCCATGCATTTACCGTAGACTTTTTTAAATTAGGTAATAGTTTAGCTACAGAATAAATTTCGTTTGTCCCAAGCCCATCTTGACCATTTAACCATTCGGGCTGTCTGACTTTCTGAATAAGAGCTGTTAGATCATCTTCAGTAATGCCTCCATTGTTATCAACACCATTAATGGTACTTGAAGGTCCACCCATCAGCTGACCGGGTAAGTTTTTACTAATTTCATTCATTGATAAAAATTCGACAGACGGTTTAGAGGGTTGTAGAAAGGATAGAGGGTCGCCTTTGAATGGGCCTTTCTGAATAACTAATCCTCGAAAAAAAGCCATACCCACATAGGCCATACATTTTTAAAAAGTATGATTTCACCTACGTATGGTTAAACAAAGACAAGTTGCAAAATGGATCAAACCAAACCATCGTGTCGGTATAAAAATGATTTCTGAATTGTATAAATCTTCAGGCAAACAAAAATTAGCAAATTTAGGTCCATGGAAATTTCAAAGTAATACAGGACGTGTAGCAACATTTAGAAAAGGAGATGAAGTTATTATTGTATTTAAAGGAACTCAGCTTGGAGGGAATTCTTCAAGCAAGGATATTTCTGATGATCTTGCAGTAACTATTGGAGTCCCGCAACTAGTCAGCCTATTAATTGAAGGAGATTCAATAGTTCAAGATCTAATAGATCAAGGAATTCCACTTTCAAAAATATCCACAACAGGTCACTCTTTAGGAGGTTATGCCGCTACCAAGATATCTGAGAAGTATAAACTGAAATCATTTGTATTCAACTCAGCGGCGCCCCCCACAGCTCCTATACCTATTGGTCCTGGTAAAGAATTTCAGACAAATTATCATATTGTAGGTGATATGATTAGTTCACATGTATCTGATGAATCAGCCCTAGTTATTCGAGCGAACAAAAATACAAATTTTGGAGACTCTTTATTCAATCATGAAGTTGATAGGTTTTACGAAGATGATCCTACTTATTCTTTTTGGGATTCAAAGAAAGAAAACTCTTTATTTTCACGAGATATTTTGGTTGTAATAGAAATCGCATCTGCAATAATCTTCCTACCCCTGATTGCCTTAGAAGCTAGTACTATTGGAGCAGCAGCTATTGCAGAAGGTGCATTGTTTGGTGGTGAAGCGGTTGTTGAAACGATTGGAACAATTTACAACATTATCAAAGAAGGTGAAGCTCTCGGACTAGCTGTAGAAAAAACGGCCCAAGCAACTGTTCTTGCACGCACAATTTTGAAACCAATTCCTGGCCATGAGCACGAAGTTAGCCCAGAAACATTATACTATGATGAATCAAAAGTAATTAATCGTAAAGAAATAAATGCCGCTTGGAAAGGTGAACCTTTAACAAATTATACCCCAGACAAGACTGACCCTGTAGAAATTCCTAAAGCTGTGCCTATAATTACTACCCCTGCACAACCAGATAACTACGTAATTTCAAAACCCTCGAGTGGTAGAAAAGTATATAATGAAGAAATACGTAAAAGTGTAGAACATCAAAAAGAAATTAAGAAACGTGAAATGGAATATAAAAAGGATAGGAGTGCCGCTCTAAAAAATTTAAACGGTAAGAGAAATAATGATGGAGACTTACCCCCGACAGAGCTACAAACTATAAAAAGCTTATATAGACAAAATATGCTTGAAAAGCCCAGCAGTAGTCGTAAAGTCTAATAAAAAAGTATGAAATAGCTTAATTTTATGACTGACCATTTTAGATTTTACCCAACAGCTGAAGATGTCACTATCCCATGGAATGCCCGGTATTCATTTCCATCTCAGGCAAATAAATCTGTAAAAATCACTCCAAGAATTCCCCCAAAGAATGGCGCTACATTTTTACCAGGAAATACTATTCGCCTTGAATTTCCTGCTCAAGGATATGTAAACACCGCAAATTTAACTTTTGAATTTGATGTTTCGCTTTCAGGTTCATACTCTTTCTCTTCACCTAACGGGACGTCTAATGCATGGCTTCGTATTCAAAACAATATTCAATCTATTTTTCAAAGGGTTAGACTAATGTACGGTTCAACACCGTTGGAGGATATTATAAATTACAATGTGGTTGCACGATGTTTAACTGAGTGGACATCATCTAATGGAGGCGTACCTGACCAAACTTCTATTGCAGAAGGTGTTGGAAACAAGTTTTCAGATTTGGACAATACTTATAGTGTAAGATCGGCCATTCATGGGTTAGTGCTTAAAGGTAGTGATGCTACACCTTCTGTAATCTCAGTTTGGAATCAACCGAACACGGCTTTAAGAAGAAGATATCAAGTGACACTTGGGCTAGGTCTATTTACTCAAGGGAAACTTTTACCAACTAAGTTTATGGCTTCACAATTAGCTGTTGAGCTTACTTTAGCGAAGGTTGAAGATTGTCTAATTGCTAATGGATTCCCTATATCCGCATCAAATGGAGTTAATTTCGCAAACTCAACATATTCAGTTACGGATGTAAATATGATCCCTGAAATCCTTGAATTTGATTCAAGTTATGATAATATGTTTTTAAAAGGGTTGCAGGAAGGCGGTGTTCCAATTAAGTTTTCATCTTGGCATTTTTATCAGTTTAGCTATGACGGGTCTAATAATGCCAACATTTTAATTAACGAAAGATCGAGATCTGTTAAATCAATCTTCACGGTTATTAGAAGACAAAACTCTACTTTATATAATGATGCCGGTGCAACGTTAGCAAATGTTGGTCCAAGTCAAAACTTAGAAAGTTACCAGTATAGAATAGGTGGTCGATATTTCCCAGCTTCACCAGTTCAAGTTACTTCTTCAGCAGGACCAAACATTGGAGGATGTGAAGCATTTTTAGAGCTTCAAAAAGCTCTCCATACTGTTGGTGATTCCGCTTTATCTACAAATACTTCGTTTACAACATGGTCTCGACCATTCCTTGCAGGAGGAGGAAATCCTTATGCGTCGTCTAGCGTTAATGAATCAGACGGTGCCTTAACTTTAGATTTAATGACCTCTGGAGGATCTATTAGCATTCGTGATGTTGTCGAAGGTGTTAGTGCTAAAGGGGTACCATGTCATGCTTTTGGTAGCGACAACTTTTGTTTTGCCACATGTTTGGAAACTACTTCGGGTATGGAGATTTCTGGTTTAAATGCTGAAGAACAGTCTGACATCTCTTTAAATATTAAATGGAACGGTTCCGGTCCTGGTGGAAATAACTTTATGATTGAAACTTATGTCTTTTACGATGCAATGGTTGTCTTGCGTGAAAATAATGTATTCGTTTTATTAACCAAAAGGTTTTGGAGCTTATTCAGTAAAATTAAAGTATGTTTCGTTTTAATAAAATGGATTATGTTGAAATTGAAATTGACTCTACCTTATCTACTATTTCTGACAGTTCTCTCTCACCTCTAGATAACCCTATTATTAATATCGGCAGAACTTTGACAAATATTGTTGGTGCAAAAGTTATGGAAGTGAATATTCCTTTTTCATGTTACCCAATCACGGATCAAATTAATGCTGATACAGGACTAACTGAAAATAAATTTGAAGTTCAAACTTTATCAGGCGTTGGAAGCTTTACAATAACCATACCGATTGGCTTTTATTCAGCTACAACTTTAGCTGATGTTATTCAAACCCAACTCGCTACAGAAATTGCATTTGCACCAAATTACATTGTTGATTTTACTCCTCCAACTTCCGCAACAGTAGTTTTCAATTCCGTAACAGGAAAATTTATTTTCACAGTTACACAAACAGCGCCTGCTGGTCCTACTGACTTACAATTTGTTTTTTCACAAGGTACAAGCTTACACCCTTTAGCAAGGCTTTTAGGATTTACCAGTAATACTATTGTTTTTACACCGTCGCTGGCAGATACAGTTTTTACTTTAACCCCGCCTAATATTGCAACAGTTACAGGACCAAATATTTTATACGTAAATAGTCGTATACTTGGAAATATTTGTAAAGCTTACTTACCTCAAAGTACATTGGTCACTGGTGAAAATAATCCTCAAATGGCTATGATCCCTATAAACGTAAACCCTGGAGGGATTATTTGGTGGCAAGATCCTAACCCTGAAGAAGTTTTTGATACACGAAACTTGTTCTCATTACAAAGCTTGGATTTATACATGACCTGGGGTACCGATCCTAGACCACTAAGATTTAATGGATTGGGCTTTCAAGTTAAACTTGTTCTGTATGTTAAATCAAACTCTCAAGGAGTAAGTCAATCAGGAACCTTGTCTCAAAATAGAGCCGTTATGAAAATTAGACCTACTTAACAATAAAGTATGTTTTTTAAAAAAATAAATGCAAGATATTATAGAACGTCAAAGTTCACATAATCAATGGATGAACGATTATATTTCACCAGGACGTGTAGGATCTGTTGGGGAAGTAAACTTGCAAGTGAAACTGAAAAAGTCCCTTCCCGACCAGCCTCAACGATTTGTAAAGTGGACCTCTGGAAAAAAAGAATCACTTTTTGGGTCAAACGTTCAAGATGGTCAAATGAAGAGTTATGATAATGGCGGTATGATGGCTAGGGTCATAGATGAAATATGGGATGGAAATCCCACTTTTAAAACTAATGTTGGATGGATTCATCAAGATTTAAGAGCACCTGATCGGTCCATTGAGCCATACCTTGGAGCTACACCTCAATATAATTGGTTGAATAGAATTGCCTCGGTAGTGAATTCCAAATCAACCGGTAATAAATTTCTACCGTTGCCTGGAGAATATAAACCTTCTCCAGGATCTGTGCCCCGCGGATCAGCAATTCCTGAGAGTATAACTACTCAACCCAACTTGATTAATCAGCCATCCTCCGTAGTTACAAACCCAATAACTAGAAAATAAACTTTTTTAAAAATGTGTGAGTTATGTTTCATATGCTTAAAACTCAGAAAATACCTTATGGTCAAGGAGGAGGTGTACCTGCAGGAGGAACAAAACATTCGGGGCATGCTTACTGGGAATCTTTTGTAACACCTTTTCAAGCTGCTTCATCATACCCTGCACCACCTCCCGCTTCTTCACTTTATACACAACCCAAAGCTTATAAACTACCCAGTGTTGTTACGAAGTTGTACACTACTGTAAAAGAGAAGCCCCAACAAGTTGTTAAAAAAGCTGCAGCACCCCCAGAAGTGAATTCAACACCAAATCTTCCAGGTGTTCCCGGCAATCCCTTAGATTCTCCACCAAAAGGTAATTTACCTGATTTATTAAATCCTACCCCTGATCTACAGGACGAGGAAGTATTTTATGATGCTCCTGATTTTGAATATGATGGACCATCTCAAAATAGGCGAAGAATTTCAGAGAGAAGAAATGCCAGTAATTTAAGAATTAATACACTTAATTTAAAAGAAAGCACTACAGGATTACTCACAGCAATAGAGGAGGCTAGTCCTACAAAAAAGGCAATTTATCCTTCACCTGTACGTAACTATATGAATGATAATTCCCCCGAACAGCGTTCATATCCAGAACCTAGTTATAGAAATCCTGAAAGCGTAAATATTTTGAATACCAGCGAAGAACAATTTAATTTGGATCCAAACCCCATTGATGTTGATTTACAACAAGCTATAGCCTTGTCAAAGTTTAAGGCAAGTGAAGAAAGAGAGATTAGGGAATATGATAAAAATCTTATTAATCGTGCTGAGAAACTAGCTTCTCATTCTAAAGCTATCGAAGAAAGAGAGATTCGTGAGGCTCTTCCCCCAACTAGATCTCTTGAATCATTACGACGATCTTTCGAAAAACTTCCTAAAGTAAAAGAATTTACACCGACTTTTAAAAGAAAAAATACAGGTACAAAAAAGAGAGTAAATAGACTTGGAAAACCTGCTAGTGAAAGACTGAAGGAAGGCTTGTTTGTCAGCACTTGGGCTAATAGATTAAGAAACCCTGTCGTAAATGTCAACTATAAAGAAACATCTACTACATCAAGCGAAAAATCAGGTTCTAGTAGCTTTGGTGCTACTCATGGAAGACCCTATTAGAAATAAAGTACGTTTTGATAAAGTATGTTTTTTAAAATGATATGGCCGTCCCCCAAATTTATTCTGCAAGTGTTGAAGATGTTGGAGTCCCAATTAAAAAGCGATCACGCGCAAAGCAAGTTAAAACCCCACCAAAAAGTAGTGAGTCAGTTACCGTTCCAGAAGGAGAAAAATCATCAAGTGAAGCCTCAGAAACGCCAGTCGTTAAAAGAGCAAGAAAAACCCCCGTCAAAAAAGTTAGCGAACCTATCCCCAAAGCTGCCGAAGAAGTTGTCCAACCCCCAGTTCCCTCTGACAAAAAAGCTAAAGTGCCACGGAAACGGGTTAAAAAAGATGTCGAACAAGAGTCCAATTCTACTGAAAGCATCGGTAAAGAACTCGAAAAATGTTTTACTGAAGAAAAAGAAGCAAGTGAACCAAAAGAAAAGAAAGTAAAAACTCCTCCACCAATGGTTGATGATACAACACCTCCCGCATGGTTTAGAAGTTACATTCAAGGGGTTAGAGCTGAAGAGGCCTTAATTGCCGAAAGTAAAGTATCCAAAAAAGCTACGAAGGCCGCTGCAAATGAAGAAGCCCAAGCTAAATGGAGTCAACCAGTTGTTAGAGATCGAGTTACCAAGTCTATTGATAGTCATATGCAAAAAATGTATTCCTCAATTTTTCCTAATAGACGTTTTTAAAATAAAGTATGGTGTATCAATTAAAATGAAAAGTTTAGTTGTTAAGGAGGTTCCAATTGATTTAGCAAACTTTCACCCTCCGCCTCCAAATGAAGTTCTTCCAATACACGAATTTTCAATGGGTCTTATTGTTTTTTAACTTTTAACTTTAAGGCACCAAAAGGCTCAGGAAAAACAACATTACTAGTTAACCTTTTAATGTATTATAAAAAATATTTTCATACGATTATTATTTTCTCACCAACTGTAAAGAATGATGATAAATGGACCTATGTCAAAAAACAAAAACTACTGCTAGAAAATAAACCTCTAAAGAAGTTCTTAAAAGAGTTGGAAAAAAAGAAAGAGAAAGCTGATTTTGTAATGAATCGTCCTAAAAGTACTCCTATAGACGGTACAACAAATGTAGATGTAGTTAGCGGCCATCAGGGTGAAACCGATGAAAGGTTTAATGCTGAAATACCTGAAGATTGCTTTCTGGAAGATTATAACGAGGAAGACTTAATTTCTCTAATGCAGCAGCAACAGAAAATGATTGACTTGTTAAATGCTCACGGAAAGTCTAAACACTTGGCTAATAGGTATTGTTTTATTAAAATAAGGACTCTACTATTGTTCGACGATATGGTGGGGTCAAACCTATTTAATTCATCAAGGGCAAACCCTTTTAAACGTGCTAATACAAATCATCGCCATTATTCATTTTCATTATTAGAAGTATCGCAGGCATATAAAGAAATTCAGAAAACTGTAAGGACAAACTTTACATGTTTAATTATTTTTGAGATTTTTAATGAAAAAGAAGTTGAAGCTATTTTTGAAGAATATCCCATGGGGTTAAAAAAAGAAGCATGGCATAAAGCATATGATCATTGTGTAGATGGTGCTCATAGTTTTATGTTCTATGATATAACTAAGAAGCCTTTAATGAGGATAATGAAAAATTTTAGTGAATATGTTTATTCACACAACACTGAAGAAGAATAAACTATTTTTTAACTGTCTTGGTTTTTGGGAAGTTTACTGATTTCAAAGTCAAGTATACTCCGCAATGAGTTTCAGTATAGTAAAACCCTGGGGAAAATACAACTTCAAGTTTAACTCCTGCAGAAACTTTTCCATGCTTTTGTGGTGTAAATGATCGATCGTTGCAAGTAAACACCCATTTTCCTTTCTTTGTCTTAAATTTAAGAGTCAAAAGGTCTTCGTAAAACATTTCCCGTTTAATCTGATCTTTGTAAAGAGGGAGTTTTTCAAAAGCAATAATTGCGTTTTTTTCAATTTCATGTAGAGCGGCGCTTGCATAGTGATCTTCAATAACAACACGAAGCTGTAAAGTATCCATAAATTCTGAGATATCGCTAAGTGCTTCAACATCCATTTGGAGTACCAGGGGAGTATTTTCATGTGACAGCTGTGAAAAGGCAATGTCAGATCCTTCAGGTTGTTTGAAACCTTTAAAATCAACATCGAGAGAGTCATCAATTCCAGATAGCATTTCAACCATTTGTAAAAATTTAAAGTTAAGAAATTTTCTATTTTTTACTCTTTTTATAGTTTTTATTGTCATGTGAAAGTTTATCTAATTGTTACACAATCGATATTTAAATTTTATTCTGACCAATCAAAAATAGGTATTCTAATATTTGGGTCATATACATGGCTTCTAACGCGTTCAACCCACAGTTATGTTTTAGATTAAAATTAATGTCTAAAAAGTTAATTACCATTCTTTTATTCTTTTTAACTATTAAAATGGAGCTCCCTAGTATTTTTGAAGACGTCAATGTCCAAAGCGGCCTAATTAAATCAGTGACTGTCCGACCTGTTCGTACAATATCAAATTATGAAATCGATCCTTACCAACTTCAAGTTGATCTTGCAAACAGAGTTATTCAACAAATTCAAAGATTTCACCCTACATGGACGCGAGGATATATTTTGGACCATGTTCATGGTAATAATATTTTTATAAAAGGGTTTGTTCTCGGTACAGATATTCATACTCAGGATAATCAAGTTTCTCACCAATCGCGTGCAACAAGAAGAACTTTACGTGCGCAGCTAATTGATAATATTTACTTGTTTGAAGATGAACTAGCACGCATGCTTACATCGGGATCAGTTAGAACTATTATGGATATTGAATGGTCTTTTTTTCCAGATATTTTTGATCAGCGCTTAGGTAATGGTCCTGCACCAACTCCTCAGTGGGCCTTAAATAAGAATTGCTTTAAGGAAACATGGAAGCCTCAAAATATTATGGGTCAAGTGATTAATTGTGCAGCATTTGCTCTATGTTATGCTCTACATAAAAAGAATCATACGGCACAAATGCATACTATTAAAAGCAAAGCTCGTACTATGACAATTCAGTATGGTTGGGAAAATGGCGTAAGTCCTCGACAAGTATTGGACTACTTTACTCAAGACAACCCAACTTACCGTCTCGTAATACTAATTTTGGGTCATCACGTTTACAAAGATTACGCTCTAGATGGAGAATTATTTGAATACAGGGCAAAACCTAACGGTAAACCCACTCCCGAATGCTCAAAGAAAATTATTTACTTATTTTTTCAACATGAAGTAGGCTCTTTCGAAGCGCATTATGCACTGGTTCAGGGTCCTTCAAAATCTTTAAATATTAACAGAAGCCAGTTTCAATGGTGTGCAAATTGTATTGATTTTTATCCGACGGTCATTGGATTACCAAAATGTCCCAAATGTGGAGGAAATGCAGTTATTAAAGAAAGAGAAGCGCGTATAATTGATCGTAAAAAGACACTTGAAGACCTTCACAGTAAAAGATGTCGTCAATGTCGAAAAACTCCTTGTATCACTATTGGAGGATGTCCTACGAAGTGCACTACTTGTCAAATAAATCTCAAGCCTGGATATAATCTTTCAGAAGGTTTAGGTCATCGGTGTATTCTTAGACGTCCTGAAGAAAAACGACGTATTTGGACTCCGCACTCGGAAAAATGGGGAATACTAGGTCCTGATGGTTTATGTCAAAAAGGTCAAGATTATGAAGACTGCTCTGTATGTAAAGATATAAATAATCGACCCGTTAGACACGATAATTTTATTTTACAACCCCCTGCTACAAAATTAAATGATGCCGACTACAATCTAATTGTTTATGATTTAGAATCGATGATTACAGCAATTGATGTTGACGATACTCACTTTGTAACCGAAGATCATCAATTTGTACATGAAAATGGCCAGTTTAAAACAACAACTTACAAGCGTTCAAAACATGATGTAAATCTAGCAATCTGCGTTAATATGTTTGACAATCTTCAATGTAAAAAATCATACAAAGTCTTTATGCCTAGTGAAGCTGCATCAGCTTTAGCCCAATTCATGCGCTACGTATGTTTCGATTTAAATTTTGGTAAAAACATTTTAGTAGCCCATAATGGTTCAGGATACGATTCCCGTTTGATTTACGAATATGCTTGTAAAAACATGAAGCAAGTTAAAATTAAAGCAATTCCTCGAGGATGCAAGTACCTACAAATACAAATTGGCGAAACAATTTTTAGAGACTCAGTTTTACATCTTCCAAGTTCGCTTGCTCAACTAGCAAAAGATTTTCAATGTAGTGTAATGAAAGGTTATTTTCCTCACTTGTTCAATCTTAATGAAATGTATAATCAAGAATATATTGGTGAATTACCTGAAGCAAAATATTACGATCTTGCTTTTTCAGCTACCCGTGAAGCAGCTATTACCGATTTTAAAGAATGGTATAATCAAGAAGCTACTTTCTATGATCGAAACCATATTAATTTTAAAGGCCGACTATGGTCCTTGAAAGAACAAATTGTTGAATATTGCTTGGACGATGTTAAAATACTCGCGGAAGTATGCTTAAGGGTAACTATTTTTTAATTTAGTATCATACCGAAAACTTTAAAAGAAACAATGGTTATTCTCCTTGGTTCGATGCAACAGCCCCAGGTTACAATAGCAAAGCTTTACTGATTTCAATTTCATCAGATGAAGCTTTAGGTTTATCAGATAATACTCCTGAAAATGATATGCAAAGAAGAGACGAACTTGATGTGCTTGCAAAAGAAAAATTTTGGGCCGTACTTCAGCCAACTGAATACCATTTTGCGCGTTGTGCTCTTCGAGGCGGTAGAACAGACGTACGTAAAGTTTTACATATTTTGTCTGATGAAGATATCGCTGCAGGTAAAGAAATTCGTTACGTTGATATTACAAGCGAATACCCGTATGTGCAATTTAAAGAAGACTACCCTGTGGGATATCCTACCATCTATATTTATGACGAAGAACATTACCCTGCCTGTAATAAACATCGAAATCCTGAACCTGAGGACATGTTTCGTATTGGCTGTCCTTGTCGAGTAGTTGAGAGAAAACACTTTAATTGTAAAATGACTCAAATTATTGAAATTGAAAATCA
>Ga0209354_10000472_pt1 | contig 19104 bp, 4 predicted proteins | sample LauGreSpBDMM15DD_2_FD_187562 | JGI IMG/M metagenome (GOLD analysis project Ga0209354, IMG submission 187562) | Freshwater lake microbial communities from Lake Michigan, USA - Sp13.BD.MM15.DD (SPAdes) (version 2) | ecosystem: Environmental > Aquatic > Freshwater > Lake | place: Lake Michigan, USA...
ACACTATATCCCGATCCTGGAATTGATACTGTTACTGTAGCAATTGCGCCATTTAGCACTGTACAGGTAGCAGTTGCACCAGTACCAGGGCCGCCAAATAATATAGTTGGTGGTGTAGTATAACCAACACCGCCGTTAATAACTCTTACTGTGGCAACCTGATCTGCGGTAGCGGCGCCTGTTGTATTAGCTACACCTAATATTGCTTCTAATACCGCGCCTTGTCCGCCTAATCCGCCAACAACTGCTGTTGCAACTGCATCTTGTCCGCCGCCAAATACAACATCATTCCATGTTGAGCTAGATGGTAGGGCGCCTGCATTTGCCCATGTTATTCCATCATTAGAATAAGATGTTGCTGTGCCGCCAGTTGCAACTGCTACAAATTTCTCACTGCCGTACGTGGCAGCTGACCATTGTGCAGTAGCACTCATAGATCTTGCAGTGCCTGTAAATCCAGGTGCTGTGTAGCTAATACGTGGTTCAACAATGTATGCTGTTGTCAAATCTAATGCATTTACAATCGGTGTTCCTGCAACAATATGATCCCATCCACTTTCGTATAGTGTAATAGATTGGCCAGTAGTAGTACCAACTGATAATGCGGCTCCGCCTGTTGCAGATGCAACTCTAAACTGTGTGCCGTTAGTAACACTCTGTACATAATACACTGTATTAGCCGCTAATGTTCCTATTGCTGCCGAGAATATTACTGGTTGATTTACATATAAGTTTACAGTTGTTGAAGTTGTAATATCACTACCGCTAGACGCTGTTAAGGTCAATGGAGTAAAACTATCTTTCCACACTGTTGCTTCTTTGCTACCGTTGCTAAAAATTAATACGTTGGCATATTGGCCGACGCCTGTTCCGCCTGTAATTTGTACTCTCATACCAACATATGCACCGCTTAGTGCAGTATCAGTAGCAGCCAATGTAATTGTTGTCTTTGAGCCACCCTGTGCCGCATTTGCCGCACCTGCGTAGTTAGTACCACCAACACCGTTTCCGTCATTTAGATCAATGATTCGTGTTTCAAATACAGCAGTATCACGGAACTCATCACCAATTGCAGTAGCATTATATCCTGCACCGTTGATAGTAGGTGAGTGGTTAGTATAATTCTCACCAGCATTACCAAATTCAAATCTTAAAACGCCGTCAACGCCGTCGGTTACTACGTTAGTGACCAGTGCCTGGAATGCTTTATTATCTATTGTTCCATAGATAGGTACTTCGTAGCTGTCAACGCCTTCTGCAACTACTCCGTATGTACCATATGAACTGTTACCGTTAGTAGCACGGATACGTCCACCTAGCTCTGCCATATACCCAGCATAACCGTAATATGAGAACACAGAAACAAGCTCTGTTAAAGCATTGTTACCAGTACACCATACACCAATACCGTCACTTAATACCTGTGTAAAGTCGTTTGACACGATAGAGCGATTGCCGCCTGCGTGTAAGGCACCGTCAATTTTACAGCCCACACATGCAGTACCAAATGTTGTTACGTTTTGTACGTAACATGATCTGCTGGTAACCCATGCACGACTATCATTTGGACCAAAGCCTGGATCAAGACTTACATATGCACCTGCTGTTGGACGCTTGGTACCAAAGTCATTAGCTTCTGTTAATTCGCCAGTTAAGCCGCTTACTGTCATGTTACGAACACCAGTTGAATTTCTAACATAGAACATGTCTGACTTAATAGAACCACCTACTGCATTATTATACAAGTTGGCTGCAAACAATGATTTATAGTTACCAGTGTATTCTAAATCAAAGATCAATGCGTTAATATATTCTCTCATATCTCTACGACAGAGCGCTGGCTCAAATCCGTATGTTGCTGTTGCAACTCCAAATCCTGCAGATACTGCTAATGTAGATCCGGCAAGTGTTGGATTTTCAACTGTAAATGTTGTTGTACTAGGTACAGTTAGAATCTTATAAGTTTGGCCGGCTGTTACTCCGCCAATCACACCACCGATCACAGTAGTTAACGTACCGGTGCCATCTATTAGATCAAATGTTGCTCCGCCTGTGGTTTCGCTAATTGTAATCTGGGTTGATGTTTCAATAGTCTTTACATAGTATGTAACACCCGACATAAGATTACCGAACCCTGTGCCTGTAAACACTATCGGCATGTTAGCTACAACGCCAACAGTATTTCCAATAGTTACACGATCATTACTGCCAGTGGTTGCTACAGCAATAGTATTAACTGTAGTTGCTGTAAACACTACAGGGTCACCTGCTACTAAATTATGTGCAGAACTTGTTGTAAATGTGTTAGTTGGATTGCCTTGTGTTGAAACTACTGTTCCGCCAAAATTAGCACTGATCCAAGCAGTTGCTTCATTTTCTAAGAACGGTTTGTTAGCACGTAATATTTCAGCACCATTAATTGTTGCCAACGTGTTGTTGTATGTTATAGTACCAACGTATTCAGGAGTCTCGCCAATTCCTTTATCAAGAATATTGATAACAACATCCATGGCTGCTCTTGCTCTTGATCTAGCAGTGGCGTTATTAGCTACTACTGTGGTAATCTGAGTCTTTAAGAATCTTAAAGCACCAATTGTTGCTGATTTTTGAGATGTCAATACAACTAATGCACTGGCAACTGCTCTGTGATAGGCCATACCAGCTTTTACAGATCTGTAGTTTGCATCAAACAACATGTCATAACCAACTGCATCAATAATTAACCCAATGTCTCTTGAACAAGTCCCAGTATTATACACTAATGTTGGATAGTTTGTATTAATGTATGAAATTACGGCTGCTTGAATTGTTGCTCTTGCAGTTTGAAGACCAGTGTTTTGTGCAACTAATGTTGCATCAACCCAGCCAGTGCTAGCCAATGACGGTGACGGAATTACTCCAGTATCAATAATTCCAGTAATAATATCTACCAATGCTCCAACAGTGCTGGCCTCTGTGCCTGTTCCTGTTGGACCTGTTACTCTAGTAACACCTAATTGCAGGGCGGTATAAACGCCACCTTGTGCAATTGCTTGAACTATTGTTTTTAATACTCCATAGGCAGCTAATGTAGCTACTTTATCGTTTGCATCAATTTGTAATTCTGTGTATGAATAATAGGCAGCACCTGCTTGATTGCTGGCAAAGTTTCCACCATAGGTTAAATCGTAGCGCAATGCGTCAATGATGTACCCAATATCTTGTCTACAACTAGCTTGGCTGTAATTATTACCGGGATAATTTGTTGTTAGATATTGAATTAATTCGGCTTGAACAAATTCTTTATTTGCCCATATTAAATTCTTAGCATTTGCTGAATTAGTTGTTATTGTGTACGGATTTGGCCATGTTAATCTTGGCACAGCGCCGCCTGTGATATATGTTGTTATATCATCAATAGTGGTTTTAACTTTAACTACGGATCCAGATGCAACAACACTCTTAACTTTGTATTTTAAGAATTTTAACAATCCTAGTGTTGCAGACTTTTGACTAGATATAACAGTCTGCGCTGAACTAATACCTCTATAGTAAGATTTACCTGCAATAGTTGAAGCAAAGTTAGATCCAAATAGCATATCATAACCAAGAGCATCAACAATTAAACCTACGTCTCGTGAGCATGTTGACTCATTGAATGTCAGAGTCTGATTAAACTTCTTAACCCAACCTACTGCATCACTTTGAATTTCAGCTTTTGCTGCCTGTAGAGCAGTGTTGGCAGCAACAATGTCGCTGGCAACCCATGCAGTTGACGGAGCAATCACTGCTGGGGATGTACCGTTGGTAATCCAGTCAATGACGTTTTGCATACGATCTTGTGCAAATGTGGCTGCTGATGCATTACCACCTGTACCAGTTACTACCTGTGGAGTACTATTTCCAGCTTGCGGAGTAACAGCTAATTTTTGTGCAACGTCGTCAATGATGCTCTTCATGTGAGTGTAGGCTGCAATAGTTGCGGCTTTGCTGTATGACGGAATTGTCAACAATGTGTAACTGAAATATGCACTACCTGTGATTAGTGTTTGTGTATTTCCACCATAGGTAATGTCATAACGGATAGCATCTAAAATGTATTCAACATCTCGTTGGCATTTGGCTTGTCCTGTTGCACCAAGCTGTACCCATACGCTGTTGAAGTTGTTAGAAATATACTGACTAACATCTGCTTTAATAAAGGCATAGTTTTGTGCTATCTGTGTTCTAGCATTGGCAAAGTTTGAATCGTAGCCTGTTGGGTCTGGAATTGACTCAACTGGAGCACCGCCTAGACCGTTAGCTAAAATATCGTACATGACGTCTACGTTAACCATTGTTCTATCAATAGCAGTTTGACTACCCACATCACCTGCAGGCAATGTAGTAACTTGAGTTGCAGTATTGCCAGTAGTTGGTGTTATTGCAATATTTTGCATAACATCACTAGTAATATTTTTAATTCTAGTAAGTGCTGAAATAGTCTTTGTTTTATCATTGGCTAAACTAGCTATTGCTGGAGCAGGTTGAATAACTGAACCGCGAAGCTCGTCACCAACAAGTGCTACATTTTTTGGCACAACAATTGGCAAGATCTCAAAGAATGTACCTGTCTTGATACTAATTGTTGTATTAGCTTGTACTCCCACTGGGATTGCTGTTGCACTGCCTGCTTGTATACCTTTTACAACAATATCTACTAGGCTTACTGCAACGTCATCAATATCTGCTTCTGCTGTCAGTGTTAAGTCAATGTTTTGAATTGCTTGATTACCAACAGATACGCCATTAAGTGTTTGATAATTACTTGCAGGGGTAGCGTTGTTTAAAACTGATGCTACTAATACTTTTAGATAGTTATAGGCTGCAACTGTTTGTGTTGCTTGTTGGCCGAAATTGCTAGTGATATAAGCATTGCCAAGTACGGTATAATAAGATCTTGCAACTTTAACTGAGTCGTCGGTACCGCCATGGCCTATATCGTAAACTAACGCATCTACAATGTAGCCAACATCACGCTGACACTTGTTGTAGTCATAGGCTAATGAGCCAGTCATTGCGGCAGTTTGTGTACCCAATGCTCGTACTATGCCGCCTTGTGTGTTGCTAATTGTAAAATGTGTACCGTCAATTACTTGTTTGACAAAATATTTTGTGCCAGCAGTTACTCCACCTACAGTTCCGCTGAACTGTATTGGCATGTTGGCCGTCAACGAGCTAGTTGAACCTGCTGTAAATTCGTTTGTTGCGGCACTAGATGCAGTGATATTAACAGTGTACGTATATGTAACCCAGTTGCTTACTTCTTTCATTAAGAACTGTTTGTTCTTAGCCAGTAATGCTGTTGAATTTTTATACAAATATCCGTCTTCAATCTGCTTACATGCATATCGAACCGTTTTCCAAGGCTTGTCTAAAGTTAAGCCGTAGCCGCCTTCGAGACTGTCAACGCCTGTAGGAGCAACATATACTAGGTTATTAATAACCCCGTAGTATGCCCATTTTGGATATGCTCCTGAAACACGTAATAGTTGTCCATCTTGACCTAGTGGTAAGCGTGTAGGACCTGTATCGCCATAATAGAATATATCACCTTTGGTAGTTAGTGATGCAGATTCTGCACCAGCAGTTAACAAATTCCAATAGGTGGCTGTGATGTCGTTGTCTGGTCTGTTTGGTGTTGCGCCGATGTGCGCATCAATACAAATGTAGCTGTTAGCACCAAAGAATACAACATCGCCTAACACATAGGCTGTACCTGTTTCCCATGTAGTTGAAATACCTGCTACTGTAACAGCAGTAATTGTACCACTGCTCACGCCGGTAACAGTTATAGTAATATCGTTTACTGGAGTAATACCGCCTACTAGTGAACCTAAAATCTTAATTTGATTAGTGGTAGCGTAGCCGCTTCCTACGTTGTTAACTGTAACAACGTAAGTTGTATTTTGTCTTGTTATGTCAAATGTTGCACTGGTTCCAGTGCCGGACAAGTTAGTTCCAGAGACTCCTGTGTAAGTACCATTAGAAGGTGCCCACTTTAATCCAGAATTTAATTTTGCCCAGTAAGCACCTGTGGGAGGTACTTCATCTGTACTGTCTGCTGTGGCTAGGTAAGTGTAGCCGCCTAGTCGTACCACATCACCAACTTTATAATCAGTTGCACTGTCCCAATCGTTACGGAAATTAAAACCAGTAGTGAATACATCCCAATCTAGTGGGCTTGATGTTGGAGTAGCGCCAGTGTTGTTTCTTTTGGCAATATAAGAGTAACCACCGTAGGTAACAGTATCACCTATTTGGTATACTTCAGTATTGTTCCAAGAATTTTCAAATTCAAAACCGTTTAAGAAAACACTGAACTTGTCTGTTGGAAATGGACTGTTGTCGGAAGTGTGGTGTGCTGTACAAATCCAAAGGTCTGCACCGTACTTAACAATGTCATTAATACGATAGCGAGTTGCATCAGCAACCCATTCGTTTCTATAAACAATACCTTGATTGAATACATCCCACTTGGCCAAATCTGCTTCTAATCCAACACTGGCAGAAGCGTTAGATATATGTGGAGTATTACACACATAGGTAGTTCCACCGTATGTAACAAAATCGTTAACTTTGTAACGAACTGCGGTTGCCCAGGCACCCTTCCAGTCAAAACTTTCTGCAAAAAGATCCCAACTGGCTAAATTTTGTTCAAGTCCTAAGAAATTAGGTGACGCATAAGTAGCAGAAGTATGTATTTGTTTACATATGTAAATCATACCACCATACTTAACTATGTCACCTAAATTATAGTATGTAGACGGAGTCCAATCATTTTTCCACTCTTGGCCGTCTGCTACTAAATCCCATTTTCTAGGAATAGCAATGCTATCAGTAGCCCATTCATCCGACTCGTGATTTAATACGCAAATAAAGCTCTTGCCACCTCTGCTAATTACATCGTCTACGACGTAGTTGTTACCTGTGGACCAATTGCCCTGCCATACAAATCGTATTCTACCAAGTTTAAATTCTGCCATTTTTTTATCCTCTGATAATATTTATCTTTTCTGTTTTTCTTATCTACGCCACCACGTTTTAATGAAGTATTGTAAAGCTAATCCGTCACCTGCCCAGGCTGCTGAATCTCCAGCAACCACTACCTTATTAAGCATCTTTATTGAAGAACCGGTTTGACCTTCTGGAATTGTGTTTTCTATCTTATCAGGGCCACCTATTCTAACAACACCGGCAGTTGTTTGTCCAGTAAACGTGTTAGAACCGCCCTGACTTAGTCTACCAGTCAAATATGCTTTGATTGCTCGTTGGGTTGGTATTGTGTTGTTACTATTTGCAACAAACGTACTGTCTGTTGAAAATTGTCTAATTACAACACCTGCTCCGCCAACAGCAATACCGCCTAGGCTCAACTGATCTAATCCTTCTAACCCAAACTGTGTAGCACTAATTGTAATAATACCAGTAGCTTGTTCAACGCTAAACAATCCACCAACACGGAAGTTTCCGTCTTGGTCAGTTGATGTATAGAACACACGGCCATTATTAGATTCAATAACTTGATCTTGGGGCGCCAACTCAGTGTCTTGAGGGAATCCTGGATAGTTTGATTGATCCTTGTTACCGTAACCAATATTTAAGAAGTCATGTCCAGTTAAACGAACCTGACTATACTGTGTTCTAATAGTTACGTCTTCTAAGTGGTCCGGGCTTCTTGCTCTTGAAATATCCGGAGCAACTGCTAATGTTGCCATAATATTAGGAGCAACAGTTCCAAACATTGCAGTTGCGCTGGTAATTTTATAAGAAACAGTCTCAGACCCAATAATTAAGTTATCACCTGGACGAGGTAATCTAGTTAATTCTGTACAGACTAAATTAAATCCTGTTTGATATGCGTCGGCAAAACCGTTTCCGTTAACTGTAATACTTGTGGAATTGGTATTATATCCTGTTCCTCTGCTTACAAAAGTTGGATTTGCTAAGACACCGTTTGCAGATCTAATAATTACTCCAGCTAGATGACTAGCATTTGGATCAGTTATTGTTAACTCAGGAGTAGTAACATAGTTAGAACCTGGTTCCCATATTGCCATAGAAATAACTTCACCTGATACCACTGTAAGTCTACCTTTTGTAGTAGTACCTGCAAACATAGTCGATCCAATGTTCTGCCCTGCGGCACTGACAAAAGTTCCAATATAGTTTGCACCCATAAATCCAAATGCAGTAGCACCATATGCGTCAGCTGTTACTGATCTAGTTTTCCATTTTATTCCATCTTCACTAGTATATGCGGTTGTTCCTGAAGCAGGAGTTGCTAAGAATACGCCTTGGCCATACACAATCTTTGATGCTGTGACTGGTAGATTGCTCTGTCTCCAAGATATACCATCGGTGGATACTGCTGTTCTTGCACCTGCACTAGAAATTGCTACAAATACACCATTGCCAAAAGCTACATCACTCCAGTCAGTGTTACTTGGCAATGTTGATGCTGTCCACGAAGTTCCATTTGTGCTGTAGGCGGCAGTTGTTCCGCTACCTGCTACTGCTACAAATTTTCCTGCACCGTAGGCAAGTCCACTCCAGGCTGCGCTTGGCAGTCCAGAACCTGATGACCAAGTTGCTCCGTAAGTATTTGAATAGGCGCTCGATGCTGTACCTGTTGCAATAGCAACAAATTTGCCGTCACCGTATACTAATTTATTCCAAGTTGTTTTGGAAGGTAACGCACCAACTTTCCAAGTTGCACCGTTAGATGCAGAATATATCACTTTTGACTGACTTTCAGTCATGCCGCCATTTTGAGAAATTACCACATAATAGCTGTTACCATACGCACCAGCAGTCCATTCTGCTTGGGTAGGTACTCCTAATGCTGTCCAATTTGCGCCATCTGTTGATTTTGCAAATATTGAATTAGCACTAGGCACAGCAATGAACTGTCCAGGCCCGTGCATAATGTCTACATAGGATGTTCCAGTTGCCAATGTTGGCAATGTAGCAGAAGTTTGACTAAATGCCGGTGTAGGAAATTGTGTTCTTGGTTCAATAAAATATACTGTTGAACTATCTAACCCTTGTTCAATTTCACTACCTGGGTTAATGTGATCCCAACCAACTTCAGCTACATTCATAGAGCCGGTTGCTGTTGTTATTGCCACATCTGAGTTTCCGCCTGGAATGGTTGTAATGGTAAACGATGCGGCAGTGATTGTTCTTACGTAGTATGTTATACCTTTGCTGATGCCGCCAAACAATGAAGTGCTAAATGATGCATTCATTGCACCATAATCTGCAGTTAATGTTTCTATAGCGTTGGTAAATGTAGCAGTTACTGAGCCAAGGGTTGCTGTAGTTAATGTTACTGGAGCAGGTGCTGTTTGAGCAGTCATGTATCCAGTTGCATTAATTTGATTCACAGCACCGCCGCCTGGCGCCGCACTGATTGTAAATGACGTACTGTCGTTAACTGCCAGTATATAATAAACGTTGCTTGGTACTAAATTACCAAACTGATTACCAATAAATCTAATTGGGTTGTTGGCTACAAACCCTGATGTAGAATCAACAGTAATCAAGTTAGTTGTTGTTTGTGTTTCTGTTGCTACTGCGTTAATTATTTGGCTAGCAACTGTGAAAGTTGTACCGCCAAGTATCTTACTAACATAATATTTTGTGTCTTTGGTTAATCCGCCAAAGTCAGTATCAAATACAATTGGATCTAGCACTACTATTTCAACTGTTGATCCTGCTGTGATAACATTACCTGTGGCATTAGTTTCTGTAACTGTGGTAGTTGACAAAGTATCTGCAATCGTAAACGTATTTGTGTCAAGCACATCTTTAATAAAATATCTAGTAGCAGTAACAATGCCGCCTGTACTTTCACCTGTAAAGTTTACAGGCATATGTAATATCATGTTATTAGTTGAACCTGCCGTGATATAGTTTGTATTAGATGGAAAATTAACATCCATCGTGTTACCTGAAGCGTTTACTAATAACCAATCATTACCAAATTGTTCATTGGAAATTTTAAAAGTAGTTGCAGATACAATTTCAACTATGTAATAAGTAAAATCAACAGCAATATTACCAAATGTAATTCCTGTAAAGTTTACAGGCATATTAATTCTTAATTTTTCTGTGCTAGATACAGTTATAACATTTTCAATACCGCCTATCGTACTAATAACTGGTAAACTGTCAATAGAAGTTGCTGTTACTGTTGTTGAATAGTATGTAGGTATAAATTGCACCGGCATGTCTACGTATAAACTGCTAGTGTCGGGTGTAGCAAATGTGTCTGTATCGGCTGCTGTAGATCCAATTGCCAACGGGGTAAATGATTCTTTTAAGACATACAAGTATTTAAAAGTGCTGTTGTAAGAACTAACATAGCCGTACTGGCCTGCACCAGTGCCACTGTTGATAAAACAGCGCATTCCAATTAGCTGGCTTTCTGTATTAATGTTAGACCCTGCTAAAATTATATACTGAGTATTTCCGCCTTGACTGTTGTTACTTGCTGTTAAATACCCACTGCCGTTTTCAGTCACTCTAGTTTGCGTTACTGCTCTAGATCTGGTTTCGTCGCCGACAAGTACAGCACCTGTACCTGCTCCTACAACTGTAAAATCTGCATAACTTGTGTAGATATTTCCATTTGTATTGAGATAGAAAGACATTTGATTTGCAATTTCAGTTTGGAACCCGTAAACTAAGGTGTCGGCTGCTGAGCCAGTCTTGCCCCTTGGGTACACTCTAAATTGTAAACTACTGTTAAGACCGGTTAAATCTCTTACAGTAAAGTATAATCTATACCAACCATCTGACAGTACTACTTTACCGTAGTTAAGAGGCAAGTAGCCGCTGCCTTCTTGGCTAGCTGGTGTTAATGTTTGATCAGCAAAATTAAATGTTAGGCTACTTCCTTTGGTACTAAACCCTGAAAATAATGCCCACAGGTCAACTGTTGGACTTGTGCGTTGTTTAACGTGTACACTTAATGTATAATCTGTAACAGAACCTGCTGGTACTGAACCTGATGCCGTGATAGTTAAAACAGAACTTCCTGATAAACTTGCTACTGTGATAGTAATATCGTTAATTCCGTCAATGCCGCCAACTTGGCTACCTGAAATTAACAACTGATTACCAACAACATAACCACTACTGCCGTAGTTAACACTAACTACATAGGCCAGTGCTCCAACAACTACATCAAAAGAAGCAGGACCAGTTAGATCACCTTGGCCGCCATTTCCAGTAATATTGGTAGTTGGCACTGCTGTAAATGATTGGCCGGTTTGCTGTATTGCAACTGTTTGATGAATATAGCTAGCATCTGTTCCCGATGTAGTAGCATTAAGAGTCCATGCATCAGCAAGGCCGGTCGGACCTAATGAATTTTGTGTAATGTTAAGACTATCTGTTGTCCAAACACCATTTAACAAATTATTACTATATTTGATAATGTTGGTAGTTGTTGTAAAATATTCTTGGCCAGCATTTGTATAAGATAGCGCCAGCAACTGTGCTTCAGTTCCAAAACTACTTTGTACAGTGGCTGCGGCCTGTGTTGATCGGTTAAAGACTACTCCGGTAATAGGATCTTCTGATAAATCATATCCTTCAGCAACTACTCCGTATGTTCCATAAGAAGTATTACCGTTTGTTGCACGTAACTTACCACCATCTTCTGCAAAGTACCCAGCGTATCCAAAATATGAGAACACCGACACTGCTTCGCATACTGCGCCTGGGCCTTTGACCCATATGCCAATACCGTCTGATAAAATTTGTGTATAGTCGTTACACACAATAGATTTATTACCACCGTTGTGTAAGTCTCCGTCAATCTTTAGACCCACACAACCAACACCAAATGTACTGACGTTTTGAATGTAAGGACTCTTTCTAGAGATCCATGCTTCGGTGTCATCTGGCCCTTCACCTGGATCTAAGCTAACGTATGCGCCACCAGTTGGGCGGCGTGTTAGATACTGGTTAATTGGTCCCAGGGTACCTGCAAGCCCCGACAATGTCATGTTACGAATACCACTACCGTTTCTAACATAGAACATGTCTTTGATAGCATCGCCACCGTAAATGGTCATTTCGCCGGTGCCTTGCGATAAGAATATTTCGCCACCTGGGCCTGTTGGGGTTGAACGAATGCTGAATTCAGTTGTAGTTATAGTAGAACCAATTACATAATATTTTTGTCCTAATTCAACTCCGCCAATTGCTGTTGTTCCTGCAAACATCACAGGAGTTCCGTCAACCATACCATCAGTCGTTAACACTTTAAACTTATTAGTATTTGCATTTGATGCTGTTATTAGACTATAGATACTGACTTTAGGAGATACAACAGCACCTCTTAATTCATCTCCATTTAATGCAACGTTTGCTGGTACTATAATAGGAAGAGTTTCTTTGTATGTACCTGTCTTAATTTGAATAGTTGCAGTTAACCCTTGATTAGGTGGTGGAATTTTTTCTGTGCTTTGTGTTTCAAGCGCAGTTAGCAGTATATCAAATAGGTCATTAATTTTAGCAGAGGCGCCTGGCTCTAAAACTTTGCTTGGATCAATAATTTGATCAATATAATCTTCTTCATCAACTTCGTTTTCTAATTGATAATCTGTTTGAGGAGCTGTGTTAATTAATACACTGCCTAACAATAACTGGGCACGTTGTAGACCTGCAATAAAATATGGAATACGTGCGGCTGTGGTTGCATTAATAAACGTGTTAGGGAACTCTGGAGCAAAATATGCTAGAGTAGCTGCCACTGTCTGGCTGTTACCTCCACGAGAGATGTCATATATAATAGCATCTAAAACTAGTTTTGTATCTCGCTTAGTTTTGTCATTGTCAAACAGTGTAATATCGTTATCGTTTTCAAACAATAGATATTGCAGTACGTCAGCCGCAATAAATTCCTCGTTTAAATCAATTAATGATCTAGCATTTGGAAAATTTGGACCGTTTCTAACTTGATTACACGCATATGCAATACTTCTCCAAGGTTTATCAATAGAAAACCCGTATCCTATTTGGTCAGTACCCATTGGGCTTACATAGTATACTGCTGGTACAACGTTAATATTTCTCCAAGAAATATGGCCGTCAGTTGATCTTAAAATAAAATCTTGTTCACCTACTGGAAACGCTATTGTTTTTGTGCCGTCGTGACTGGTAATATCGCCAATAGTGTTACCTGCATTTTGTCGTGCGTGTAATAAGAAATCTATCCAGTACTCATGATCAATGTCAAGGTCCGGTCTTAGCATAGATGCTGATGTGTGATTTTTAACACATCGATACGTTGCGTTGGCCCAGATTGCAAGGTCACCAACTACATATTCTGTTGCATTAGTCCAAAATTTTCTCCATGTAGATCCAGGAGTAACCATTTCCCAGTAAGCATAATTCACGCCAACAAAGTCTACTGTATCTTCATCTGCTATTGCGCCATCTGGACCTTCGTTTAACACTACTGTTGTACTGTTAGTAACAGATACTACACTTTGGTATCTAGAAAATGCAGGGTGATTTACTAACATACCTACAACAACACCTGTAGCGTTGTTAACTTTAAATGTTTTTCCTGAACTACCTGTGGCAGTATAGACTTTCTGTACAATAAATCCTGTAGGATCTTGTCCCTGATTGTCAGATACTGCTTCGTATACTCTACCGCTTCGTCTTACAATATCTCCAACACGGTAGGCAAAACCAGAGCTCCAATCGCCTTGTAGTTTATAACCAGTGGTTAGTAAGTCCCAGTCGTCGGATTCTGTTGACGGAATTTGATTTATGTTGTTAACAGTTTTACTAACATATGAGTATCCGCCGTAAATAATTGCATCACCTGGCTGGTATACTGTAGTACCCGACCAAGTTGTTCCAAATTCAAAACCTGGTAACCATTCTATAAAGTTAGCAGTATCGATATTTCCTGAACTAACATGTCCTACTGTACAAATGTATAATCCTGGTCCGTTTTTAACAATGTCGTTTTTTCTATAACGACGAGCTGTGATATAATCACCTTTATAATCAATTCCGTCATTGACGATTTCCCACTTTGCTTGGTCTACTTCAAGACCTAGCAGAATAGTTGCTGATGACACATGATTTACAACACAGCGATAAACAATGCCGCCGTAGCGAACAAGATCGCCAACGCCATATGCATAATTAATATTCCATTGAATATTCCAATTATCAAACTTAGAAAATGTAGTAAATTTAGTTAGGTCAATGGCATTGCCGGTACTAGTGTGTGCCACTGTGCAGACGTATACAATACCTCCAAACTTTACAATGTTTCCTAAACTGTAAAGGGTAGCAGTTAACCAATTGCCCTGCCAAACACGACCGTCAAGCATTAAACTCCAAAACGGTGTAGGACCTTGTATAGGATCCGAAGCATATAGAGCTGAATAAAAATCAGTAGATGTATGTGGCTCTAGGCACACAAACGTTTTACCGTTATATTGTATTACCGCGTCTCTATTGTAAAATGTTGCAGTTGCCCACTGGCCACGCCAGGTGTAACGCAATCTACCAATTTTAAATTCTGCCATTTTCTAAATTCCTTATCTATTCTATTACTTATGAAATCTGTGAGCCAGGTGGGTACGGGAATGTTTCATTAACTCGTACTACGAATTCGCCATTATCATTAATATAATAGAAAATATTTTTGTTGTCCCAACGATATTGATCAAAGTATAAATTATCATATGGTCGGCTGTGATCTTCATCTAGTCTTCCGTCAAAAAAATCAACTCCGTATTCAAAATCGCTAAAATCGTTTTCGTTTAGACCCGGATTATTAATAATAATAGTTCCAGTATCTTTCAATTGGTCTATTTTTGCAAAATATAATAGACCTTGTTCGTCTCTACGAAGTGCGTAGAAATATCTAGGATTGTCTGATCCTAAAATATCTGCAATATTGGTTTGACCTGCATAATATGACATAATAGTATTCCTTAGATTATTTCAACATAGCTTAGAACACAATCTAAACTTTCTTCTGCACTAGACATAATTTTAACACTGGTTGAAGGCCCTAGTACTAGCCTTTCTCCGCCATTGATGACTCGTAAACTTTGGTTGGGTGGCACTACAGTTTCTTTTAAGAAGAATGCAGTTTCGCTTGTTACACTGTCAACTAGTTTAACGCTGGCCAGTACAATACTGCTGCCTAGGTTAGTTAAACTTAGACCTACAACTGTGGTCTTAGCGTTTGCTTCTGTGGTTAATACAGTTTGTTCTGTAATACCAATTTCTGATTTTAATTTGTTTTTAAATAGGGTTGCCATATCTTATTATCCTAGTGACAGTGCAAGAGCAATGCCGATGTCTGTTGCATCATTAAATGTTACACCTGAACTTGTACCTGCTACCGAAGTCCATTGTTGACCGTTATATACTTCAACTAACTCAAAATCTGAGTTATATCGCATCATACCTTCTATTGGGTTTGCTGGTCTTTCTGTTGTAGAATTTCCTACAGGAATACCAAACCCACCAGTGCCAGCAAATTTTACATATCCTGTGCCCTGTTGAACTATTTCAGTTACTGCATTGGGCACAACGTTGGTAATAGCATTGTTTCTAAACTTTAAGTTACCTAGTCTAACACCACCAGTGCCGGATGTTAAAAATCTAATATCTTGATTGGCACTTAACGAGCTAATAGTGTTGTCAACTATGTCTAAACTGTCAGTTTGAAATCTAGTTGTTGCCAACTGTGTCTGATTGATTGTAGCAGTTAGCGTACTGTTTGCATAGAAATACAAAGTATTGTCATTGGCGCCCGGAGTTGCTTCTGGTTTAATATATGTATTACCGCTAATATCCTGTACACCGCCTAACTGAATCCAGTATGTACCGTTCCAACCTTCAAATCTAGACATGGTAGAATTAAATCTAATCATACCATTAGTTGGTGTAATTGGACGATCTCCGCTAGCACCTACTGGAATTTGCAAACTAGTAGTACTATTGACAATTACGCTACCGGTTCCTTGTGGAGTTAGTGTAATATCTGTATTAGAACTTACGCTTTGAATATTGTTGTTGTTAAACTGAATGCCTTCTGCAACAACATTACCAGTGCCATTGGCCTGCAATACTAAATCTAAATTAGTAGTAGTGGTCTGTATGATGTTGTTAAAGAATCTAACATCTTGAACATTAATCTGTCCATTTGCACTGACTACATTGATCTCGCCTGATAGACTTTCAATGGTGTTGCCACTGATTTTAATGTTGCCGGTTGATACTTCTTGCGCATTAATTGTTGTGGTGTTAACACCGTCTGTGAATATAAATCCGTCAGTTGATGTAACATTGATTGTTTGATTGTTAAACAATACTTCGCCAGTTTTTTGATTAACATAAAAACTGTCGCCGACTTTAAAGTTACCTTCGTTGTCAACGCTGGTATAATAAACTCTAGCACCGTTAAGCTCAACTACTTCATTGGCAGGAATTCTATCTGTAGGATCATTATTTGATTTCTTGCCTGCGCCAATGTAGGCCAAGTTCTCAGAAATTAGATATAAAATACAGCCTACCCCGTCAGCATAGATACCATAGTTTCCGTATACCGCCGCAGATCCAATTGATCTTACTTCTGCGCCAAAGTCATTATAGTCTGCAAAATTAATTGCAGTAGATGTTCCACCTGCACTGGTTCTCAAATCTTGTGTAGTTAATCCGTCATCAACAAACAGTGTTGAATTATTTGATCCGTTAAAGTGTAATAGTAAAAATGTACTAGCATCACTGGTAAATGCCGCAGTAGGTGCAACAAATGTAGAAGTGTATCTTGGAACATCTCTGCTGATTCGTACTTCGTCAATGTAACCAGTAAATGTATACAATCCGTTTGGATCTGCACCTACTCTCAGTGGTCTTGCTGGATAGGTATTGCCGTCAGTGTAGTTTGAACCAACTTGTGTTCCGTTGATAAATGCTCGTGTAACACCTGCACTTCTAGTTAGTGCAATATGAGTCCATGTATTGATAGGAACTGATCCAACTGGTCCAATTCTATAATTACCGTTGTAAAAGAAGTACAATGCATTAGTGTCTGTTAGCCCTAATATGATTCCGCTAGTGTCAGCACTGCCTGTTCTAAAATCAAATACTGTTCTATAAGTTCCTGTTGCAGTAGGATAAACCTGTGCTTCAACACAGAAGTCGCCAGTGCCAAATCCAAAATCTGGTTGCTCTGCTATGTTGATAAAATCGCCAGTACCGTCTAGTACTAAGCTAGCGGTACCAAATTTTTTCACTGACTGACTTAACTTGGCATTGCCGTTTGCGTAGACAAGTTTACCAGTTCTATCCTGTAGTGTTTCAAACCCTAGAGACTTTCCGCTAATATTAACAAAGTTGTCTATGATACTTTCAATAACTCCAGACGCTAAAACTGTTGTACCGTCTGTGTCATAATATGATAATGTGTTGCCTACTGCCCAAGTACCTACACGATTGTTGATTCTTAAACGTGTCTTACCGGCGCCTGCAATACCAGCACTGCCAGAAATTACCTGCATACTCTTATCAGCAAAGTAGGTAAATGAATTTAACCATTCAATTCTAGCACCGTTAATAGCATTAATTCCAAGTGCGCCTGGAACAATAAAAGTCACGCTATGGAATAACATTGCGGCTTCATTGGATGCAACAGTTGCGGCTGAACCGTCAATATAAGCACCACGACCTGCGTCACCTTGATCAAATCCCAAAGGATCTGCTAAAGATGTTACTGATCCTCTAGTTATAACTGTTAAGTTTCTAATGTATGGACTGCGGCTTGTTACTGTAAAGTTTGTTGCAAATTTAAAAGCATATCCTGGACTAAAGAAATCAGCAACGGTTAGTTCTTCAACTAAGGTTTCGCCGTTGAGTAAAAATGCATCGTTGTTTTTTGTAGCAACTGTTGGTTTAATTTTTGTTGCGCGAATTCCTGCGCCCTTAACACTAACTCCAACTGGTACTGTTAAGGGGAATATTTCTTCATAGTCACCTGGATAAATGTAAACAGTTGTGCCAGTTGTTGCCTGACTTAAGGCATGCTTAACTGTTAAAAACGGATCTGATTCTCTTGTACCACTATTGCTGTTACTACCGTTTTTACTAACATATAGGATATTGCCCTGCGGTAAAATTAAATTTATACCGTCTACTGTAATATCGTCTGTAGTGATAGACTGCGCAATAATATTTTCAACATAGATGTCAGCCCATTTTTTAGTTGGGCTACCTAACATGTATGTGTTATGCACATCTGGAACTATGTCGCTGATAATTTCAGCATTAAAACTAACGCTATCTGTATCAGCATTACCAATGATAATATTACCATCGGCTGTGATAGTTCCTGTAGCGTGGACATTACCATCTACTTCAACATTGCTGTGAATATTAACAACACCTGTACCGTTAGTACGAATAGTGATGTCGTCAAGACTTTCAATGGTATTGCCAGTTATGGTTAAGTCATCAACTTGAATCTTACCTTGATATACTACAGGGTTTGCACCAGTAGGCTCAAGATTAATAATAGTTGACGAACTCGAAATTGTGTTGCCTGAAATAGTAAATGTTGCTAGATCAGCTTGATCATCTACTATAAGGTCTGTTGTACGGCTAGTGCCGTTTACGGTTAAGTGGTCAGTAGGAGTAGTTGTCTTGATACCAATACGGCCGTTATTTACATCTAGGTATAATAGGTCGTTCTCAAAGGCTAAATCAACTCCATCACGAAGCAGATTTGCTTTTAAGAGCGGCCCTGAAATTCGACCAACAGCCATATGCGCTCCTTTTGACCCCGTGTTTCACGGTTAACCACCTTACATTGCGGGTTTACCACAGTTGAACCATACAAAAAATGGTCATTTTTTGTAATCACTAGTATTTAGTTCGTTTGATTCTTTAACCTAGTATAAGGTCCCAATAGCCCATAATTTCATTAACTTCTTCTAAGTCAATAATACCACTAGTGCCAATAGAATTAATCCATCCGTACGCTGGGCCTGCATATAGTTCTAAGTATCCTCTGTTAGGATCGTTGTTGTA
>Ga0209354_10000473_pt1 | contig 19068 bp, 18 predicted proteins | sample LauGreSpBDMM15DD_2_FD_187562 | JGI IMG/M metagenome (GOLD analysis project Ga0209354, IMG submission 187562) | Freshwater lake microbial communities from Lake Michigan, USA - Sp13.BD.MM15.DD (SPAdes) (version 2) | ecosystem: Environmental > Aquatic > Freshwater > Lake | place: Lake Michigan...
CCGTGTTTGGGTAACTGCAAGCGTGGTTTTGTATGCCCTCACCACCAGATGGCTAAGAAAATAATTGGCTCGATCCAAGAAGGAAACGGCGATACCTGGTCGGTTGAAGAAATCGACTGGGCATTGGCTATTACCGGCGACATAAAAATGCATTGATAAAAATGCATCATTGATGCAAAATCATCAAAATCACTTAACCACCAGGAGAACGCCATGCCAGGCAAAAGTAAAAAACCACCAAGACCACCGAAATACTGAGGTCAAGACACAGGATGTGATGGTTGAGAAAAAGCGCAAAATCATAGCTGTAAACGAACACGGCTACCGGATCGGCAGCAGCCATCACAACTCCTCAATCTCAGATGAGGTTGTGGATCAAATCCGCGATCTGCACGAAGAGGCAGGGATAGGCTATCGCCGTTTGGCGCAAAAGTTTGGCCTGACCAGGAGTGCCGTTCAAAAAATTTGCCAGTACGAAAGGCGAGCCCAGACACCAGACAGATGGAAGACCGTGCATGAAAAAGACTAAAGCCAAAACAGGCAGACCGCCCGAAGCGGTGCCAGAAGAGATCAAAGAAGACATCCTTGCGTGGGTTGCCGATGGCAATACCTTGCGGGACTTCTGCCGCCTGCCTGACAGCCCTGCCTGGCGTACCGTCTATCACTGGCTTGAAAAAGATACAGAGTTTCTGGCACGCTTCGCGCACGCACGCGAGATGGGCCACGATGCCATTGCAGAAGATACCCTGGCCATCATCGACATAAGGCCTGATATGGTGGTCAGCGAAAACAGCGTCAAGATGGACGCTGCGTTTGTGACTTGGAAAAAGAACCAGGTTGAGCAGCGCATGAAGCTGTTGGCCAAATGGAACCCAAAGAAATACGGCGACCGTGTGGGCATCGATCACCAGGGCAACGTCAGCCTGCAAGTAATCAGTGGCGTGCCAGAGGTTGATGACTGATGGCGATACGCCTTGACTACGATCCAAGGGCTTGGCAAAAGTCCTGTCACCGCACCCGTAAACGCTTCAGCGTCTATGCCCTACACCGCCGCGCCGGTAAGACAGAGTTGGCTATCATGGAGCTGATTGACAAGGCCATGAAGTTCGATCTTGAGCTTGGGATCTTTGTTTACATTGCCCCGTTTTTAAAGCAGGCCAAAGCCATTGCTTGGTCGAGGTTGAAAAAAAAGCTGGAGCCGCTGCGCTTGCAAGAGGCCATCATTATTAACGAGGGTGACCTCCAGGTTACCTTCAAACACAACAACGCAATCATCCGCTTGTTTGGCGGTGACCTTCCAGACGCAATGCGCGGCGTGCGGCTTGACGGGGCCGTTATCGATGAGGTCGCACAGATCAAGCCAGAGGTGTGGATCGATATCGTGCAACCAGCTTTATCAGACCGCCTTGGCTGGTGTCTTTTTATTGGGACACCTTCTGGTATCAACTTGTTCTCTGAGCTGTTCTACAAGGCCGCAGACCTGGGTGATTGGCACGCTGCCAAGTACACCGTCTATGACACCAATAGCTTAGACCCAGATGAGGTCGAGCGCCTGCGCCGCGACATGAACGAAACGTCCTTTGCCAGGGAGTACCTTTGCGACTTCTCTGCTGCCGGTGATGACCAGCTAATAAGCTTGTCTGATGCCGAGGAAGCGGCCAGGAAGGTTTACCTCAAGCAGGACACTGATCACGCGCCCAAGATCCTTGGCATTGACCCAGCAAGGTTTGGTGATGACCGCAGTGTGGTGTTCAAGCGCCAGGGCCTGCAAGCCTTTGACCCGCTGGTGTTTCGAGGCATCGACAACATGGATCTTGCGGCCAGGATTGCCAACGTGATTGAGCAATGGGAACCTGATGCTGTGTTCTGCGATGCCGGTGCCGGTGCCGGTGTGATCGACCGCCTGCGCCAGCTTGACTACGATGTGATCGAGGTGCCGTTTGGCGGCAAGGCGCTCAAGCCAGAGCTAAACATCAACCGGCGCACCGAGATGTGGTGGGAGATGAAGGAATGGATCGAGCAAGGCGGCGCGATACCAAACAATGTGGCGCTCAAACAGGAGCTGGCCACCCCGATCTACTGGTTTGACAGCGCCGGTCGCCGAGTGCTGGAGCCAAAGGATCAGATCAAGAAGCGGCTGCAAGGGGCTGGGAGCCCTGACCTGGCCGATGCGCTGGCGCTGACATTTGCCATGCCAGTAAGGAAACGCCTGCCCAGGGATGTCCTGGATCGGGCAACACGCAAGGAAAACAAAAAAGACTATGACCCATACTCCGCAATCAACCGCTAGGTACCCGTATCGACTAACCAGAGGGCTACAGTCATGATGTGCAAGGTGACACTTGTGTCGATGCCGGAGCTGATCGGCGATCCAATGTTCGATGACCTGGTCGAGGAATATCGGATTGAGAGCAGCATGGATGGCATGGGCCATGCGAACTGGAACAAAGAGATGTACGCCAAACTGGATCAGGCTGGCATCATGCATTTGTTTGCTGCACACGGGTCAGCCGGTAACCTAGTTGGGTTTATGGTTGTCCTGTTGACGGTGGTGCCACACTATGGCGCATTGACGGCCACAACAGAAAGCCTGTTTGTTGGCGGTCGATACCGTGATAGCGGGGCTGGTTTGTTGTTGATCAAGGAAGCCGAAAGGTTTGCCAAAGATCGTGGTGCGATTGGTCTGCTATTGAGCGCACCGCACGGCGGTACATTGTCCAAGGTTGCCCCCAGGTTGGGATACCGGCAGACAAACGATGTGTTTTTTAAGGGGCTAACGTGAACGAACTGGCTGTCCACACTGCAAAGATCCAACCGATGAGCGACACGGCCATCGGTAAGGTGTATGCATTGGAGCGCGTGACCGGTTTCATGGAGCAAGCAGATATTGAAACCTACCATGTGCTGCATGGTGGGATGTACGCCAGGACGATCAAAATACCTGGCGGCGTAGTGTTGACTGGGGCGCTGGTAAAAATACCGACTACCCTGGTAATCAATGGCGATGTGACTGTCTATGTAGACAACGATGAAATTCTTGTCACTGGCTACCAGGTTATTCCTGCAAGCGCCCATCGCAAACAAGCATTCATCACTCACTCGGATACGCTGCTGACTATGGTCTTTCCGACCAGCGCTGCTACGATTGAAGAGGCAGAGGATGAATTTACCGAGGAAGCATCTTTGCTTATGAGCCGAAAATCAAACGCAAAGAATTTCATCAACATCACAGGAGAATGACTATGTCAGGAGCAATCACAGCAGTAGCAGTTGGAGCCGGTGCCTATGCGGCAACAGCCGGTACAGCATACGCACTTACCGCCGGTACAGCCGCAGCAGTTGGCCTTGGAGCTGGCGCAATGAAGATGCAATACGATGCAGGCGAAGCGCAAAAAGAAGCAGGCGAAAAGCAATTGCAAGCGCAGAAAGACGCGCAGCAAATGAACTTAACCGCAACTCAGGCGCAGGCCGAGCAAAGCCAGATGGCTATTAACGCAGCAAACAGAAAAGCCCCAGATACCAGCGCTTTGCTGGCATCAGCAGCCAAGTCTGGCGTTGGTGGCACTATGCTTACAGGCCCACAAGGCGTTGACCCCAACCAACTTGCACTCGCCAAGAACAGTCTTTTGGGAGGTTAATCGATGGCAAATTATCCAAGCGATGGAGCGTCAAATCCAAAGAGCCCTGCGCGGGATAAATTGCACACGCGATGGGGCCAACTAAAGTCTGAACGTGCAACCTGGTGGTCGCATTGGCAAGAGGTCACAACCTACTTGCTGCCGAGGAATGGGCGCTACTTCACCCAGGATCGGAACAAAGGGATGCGCCGCCACAACAGCATCTACGACAACACCGGAACCAGGGCGCTGCGAACATTGGGCGCAGGCATGATGGCGGGGGCAACCTCACCGGCACGCCCATGGTTTCGCTTGGGTACATCAGACCCAGTGCTGAACAACTACCCACCGGTAAAGCTTTGGCTCGATGATGTGACCAACAAAATGCAGTTGGTGTTTCAGCGATCCAACACCTACCGCACGCTGCATGGGATGTATGAAGAGCTTGGTGCCTTTGGTACCGGTGCTGCAATCATCCTGCCAGACTTCAAGAACGTCATTCACCACTACCCATCAACGATTGGTGAGTACGCTATTGCGACCAACTACCAAGGTCGCGTTGACACCATCTATCGAGAGTTTGAGAAAACGGTCAGCGAGATCGTCACCGAGTTTGGTATTGAGAACGTGTCGCACACGGTGAAGAACTTGTATGACCGTGGAAGCTTGGACGCATGGGTGCCAATCATCCACGCAATCGAGCCCCGCACAGATCGAGATCCACGCAAGCGCGATGCAAAGAACATGGAGTACCAGAGCTGCTACTTTGAGCTTGCCGCAGAAAAAAACAAATACCTACGCGAGAGCGGGTTTGAAGAATTCCCTGGCATCGTGCCTCGCTGGAATGTTGTTGGTGGTGACATCTACGGCAACAGCCCTGGCATGGAAGCGCTGGGCGACATCAAGCAATTGCAGCATGAACAGCTACGCAAGGCCCAGGGCATTGACTACCAGACCAAGCCGCCGCTTGTGGTGCCATCGAGCATGAAGAACCGCGACATCGAGACATTGCCTGGCGGCATCTCATTCATTGACGGCAACAGCCAAGGCATCAAGACGGCATTCGAGGTCAACCTCAATTTGCAGCATTTGCTTGCCGACATCCAAGATTGCCGAATGCGAATCAATGGTTCGTTTTATGCAGATCTATTTTTGATGCTGGCCAATGCAACAGACACCAGAATGACGGCAACCGAAGTGGCCGAGCGCCACGAAGAGAAGCTGCTCATGCTTGGCCCTGTGCTTGAGCGCCTGCACAACGAGCTGCTTGATCCACTGATTGACGTTACGTTCAACCATATGCTTCGCGCAGGAATGCTGCCACCGGCACCAGCAGAGCTGCAAGGCCAGGATCTGAATGTTGAGTTTGTGTCGATGCTGGCGCAGGCGCAACGTGCTATCGGAACCAATGGCGTTGACCGATTCATCGGCAACCTGGGCGTGGTGGCGCAAATGAAGCCAGAGGTATTGGACAAGTTCGACAGCGATCAATGGGCAGACGCATACAGCGAAATGCTTGGGATCGATCCGAAGATGATCACAGCAACCAAAGACGTTGCCATGATCAGAAACAAACGAGCGGAAGCTCAAGCAGCTCAAAGTCAAATGGCAATGATGCAACAAGGCGCATCAGCAGCGAAGGACGCATCCCAGGCACCAACCCAGGGCGGCGAATCCAACGTGATGATGGATTTGATGAACCAATTTAGCGGCTACGGTAGCCCATCCGCTGTGGAGGTAGGACAATGATCAACATGAAACAAGCGCCAGAAAAAGAAGAGATGCCTGGCGAATACGAATACGATGAACCGGCATACCCTTATGGTTTGTGCCTGCACCTAGATGCTGAACAACTTGAAAAGCTTGGCATTACTGCCCTGCCTAAAGTCGGCAGCACCATGATGATCAAGGCTAAGGCCTATGTGAAATCAACTGGTGCCTATGAGACCCAGGGCGGCAACGACATGACCATGTCGCTACAGATTACCGACATGGAGATCTCCGGCGAAGACCGTCAGACCAGCCAAGCCGAAGCCATGTACGGCAAAGACAAAAGCACAGACAAGCCAGCGCGTCCGGTCACTGATGCATCAACGATGCTGTATGGGAGCTGATCATGGCAGGCAATGGATTGTGGGCCAACATCCATGCTAAACGTGAGCGGATAAAAAATGGATCTGGCGAAAGAATGCGAAAGCCTGGTAGCAAAGGTGCGCCAAGCCGCAAAGACTTGCGAGATTCTGCTGCCGAAAAACTGTATCCAGATCAGGGTAAGGACAAAAAGAAAAAATGATGGTACCCGTATCGCGCCCAATCGTGGATAAATTAACAACATGAGCAACTACGATCCATTAGACCTCAAAGGCCAGGAGCGCCAGAAAGAAGATCGCGAGACCCGCGACCGATCTGAGCGAGAGACCGAAGAGGGAGATATCAAGTGGCTCATGGGTAGCAAGAGGGGTCGCCGCATTTTGTGGCGACTTCTGGATACAGCAGGAGTGTTTAGATTGTCGTTCAACACCAACGCAATGGCCATGAGCTTTGCTGAAGGTAACAGGAACTACGGCCTACGCATTCTGTCGCTGATCCACACTCAGACCCCTGAGCTTTATTCAACGATGATCAAGGAGCAGAAAGATGAACGAAATGCAGATGACAGAAGCCACCCAAGCCAATAGCGCGGATGCATCGCAAACCCCTGCCGACAACAATGCCTACTATGGCGGCGACAAGGTGGGACAAGGGCAGCAAGAAGCCCCTGCTGTACAGGAGCAGCCACCGCAAGAAGCGGCCAAGGCTGGAGAGAAACCTGGCGACCAACCGCCAAGCATACTGGGCGCACCAGAGAGCTATGACTTTAAATCCGAAGCAGTCGGTAAAGATGTCAAGTTCGATGATGGTGTACTCGGCGCGTTTACGGATGTAGCAAAGGAACTCAACCTTACGCAGGACGCTGCACAGAAGGTGATTGACAAGGTTGCACCGACTATCGTGCAACGTCAAATCGAACAAGTCCAGGCCATTCAAAATGAATGGGCCGCCACGGCTATAGCTGACAAGGAATACGGCGGATCTAATCTGCAAGAAAACCTATCAGTTGCCAAGAAAGCACTGGACGCATTCGGTACACCGGCTTTGCAAGAGCTGCTCAACCAATCCAAACTGGGCAACCATCCCGAAGTAATTCGGTTTATGTACAGGGCGGGGAAAGCGATCAGTACAGATAAGTATGTTGGGCCATCTCAAGGGGCTGGTGCCGCAAGGTCAATGCCCAAAGACATGGCAGGCTATTCGTCTGCGCTATATCCAAATCAGTCAAACTAAACTTTAAGGAGCTTCAAAATGGCTACTCTCTCAACTAGCAATCTCACCCTCGCCGATTGGGCGAAGCGGAGCGACCCCGATGGTCGCGTTCCGATCATCGCTGAACTGCTTTCGCAGACCAACGAGATCCTGTCTGACTGCGTGTTCAAGGAAGGCAACTTGCCTACCGGTGAACGTGTGGTTGTTCGTACTGGTTTGCCAAGTGTTTACTGGCGTGCATTGAACCAAGGTATCCCATCAAGCAAATCAACCACTGCACAAGTGGACGAAGCTTGCGGTATGTTGGAAGCACGTTCCGAAGTGGACAAAGACTTGGCCATGCTGAATGGCAACACAGCTCAATTCCGCTTGTCGGAAGACACTGCGTTCCTGGAAGCAATGAACCAGACCCAGGCTACAACTCTGTTCTACGGCAACCCTGGCGTTGATCCGAAGACTTTCTTGGGCTTGGCACCTCGCTACAGTGATCTGGCTGCATCTAATGCACAGAACATTCTGGACGCTGGTGGTTCGGGTTCCGACAACACCTCGGTGTTCTTGGTGGTTTGGGGTGACAACACTGTCTACTGCCCATTCCCTAAAGGCTCCAAGGCTGGCTTGATCCATGAAGATCTCGGTGAGCAGACCGTCTACAACAGCGACAACACTCGCTTGCAGGCTTATGCAACCCGCTATCAGTGGAAAAATGGTTTGGTCGTGAAAGACTGGCGCTATGTTGTTCGCATCGCAAACATCGATGTGAGCGATCTGTTGGCCCAGACTGGAAGCCAAGCTGCTTCTGCTGGCACTGCACTCATTAAGTTGATGGCCCGTGCTTTGTACCGCATCCCTAACATGGCAATGGGCCGTGCTGCGTTCTACATGAACCGCACTGTTCACTCTGGCCTGTCAGTCGCGGCATTGGACAAGTCTCAGTACGTCTTGAAGATCAACGAAGGCTTGGGCCAGTTTGGTATGCCGACCGCATGGTTGTCGTTCCAGGGTGTTCCTCTCCGCTGCGTTGACAGCTTGATCAACACTGAAGCCCGTGTCGTTTAACCGATCATCAACTAAGGAGAAACAAACATGATTACCGATAAACTTCTGCGCGTAAGCGAAGACCAGGCAGTGACTACTACTGCCGTTTCAACCAACACCGTTGACTTGGGTATTGCTCAAGACATCGGCCAAGGCACTGACCTGACCATGAACTTTGCTGTGACCACTGCTTTTGCAGGCGGCACCAGCATTGCTTTTGAAGTCATCTCTTCTGCTGCGGCTGATTTGAGTTCACCTACAGTCATCAGTTCATCTGCTGCCATTCCGTTGGCATCGTTAACTCTTGGCAAAAATGTGGCCGTGGCCATGAGCCCTAACATTGGTTCTAAGGGCCAGCGTTATCTCGGCGCACGCTACACTGTCGTGGGTACGATGTCTGCCGGTAAGGTAACTGCTGACGTTGTAACCAACATCCAGGACGGCAAGAAGTTCTATGCCTCTGGCTTCGCTGTAGTTTAAGATTAGGAGGTTGAGATGGCTATGTACCGTGCAAAAACCAAATGCTTTGTTGCCAATGCAATGCGTGTTGCTGATGAGGTGTTTGAATACAACGGCCCGACCAATACAAACCTTGAGCTTGTAGAAGGAAAGGCCAGCGATGGGGTCAAAAACCATGAGGTGGAAACACCCAAGGAAAAAGGCACCCGCGCAAAAACCTTGCACAAGGCATAGACCGTCTCAACAGCCGTCTTTTGCTCGAACCGTGGGGGAGCCGCTGGGAAACCGTGGTTCCCCCTTTTTACTTTAGGAGGCCTCGATGGCAACAGAAGTCGATATATGCAACCTGGCGCTGGCGCACTTAGGTGACAACGCAACAATCGCGAGTATCAAGCCGCCGGAGGGGTCTGCACAAGCTGAACACGCTGCACGCTTTTATCCGGTTGCACGCGACACGCTGCTTGAGCTGTACCCATGGAGCTTTGCAAGCAAACGCGCAACCCTAGCGCTGGTCACAAACCCTGTGAGCCAATGGGATTACTGCTACGCGCTGCCTGCCGATGCAATGGACGTTGTGGCCATCATCTCGCCAGACGCGCAAAACGATTACGTCACCAGGGCATCTGCTTCAGATAACCCAGGGTGGCAAGGCAATTATTCTCCGACCGTATCTGCTGGCCAATATGTGCCGCAGCCATTTGCTTTGGAGACCGATGCACTTGGCAACCATGTGATCTACACCAACGTGCAAGATGCTTTGTGCCGGTATCAGGCGACCGTGACAGACACCAGCAAGTTCTCGGCTCTGTACACCCTTACATTGTCTTGGCACCTTGCTGGGATGCTGGCTGGCCCCGTGCTTAAAGGCGATGCCGGTCAAGCCGAGAGCAAGCGCTGCAATCAGATCATGGCGGCATATTTGATTCAAGCTCAGAACGCCGACAACACGCAACGGAAAATCAACATGGAACACATCGTTCCATGGACGGCAGGGAGATAACACATGGCCAATACCAGAACGCTGAACAGATCATTTGCTGGCGGCGAACTGTCGCCGGAAATGTTTGGCCGTATCGATGACAACAAGTTCCAGGCCGGTGCCTCGACAATGCGTAACTTCATTGCAACGCCACAAGGCCCAGCGCAAAACAGGCCTGGCTTTGCTTTGGTTCGTGAGGTAAAGACCAGCGCAAAAAAAACGCGCTTGATCAACTTCACATTTTCGACAACGCAAACCATGGTGATCGAGATTGGTGAGGGCTATTTCAGATTTCACACCCAGGGCGCAACACTGTCATACGCCACACCATCAGCATGGAACAGTGGCACCGCATACACGCAAGGCAACAAGGTCTTGCAAGGCGGTGTGTCCTACTATGCCATTGCAGCCAGCACCAACCAAACACCGCCAAACGCGACCTATTGGTATGCAATGCCTGCCGGTATCTATGAGATCCCAAACAATTATCTTGAGGCCGAGCTGTTCGATATCCACTATGTGCAGTCAGCAGACATTCTGACCATTGTTCATCCTAACCATGCGCCGATTGAGTTGCGCCGATATGGTGCCTCAGACTGGCGCGTGAACACCATCAATTTTGGGTCACCCATTGCCGCGCCCACGGGCGTTACAGCAACCAGGTCTATACCGGCTTCTGCCAACATCAACGCAGACACATACGAAAACCATCGATACAAAGTGACAGCCGTCACTGAAGATCAAATTGGTGAAAGCGCTGGGTCTGATGTTGCATCTATCACCAACAACATTTATGTGACCGGCGCAAAAAACACGATCACCTGGAATGCGGTAACGGGTGCAGCCAGGTACAACGTCTACAAGTACGTTGGCGGTGTTTATGGGTACATCGGCAGCACAACAGACCTGACTGTGGATGACAACAACATTGGCCCAGATCTTTCAAAGACGGTGCCAATCTATGCCAACCCATTTACAAGCGCACTGAATTACCCAGGCGCTGTTTCATACTTTGAGCAGCGCCGCTGCTTTGCAGGCACGCTCAACGATCCTCAAAAGATTTGGATGACCAAGTCAGGCACAGAAAGCAATTTGAGCTACACGCTCCCAGTGCAAGACACCAACCGCATTGAGTTCAAAGTGGCTGCGCGTGAGGCCAACACAATTCGACACATCGTCCCTTTGACCGAGCTACTGCTGCTGACAGGCTCTGCTGAGTGGCGCGTGACATCGGTTAACTCTGATGCGATCACGCCGACATCGATCTCTGTTCGACCGCAGTCCTACGTTGGTGCATCGAATGTTCAACCGGCGATCATCAACAACTCAATGGTTTACTCTGCATCGCGTGGTGGCCACATTCGAGAGCTGGGCTACAACTGGCAGGCAAACGGCTTTCAAACCAATGATCTATCGATCCGGTCGGCCCATCTATTTGATGGCTATGAGATCACCGACATGACGTTTGCCAAGGCCCCTATCCCAATTGTGTGGATGACATCCACCAGCGGAAAGCTGATCGGCCTTACCTACGTCCCAGAGCAACAAGTGGGGGCGTGGCATCAGCACGACACTGATGGCACGTTTGAATCGGTGACCGTGGTTGCTGAAAGCGGCGAAGACACCCTGTATGCGGTGGTCAAGAGAACGATCAACGGCTCTGTGAAGCGCTTTGTAGAACGCATGGCCACCAGGAAAATTGATCCATTGCTTCCAGAAAATTCATTCTTTGTTGACTGTGGATCAACATACGATGGCAAGAACACCAGCGCCACGACAATGACCGTCAGCGGCGGCACCACCTGGACACGGGCAGACACCCTGACCATCACATCTACTAGCGCCATTTTTATACCGCCGCCATCAACCAGTGACATCAACGATGTGGTGGTGCTGACCAATACCGATGGCAAAAAGTACCGGTGCAAGATCCTGGAAACACTGACAACGACAACAGCCCTGGTGCAGACAGACAACCCATTGCCGGTGGCGCTACGAAATACAGCCACCACAAACTGGTCGCTGGCCAGAAACGAGATCTCTGGCCTTTCATACCTAGAAGGCAAGACCGTAAGCATCTTGGCTGATGGTGCCGTACACCCTCGGCGCGTTGTCACAGCAGGCAAGATTATTCTTGATCGAGCAGGCACCGTGATCCAGATCGGCTTGCCGTACCAGTCTGATTTGAGAACCCTGCCTATGGCCATCAACATCGAGGGCTTTGGCCAAGGTCGCTACAAGAACGTGAACCATGCCTGGCTGCGCGTGTACCAGTCATCCGGCATCTTTGTTGGCCCAGACGAAGACAGTCTGGTCGAGGCGAAGCAGCGAACCACTGAATCCTACGGGTCGCCACCTTCGCTCAAAACAGAAGAAATCAAGATCCAGCTCACACCATCCTGGCAAGACAATGGCCAGGTGTTTGTGCGCCAGGCTGACCCTTTGCCGTTGACCATTGTCGCGTTGACGCTGGAAGTGTCGGTCGGCGGATAACGGTACCCGTAACAAAAAAAGACAGGATATTCTGTCAACATTAGATTCGTGGAGGTTTGCTCAACATGGCCGCAGTTCCTACATCAGCGATACAAACCCCAACCTTCCTCGGCGCTGATCTGAAGACGGTTGGCCAGACAGCAATGGTCGGCAACATATTTGGTGGGCTTACAAGCGCACTGGGTGCCTACTATGGGGCGCAGCAAGCGCAGCTCCAGCTCAAAATGCAGAGCGAGACCTATGACTACCAGGCAAAAATGTCCAGGATCAACGCAGGCATCGCCGAGCAGCAAGCATGGCAGATAGCCCGTGCCGGTGCATTCCAGGCGGCTGCGGCCACCATGCAGGCTGGCCAGGCCATTGAAAAATACAAGGTCTCCAGAAACGCATCCGGCATTGAGGCAGGCTCTGGCAGCACAGCAGAACTTGAGGCAACCGCGATCATGATGAAAGAGATCGACAAGCTCACCATTGACAGCAACACGGTTCGAGCGGTCGAGGCAAAGCGCATGGAAAAAGTCGGCTTTCAAAACGCAGCAAGCCTGTTGGGCGTTAACGCCACGGGCGCGTCTAAAAGTGCAGACAGCATCAGTCCATTCAGCGCAGTCAGTACATCATTGATTGGCGGTGCCACATCGGTGCTGAATAGCTGGTACAACTCAAACTCATTGGCGGCTGTTCTTGCAGCTAGAAACGGCGCATAAATATGGCAACCGTACCCGTACAAACATCACCATCGGTAGCGCTTTCATCGCAAGGGCCAGGCAACGTCCAGGCTGGGCCAGAAGTAAGGCCGTTTGAGAACTTCGCGCCCAAGCAGATATCCGAGGCTGGCGCTGCTTCGATGAAGCTCAATACCACCATTGCGACCATTAAAGAAAAGCTCCAGGACGAGTACAACGATGCGCGTACCAAAGAGCTATTCAATCAATACACTCGCGAGGTTGACCAGGTACAGACATCGTTCTTAGCCCAGACGGGAAACATTGCCCAGTCGTATGACCAGTCGCTTGCATCGATACAAGAAATTCAATCGAAGTTTGCTTCTGCTGCTGACAATCAAACAATCAAAATGGGCTTTAGCCAAAAGGCTGATGCACTTACAACTTCTGTCGCTGGTACGTTGACCAGGCATTCGCTTGCACAGTCGCGTGAATACTCAAAAAACGAAGCAAAGTCAGAGATAGGAACACTTGTTCAGCAAGCTTCTACGCACTGGGCTGAAGCGCAGCTACCGCTATTGCCAAACACCCCTCCGAATGAATATCAGAAATTCTCCGGTGCAGCACTTGTGGCGGCTACTAAATTTGCCAACAAAGAAGGATGGGCTCCAGACAGTTACCAGCGCCAACAACTGATGCTTGAAGTCAGCACAGCGCTGACATCCGGCGTTGTTGTAAACATGGCCACAGCAGGGCAGCACGCTGCTGCTGATGCGTATTTAGAGAAAGCCTTCAAAGACGGCAAGATCAACCAAGAAAAATACGGCACGTTTAAAAATGCATTGAAGGAAGGCATTACCAGAGACAACGCAAATTCTTATGCTGAAGCGATATATGGCGGCTTTGCGGCGCAAGGCTTGGCTGCAAAAAACTCTGCCGCATCAGGTGTAAAAACAGGCCCAGCTACTGGCACCACGTTTGAATCAAACATTGCACAGTTGCTTTTGATTGAGGGCGGAGGAAAGTTCGTTGCTAACGATGGAGGCAAAGGGCCAACAAAGTATGGCATCAATGGCCAGGCAAACGGTCTTACCGAACAGCAAGTAATGAACTTGACGCAAGCGCAAGCCATTGACATCTACAAGAAAAAATATTGGGACGATGCCGGTATTGCTAAATTGCCGGAAGGAATGCGAGCTACTGCATTTGATGCAGCCGTCAACCAAGGCGTTGGTGCAATGAAGGAAATGCTTAAAGCGGCGCAAAAAGCAGACGGCACATATGACGTTGCCAAGTTTAATGAAGTTCGCCTTGCAAGATATGAAACCACATTGTTAAGCAGCTCTTTTTATAAGAATCTTCCAGAAGAAGAAAAAGCAAAATACCGGACATCATGGGCCAACCGTGTGGGTGTATCGACTACAGGCGGAACTAAATCTAGCGTTGCGCTAGATGCTGACACTGGCTTGCCAAACCTGGCATCAATGATCCAGCACGCAAGAGACACAATCCCTGACATCAACGAGCGTAACGCAGCTATTGCCATCATCTCTCAGAGACATGGGCAGGCCGAAGCTGCGTGGACGCAGAACTATCAGAACGTGTTAAAAACATCTTCGGACATTGCATTGTCTGCGCCTGGCGCGTGGACAAAGGTTCCTGCTGCCATGTGGTCTCAGTTAAGGCCAGGCGACAAAATTGCATTGCAGAACGGCCCTGATCGAGGATCAAACCCAGACACGCAAATTTTCTTGGAAAGAAACTCTCAAGAGTGGGCTCCAGGAAAGATCGAAAAATACAGATCTCAACTATCGGAATCGGTGTTTCTCAGCTACGTTTCGCGCCATCAGACCATGATCAAGAGCGGCCAGACTGCCGAAGAAAAGAACTTTGCGGTGGCTATTGATCAGACTGATTTCGACATGACGATCATGAACCTTGGCCAAGGCAGACAGCCGGTCATTAAAGGACAAAACGTCAGCGACTGGACTAAGCTTGTAAACCCAAAAACCACCGAAGAAAAAAATGCCAGATTGTTCCTTCTAGGACAACTTGAGCAAACAGTTGATCAAGAGCAAAAGCGCTTGAAAAGAACACTTAGCCGAGAAGAGAAAAATGGCATCATGACCAGGATCATGATGGATCAAGTAAGCATTGATGAGTGGGGAACTGACAGAACCGTTTCTATGTTTGAGGTCAATTCAAATAAGGCGCTGATGAAAGATGCCTATGTCATTGTTCCTGGTGCCAAGAACTCTGACGGTGGTGTGATCAAACTTACATCTATTCCAGAACCTGTCAGAACATTGATTATTGATGCGTACAAAAAAGATCCTGTCAATAACGGCAGAAGCCCAACTCAACAAGAAATTGCCGAGACATGGGTCAAATTTGGCCAACCCAAAAATGCTGCTGAAGCGAAGAGGAAATAACCCATGGCAGATCCAAATCCTTTTGAGAATGCATGGACAAAATCAAAAGACATTAGCTCATTTGCACCAAGCAACACCATAACCACGACAAGCGGAAACCCGTTTGAAAAGTCATGGACGCAGGACGCTGAGAACAGCAGAAAAACTGTTGAAGGTATTTTGGCTAGGGCGCAGCAAGTCAACCCAAACGATGCGGCGGCAAAACAAAAAGCTGCTCAAGACCTTGGTTTGCCGGAAGAGTTTATTGGGCAAACACCAGACTATGTGATTACTCAGATGCGTCAAAAAGCAGAGCGCCAGCGTGCGGCTGCTATGGTCGATCCAATTACCGCACAGCAGTTGCGAGATCCTAAATTTGCAGAGCTGGCTCACGATGATATGGCCAACCTTTCAGCCACCACTCAGTTTATTGAGAGCATGAAAAGTATGCCGAGCGACATCGGCAAAGGTTGGGAGCGCGGCGCGATGACAAACAAGATGGGCGTTATTGGCCAACGCGCTCAATCTAGTCAAGCATCAGAAGCAGACATCATTGAGTACAACCGTCTGAGAATGGCTATTGGCAAGCAAGGTAAGCTTGGCTGGTGGGGTGAGGCCGCAACGCAACTCGGCCAAATGGCAGACAACGCACCAGATGCATTTGTGTTTGGCTTGGGAACCGGTACGGCTTATGTGACTGGCGCTGCTATTCTTGGACAAATGGGGCCTCAAGCTTTAGCCCCAGAAGAACTTGCCACTGTGCCAACCGCTTTTGTGACTGGTTTTTTTGTTGGCTATCGCACCAAATCAATACAGCAGGCATACATCATGGAGGCCGGTCATTCCTATATGGACATGATTGAGGCTGGCATTGATAAGAAAACAGCTCAATATGCGTCTGCTGGCGTTGGCCTGGTTAACGCCGGTCTTGAGGCTGTTGCTTTGAAGTTTGTAATGGGGCCTATCGAGAGTGTGGCAAAGCGCCAGCTTGTTAACCTGGTATCAGAAAAACTTGCGGCCAACATGACAAGGCCAACCTTTGCCGCAGCTTACAGAAATTTTGCTATGGCATACGGCAAAGCTTGGGCTGGCGAAACAGGAACCGAAATACTTCAAGAAGGTGTCGCTGCGTTTGGTGAAGATTTTGCAAGGAAGTTTGGCGAAAAAGAACTTGAAATGAAAATGTCAACCGAAGCGGGTCGCGCTGAAATTGCGGATCGCTTGGTTGGTACCTTTGAAAGTGTCGGTAAAGGCATGGCCATCTTGGCCATCGTTCCTGGCGGCGCTCGATTTATTGATGTCAGATCACAAGCCAAAGCAGCACAAAAAAATGTCCAGTTCATCAATGACCTGACAACTGTTGCAGGACAAAGCAAACTGAAAGAACGCAGCCCAGACAAGTACCAGCAATTTATTGCAGCGCAAACGCAAGGCACGCCAGTTGAAAACATTTTTATCAATGCAGCCCAACTCAACACGGTACTAAACCAGTCTGGTGTAACGCTAGATCAGTTTGCTGAAAGCACCGGCTTGCAAGCGCAGATGAAAGAGGCGTTTGCCGGTGACGGCGATGTCGTTATTCCGACCGGCGTTTATGCCGCCAAGGTTGCAGGAACCAAGGTGGGCGATGCACTAAGGGATCATGTGCGCGTCAACCAGGATGGCATGAGCGTGATGGAGGCAATCGAATTCCAAAAGAACCAAGCTGGTATGTTGAAAGAGGCTCAACAAATCATGGCCGAGATGGAAGCAAAAGACGCGACCATCAATGAAAAAGTCTCCGCCATTCGCAAGGATGTGTACAACCAGATCAAAGCCACTGGCGCTTATTCAGACACCGTATCAAGCCAATACGCAGACTTTGTGCGTGACTTCGTACTGACCCAATCAAACCGCCTCAAGATCAGCCCTGACCAGTTTTATAAAGACTATGGCTACCGGATCGTTGGTCAGCAGCAAGCTGGCCAGATGAATACCGCAGACACGTTTACCAGCGGCGGTGATTTAAACGTAGACACACCATCATTTCAAACATGGTCAACTGGCACGCAAGTAGCTGACACAAACGGCGCTCCGATCAAGGTGTTTCGTGGTGAGTATGGCGAAACCCAAACCGGCGCGATCAGATCAAAACTGCCATCGCTGACCTTTACCGACAGCGCCAATGTCGCAAGCATATACGCAGAAGAGCCAAACGACTACAACGACCCTGGCGGTTCAGCGCGTGTTGTGCCTGCATACCTTTCAATCAAGAACCCGATCATCAACAACCCAAACGATCCATTTGTTGACTTCAGTGATCTGATCAAAAAAATGGGGCCGCTATCCGCAGAAAAATTTGCGCGTAAATTCGCTGACCGCATCGAAGCTACCGGCAACTGGCAAGAAAATTTTCTTGAATACGAATCTGTTGCGGATTTGCTTGACAAAAATCCAGCGGCTCTTTCAGAGCTTTACATGGATGCATATGTGTTGCTTGATGATGCTGATTTTGTAGATAGCGCAAAGAGCTATGGTTATGACGGGGCGATCCATGTTGGCAATGGCGTATCCGGCGATGCCATGGAATATCGTGTGTTTGATGAAAGCCAGGTGAAGTATGCAATTGGCACAGATGTCCTCAACCAGCGCGGAAAAGTTCAGCAACCAGGCCGAGCAGTTCCAGAAAAAATCGATGCAATATCCAATGTCGCGGCAAGCTTTGAGTTTGCAGGCACACAGCAATTTGCAACAAATCGAGAGTTCAAGCTTGCGCTCCAGGCGCGTGTGCTGGCTGCTGCAAAAGCAGCCAAAGTAGATCTCAGCGATTTCACGGTTGCTGTTGAGCGTTACCTGGTACGCACCACCTTGGCCGATGCCATCGAGGCGCTAAAGGCAAACGAGAACGCTGTTGGCTGGTACAACGAAAAAGTCACCAAAGCGCTGCGCGTGTTGTCGCTGGTACATCCAGAGATCGCCACAGATCCAATGGCTAAGTTCGCTTTTACCTGGGCGCTGGCTGCTACATCCAACGGTTTGAAGGTCAACGCCAACTTCCAATATGCAGAAGGCGCGTACAGCTATTACAAACAAAACGGCGTGATGCCAACCGACATCCAGGCCGGTACCGCTCAGATCGCGATCAACAACGCCATGCAATTGTTCAACGACTTGGTGGCCCGTGATGGCATCCAGGCAGTCGAGCAGTTCATGACTACCATGCACACGGCCAAAGAGGTCGAGGCATATACCGGCTTCAAGGTCTCAGGAGAGAACGCAACGACCATGGTTTATGGCGCTGCGGCAATTGGGCCAAAGATCGGCAACGGGTTCTTTGCAAACCTATATGGCCACTTTGAACAGCTCACCATGGATCGCTGGTTGATGCGTACCTGGGGGCGCTGGACTGGCACCTTGGTCGAAAGCAAACCGGCCCAGGTAAAGATCAAGCGAGATCAGCTCAAAGCCCTGATCAAGATGATGACACCGGCAGACAAGAGAGCCTACGAGAAAATCTTGAAGGTGAAGCTTTCTGTTGGCAAGATCGATGCTGTTGCCCTGGCCATTACAAAGGCCAGCATGAAGCCAGCAAATCGCAAGCTGATGAACGCAATTGGCGTGGCTGATGTCGATGGCCATGCTGCCCTGATTGAGCTGCTTGGCCAGCCTAAAAAAGACCAGGTAAGGATTGGCTTTGGCGATGAGATGCGGAAAGCAGGCAATGCCCTGACCAAGTACCTGGATGGCCAGAAAGAAGCCCCGTCCGGCCCACCAGAACGCGCACGCATTCGCGGGGTTTTTCAGCAGGCGTTGACCCTATTGCAACAAGAGCGCCCAAACCTTACAATGTCAGACTTGCAAGCGCTGCTTTGGTACCCAGAAAAGCGGCTGTATGACGCTGCAAAAACGCAGGATGAAGATGCGGATACTGGGTATGAAGATGATGCAGCACCAGACTACGCCAACGCTGCGGTTGCGCTGGCCAAGGATAAAGGTGTTGCCTCAGAAATTATTACCCAAACCTTAAAGGAGGTAGACAATGAACTTGCCACAAGACAACTTGCAACCGGTGTTGCCTCAATCAGCACAACAGGATCAGGATCAGGAGATCGAGGACTTTTACTCCA
>Ga0209354_10000476_pt1 | contig 19061 bp, 21 predicted proteins | sample LauGreSpBDMM15DD_2_FD_187562 | JGI IMG/M metagenome (GOLD analysis project Ga0209354, IMG submission 187562) | Freshwater lake microbial communities from Lake Michigan, USA - Sp13.BD.MM15.DD (SPAdes) (version 2) | ecosystem: Environmental > Aquatic > Freshwater > Lake | place: Lake Michigan...
AAGGATATTTGTACAGTATAATTAAATAGACTCCATTGGATTCCAGGTGGACTCCGCGCCACGGAATGTAATCCAACATATATCCAACATATATCCAAACATATCCACACAAAAAAAAAATAAAATAGTAATTAAAATCAACATATTATACAAGATTTAATAAAAAATGTGATCCAACATATTCACACCTGTTTTAGTATATCCATAACCAATTATCATCCACCTTTTTACATTGTTTATACCCAATATCCTTTAAAAATAACACTATGTCAAATGAAATGTTCTCATTTGTTAAACCTAATACAGATGACATCTCTTGTGTAATCTTCTTCCAATTATCTTCATAAAAAATTACTGGTTTATGCTTTTTTATCGTCTCTTTTGCACCGTAAATTGCTAAACTTTCAGCTCCTTCTACATCAATCTTTATAAGACTAACCCTTTCTGTAACATCGCCAAACATCGAATCAATTGATATCATATCTACAACTTCACCACCCTGACCTATATTTATCCCACCATAATTTCTTACGTGATTATCATCATATTTAATCTCGGAATTACGACCTTCTAAACTATCTATATGATTAAATGTACCCGATAATGTAATATCCTTTATACATTTATGACCAACCGCATTGTTATAAATACGAATCCTATCCAAGTAATCATTCGTTTTCATCGTATCCTTCTGCATCTTTGCCAAATATAACTGTGGTTCAAAACTACGCACCTTACAACTCTTGTCCATCGCTAATAATGCCAATGAAGTACTACCTATATTCGAACCAATATCAATAATCATACCACCATCTGTATACATTGATAACATTTTTACTATATTGTCTTCGTGATAACCCTTATTTAGTATTTCTAAACCAATAATATCGTTTTTCATCACATATATACCACCATATTCTGTATCAATTAATACAATGTTATTATCCATTATATATTACACTATATACAAATCATTTTCATTTTTTTATAAAACTACTCCATATACATTAAATTAAAAATCTAATTATATATATATTATACAATACATACATACATATGTTACCTAGATTGCCAACAGAATTACTAATGATCATATATGATTATTCTGATACTTCCACAAGAATCAAATTAAATACAGCATTCAAATGGTCTTATTATTTCAAAAACCCATTGTCTAAATTAGAAATTAAAAAAAAATTAGAATATAGAACACTTGTTAAATCAACAACGTTTTATAGAATGGCTAGTATTGGAGGTGCAACCATTATACTACCATATTAACAAACAATTATTTAAACAAACACTCTGTAAACATACTTTCACTTGAAACGTGAAACGTACATAATTGCATATCACCTATAAAAGAAGCTTTCATTTCTTCATCTAATAACTTGTAAAAATATCCTGCTGTATATAACCTTATTTCTTTACTATATTTGTCAAAAATATTTAACATATTACATGTCATCACATTACCATCTCCTGTTATATAAGAATCTTGATAATCCAATGATGATCCTATAGTTACCCAATCGTAATTTACAGGTTTATTATCAATCATCGACCCAGATGAACAATGATCTGATATTAACACTACTAACAATCTCTGTTTACACCCAGAATCAATCACTGCCTTATCAATTATATCAGTTATCTCATCATCAACTATATTACCATCTGGTAACTGATATATCTCATCTAAATTATCTTTCATTGTCTCTCCTTGTAATACAAAATTATTTTCATCACCATTTGTATCAAATACTTGATTACCATGACCATTCATATAAACATATACTACCGGTCTTGTAATATCTGTATTTATAGACATCGCCTTATATACATTACTATATAATATCTGTTTTACTGAAGCTACGTTCACCTGATCACCTATCAATGAGTCCACGTTTCCCATCTGTATACCAATAACATTCGTAAACTTATCAATAAACTTTGATGCCGTTAATTCTGATGTATTTGCACCCCAATAGTTTTTTGATACAACAAGTAAATACTTATTCATTAATTATAACCTATAAAATAATTCTATATAAAAAAAAAGTTGTATCTAAATATCTAATGTCTATTATATTTAAAAAATACATTTTGTTCATTTATATATTTTTTTTTTCTTGTTGTATATTATAAAAAAACATATATGGGCTGTGAAAGTATTATTAAACTTTTTTTTCACATGACAACAACTATCAAATTGTACCATTGGCAAACCACAAGCTTCGCTAGACATAAAGCCACTTGCGAATTGCACGGAGCACTTCAATCTTTAGTAGATGATTTCATAGAAGTATATATGGGTAGATATGAAAGACCTATTTTTGAAAATGGATTCAAACTTAACATTCAAGAATTGACCGATGTTTCAGCTGTAGAAACCATACAACAATATATCAATTTTCTTAAAAATGACCTTTCAAAAAATTTAGAATCCAGTGATACTGATTTACTCAATATACGAGATGAAATGTTGGCTAATTTGAATAAAACATTGTATTTATTCACCCTCAACTAACGTTTTTGTCTTTTGTCTTTTGTCTTTTGTCTTTTGTCTTTTATTGTTAATAATTTATTTTATTTGTCTATTATAAAATGAAATCTAATACTTATCCAAATCTTGATGAAACAGTAGTTGAAATAACAACACAATTTTTTAATAAATTAGATACTAATAATACAGGAAACGTTTCTATACAACAAATTTTAAACGGTCTAGCATTGCAAAATAAACCGGCCACTACTAAATTACCACAGTGGTTTAGTTCATTCGTTTCTTTTTATAATTTAGATGAAACTTCGCAAATTACACAAGAAGATTACATTAATTATAAAATTAGATTCCCAGAATTATCAACCCCATTTGAATCTATTGATACAAATAATAATGGATATATTACTGTAAACCAAATCAGTTCACTTTATTCTGAAATTGTCCCTCTACAAATATCTAATAATGTAGTTTGGTTTGAAAATATTGTTTCCGTTGAAAATTTGACAAATGAAACCACATTAACCATTAATCAATTACTCGAATATGAAAATCAATACAATACAACTCATTCTTGGAATGTAGATTTGTTATAAAAATCCCTTAATCACCTAATCCCTTTATCACCTAATTCCTTTATCCCTTTTTTAAACACTTTATTTAAAAATAAGATTCTTTTAGATTCCAAATGTCTCTTGATGCGTATACTTCTGATGTAGAAGGCTTATTAACAGATACAAATATTATATCTTACTTTTCCTCTAATAACAAAAATATTGTTCATTTTGTAAAAATGTACATTGAAGTAGATAAAATATTAGGATCAAGTAACACTGAATCAAATGTATTGTATAATAAATTAGACGAAATAAAATCTGCTTTAAATAACCACGGTAATCAGCTAACAAATCTTTCAACTAATGTTTCAACAGCAAATACTGTACTTCAATCTAAAATTGAAAATATTAAAGACATAACAAATAATGAATTGCGCAAAATGTTTTTAGATTTACAATCACAAATTAATAGAGGCAAGGATACATCAGAATTAAAATCCATATTTGATAACTTTCGTGATCGTATTGAAAATCTAAATAATCAAAAACTAAATGATATCGATCGTAAAAATTTAGAAATATTTTCCAATATTCAAACCACATTTGAAAAATCACTTGATTCACATCAAATTAGTAATAAAATTGTATCAATTGAAAGCACATTGTCAAGTATTAATGAAAACTTTTCTAATAATTCATCTAAAAAGGGACAAGTTGCCGAAACTGTTTTACTTAATGTTTTAACTGAAGCATTTCCCGATACAGAAATGTTGGATACATCACATCAAGCAAATTCAGGAGATATTCAAATGGTACGCGAAGATAAACCCACTATATTGATTGATTCTAAAAATTTTGGAAGTAAAACTGTACCGAAAAGAGATCTTGATAAATTTTACACTGATATACAGCAAAATAACTGCTCTGGTATATTATGCAATGCATTTGGTGGTATTGCAAATAAACAACACTTTGAAATAGATATCGTTGATAAAAATATACTAGTATTCATACATTCACATCAATTTGATGCAAATATGTTCCGTTTAGCCACAAATATTATTTATAATATGCATCAAGAATTACGAGATAAACAAACCGATAGTATTATACTCGACCAACGACTTTATCAAAATATTAAAATAGAATACAATTATTACATTCAAACGTTTAGACATCACCTTGATATTATAAAATCAAATGTAAATTCATTATCACAATTAAGCTTTACATTATTAGACAATTTCTTTAAAAGGAAAGCTACAAATGTAGAATTAAAACAATTTAGTTGTCATATCTGCTCTGCTCAATTATCCACCGAAAAAATTCTAAAAACACATCTCAAAAAACAACACCCTAATATTTTACCACCACCAAATAACACACCCTTAATAAGTTCTGCTATACCAACACCAAGAGGACGACCAAAGAAAAAACAAGAAACACAACAAGAAACACAACAAGAAACACAACAAGAAACACAACAAGTCAACCAAGATTATTGTAATAATGCACATTCAGATTCCAATTCCAATTCCAATTCCAATTCTAATTCAGATTCCAATTGTTAATTAAATTTGTTTATCAAAGAAATTTAATTTAAAGTATATAATTTAAAGTATATAATCAACGAATGAATCAAGAAGATTATATAACATATGTTATTAGTTTAAAATATCCAGAAACTGTATTAAATACATTATCTAAACATTCGCTAAACCCAATTCTATTTAACGGAATTAATGGTAAAACTTGTTCACAAGATACTATTAAAAAACATTGTACATCATTATATGCAAAATTTGGTCCCAAAAGTTCTATAGGATGTGCATTGTCCCACCTTAATGTATGGAAAACCTTCTTATCATCAGATAAAAAATACGCTATTGTTTTTGAAGACGACATTATACTAGATTCACTTGGTACAGATAATTTGTTATCAACTATAAAGCATTATGTGTCAAAAACACCAAATGAATTTGATATATTATATCTTGGATGCTTTGGAAGTGAAGACACCCCCAATTTCTTTACAATGTCGATGAAAACATTGGGGGTGTCCTCTGAATCTAAATATATTAATGGTTTTATTAAAAAACCAAAAGTTGCATTAGCTACACATGCTTACGTTATATCTAAAAACGGAGCTGAAAAACTCGTAAAACACATAGATGGTAATATACATAATCATATAGATTATTGTATACAAACTTTGTACAGTAGAGGTATTTTAAATAATTATGTAACCATACCTCGTTTAATTTATCAATCATCTACTGATACAACAGTATCAAATAATGCATCAAACTCTTATCCGATATTATTAAATAATATCTTGTCAAATTATTACGTAGATAAACATGTAAAAGCTAGTTATATAACTACGTTGTCTGTTTTTAGATTAGGAGACTTTAATATTACCATTTCTAGTATATTATTAGTCATCTCTATACTTACTTGTATAGCATTTAATATTGATTATCGGTATATATTTATATGGACTATTTTATTATCATTCCCTGATTTTTTTAAATATACACGGAATGAAATTGATTAACTTCTGAACCAGTAGATAAAGTATCAGTATATGAACTACTGGAACTCGAACTACTCGAACTTGAACTACTTGAACTACTTGAACTACTTGAACTACTTGAACTAGAACTACTATCTGTACTAGATGATCTAGATCTAGAACTACTAGAATCACTAGAGCTTGATCTACCTCTATTCTCAGAATTTATTTGAATTCTTATATTTGTATTAGGATTTACCTCTACATCATCATCTTGTAAATTTAAATTTGCGTCAATTACTTGTTGTACTTGGCCTTGTTGTTGTTGCGACATATATTCTCTTTGGAATAATATATACCAAGAAAAAAAAAATTCGCAAATAACGGGCTTTTAAAATAAAATAAAATACTTGTATAATTCGTTTAAACCGTGCTATTTTTAGAGTTTACGAGCTAGTTGAACTAGAGGTACTAGATTTACTTGAACTATCCGATTTACTCGAACTATCCGATTTACTCGAACTATCCGATTTACTCGAACTATCCGATTTACTCGAACTATCCGATTCTATTTCTATTTCTATATTTGTATCAGGATTTACTTCTACATCATTGTTTTGCGATAAAAAATTTAAATCGATTACTTGATCGATTTGGCCTTGCTGTTGTTGTTGTGACATATTCTCTTTGGAATAATATACACCAAGAAAAAAAAAATACGCAAATAATGGTTTTTTTAAATAAAATAAAATACTCGGATAAATCGTTTAAAACATCGTTTTATTAAAAATCAAAATCAATATCGTCAATGTTAATTTCAAGATTTTCATCATCAATAAAATCCAATTCAATATCAATTTTGTCATCAATCTCTAATAGCTGTTCAGGTTCAGGTTGTTCAGGTTGTTCAGGTTGTTCAGGTTGTTCAAGTTCAGGTTGTTCAAGTTCAGGTTGTTCAGGTTGTTCAAGTTCAGGTTGTTCAAGTTCAGGTTGTTCAAGTTCAGGTTGTTCAGGTTTTCCTCCATTAATATATTTTTTCAAAAAAAGTTGTTCTTTAGTATTTTCTTCAGTACCACCAAGATACCATTCGCAATCGTCAAAATTATCAAAACAACCTGTATCATTTTTCCAATTGTAAATAGAAAATACTTTGGCACCAACTACAAGTCTCCATTCATATTGAAATTCTGTTTCATCTTTAAAGAACATAGGTTGACCAAACATATTAATCAAATCCTTTGTATAACAATCAAGAGTGTCCAAATTAAAAGTTTCTGATGTATCAAAATCACCCACTGAAATTTTAAATGTTTGCTCTGGCTTTGCATTTTTTTGAGTTTCTTCTGGCTTTGCATTTTTTTGAGTATTTTTTTGAGTATTTTTTGCATTTTTTGTAATTTTTGTATCTTTTGTATTTTTTTGAGTTTTTGTATTTTTTACTTTAGCTGTTCTGAATTCATTTGCCATAAATTTTACATCATTTACTTCTTGTTCACCTTTAGTAATAAAGTAGCCCTTTGACATTTCTCTAATATAGGATTCTAACTTATTACGACCAGGTTCTTCAAAATTAGTTAAAACGGAATCTTTCCATTCTAATTCGCTATTATCAACAATATCTTTGATTTTATAATCAGTTGTTGGCAACCAAGCGATAAACTTTACTAATTCTTTTTCAAACTTTTCACTAAGAATAATACCAGACATTTTTAAGTACTTTTCTTATATTCTCAAAAAAAATTCAATTTTTTATTTTTTTTTACCTTTTATTATTTTACTAATATAATATAAGATATGGCACAATCCCAAAATATAAATTATTACTTAGGATCTGTGAAGGTAAAACATTTTATAGACACTAACAATGCTAGATTAACAAATGTAGGAAACCCAGTTGCTGACACAGATGCTGCAACTAAACAATACGTTGATACTAATGTTTTAACATCAGGTATCAATGCAGGAACTGGTATTAGTAGAGTTGGTAGTACATTTAATGTCAGTAATGATTTAACACACGTTACTGCTATAGGAAATGTTAATATAGGTTCTTGGTCTGCTAATACTATTAATGTTCCATATGGTGGTACTGGTAAATCAAATTTTACAGCAAACAAATTAGTTATGGGAGATGGAGCTAACCCACTTGTATCATTATCTGAATTGTCATTTGAATCAAACATTTTTAAATCAACTTGTCCAATTTATATTTCTAATACTACAAATTCTATTGGCCTTGGATCAGGTGGGAGTTTCACAACATTAGGTGGTGTTTCTGTAGCAGGTAAAGTTTTTATAGGAAACGATTTAGTTGTTTCAAACAATACATATATTCAAGGAGATATGACTGTCGGAAATGTTACTGTTAATGGATCTTCTAATTTTGGATCAGCTACCTTTTCAAATTCTACAGTAACAAATATAACTTGTTCTAATATATTAACAACTAATATTACATCAACTAATATTACATCAACTAATATTATATCAAATAATATCACCTCAAATAATATAATATCATCCAGTGTAACCAATACAAATTTATTAACTTCAAATATATCAACTACTACACTTATTAGTAATAACATAAATACAAATAATTTTATTACAACTAATATATCAGCATCTTCTTTTATTGTAACACCAAATATATTATCAACAAATACAACAACTTCAAATTTAGTTTTAACAAATTTAACAGGTTCTTCTGCCATCTTATCAAATTTAAATATATTATCATCAGTCACATCACCGTCAGTTGTATCATCTTCCATTTCATCCGTAAATATCAATTCTACAAATCTATCTGTATCATCTATTACCTCGAATAATTTAATTGTAAATACATCTACTATCCTTAATAACGTAACAAACTCAAATTTGTTTGTTAATAATATAACAGGATCAAATCTACTAATAACTAATATTTCTAATACAAATACCACAACTTCAAACCTCGTATCTACTTCTATCAATACTATTAACTTTACTTCAAGTAATGTAAGATCAACTAATGCTACAATATCAAACTTACTAACAACAAATATTACTACAAATAATTTAGCTAGTAACAATTTGATTTCAACAAATATATCTACCGGATTTTTAAGTGTATCTGGTACAAGTATCTTTACAACAATACAATCATCAAATATAAGTACCGGACAAATATATATAAGTAATATTGGTATTATCAATAATGCAAGTATCATTAATATAACATCATCAAACTTATTTAATACAAACAGTACTATATCTAATATTGTTAATGCAAACCTTACTACTTCAAATCTTTATGTAAACAATACAACAACTCTTGCAACCGTCGCTAGTATGAATTTGAGTACAGGTAATTTACATTCTGCAAAAACTGCATTTTTAAACAACCAAATTGTAAATACATCCACCATAGGAAACTTGACAGTTACAAATATATCTCTTTTAGGAACATTTAATAGTGATAACATTAGCACCAGTAATATATCCGTAAGTACAAATTTAATAGTACCATTTGTAAATAATACAACCCAAACAACAACTAATTTACTATCAACAAATGTTAAATCTACCAATATATCATCATCTAGTTTACAAATTTCTGGTATTTCTATTTTGGGAACAGTTAACAGTAATAATCTAAGTACAGGTACTTTATTTGTCGGGACAAGGAGCAACTTGACAAATGTAATCGCAACTAATGTCACAGTATCATCTATACAAAATACACATATAACAACATCAAATATTATTATAACAAACAACGCAAATATTAATAAAAAACTAACCATAGGATCTAATTTTTCATCTGCACCATCTACAACATCTGGTAATATTTTAAACGTAGCACCTTGCACATACACTGACACCACTACATCTGAATCCGGTGTTGTTCCATTTTGGACAACCAATTTTTTTGGTAGTACAACACTTTCAGCACAAAACAATATAACAATTGAAAAAACATGTAGTATATACTTACAAGGTGATCCCGTTTTAGGAGTAAACCAATCAATAACTAATTCTGCAGCCTTGACAATTGGTTATGTAAATAATCAAACTGGTGGTAATATGACTGGTCAAATAATGTTGGAACGTAATGATGGAAATTGGTATGGATCTATATTCACAGAACAATCATCTAATCGCATCGTTATTGCAAATGCCAGTTTATCTGGAGGGGGTGGTATAGGTCTTTATACCTACACCGGTACAAAAATAAGTTTTGCTGATATCACTGGACCCTTAAACTTTACTCCTACAACATTTTTAGATTTTTCAAATACTACATCACAATTCTATTCAACATTAGATTCCACCAGTAAAAGTACAGGAAGTGTCGTTATCGACGGTGGTTTAGGTGTTGTTAAAACTATTACTTGCAATACAATTGTACCACAAACTATTGATGCTAGTATCACATCATTACAAGATGTTGACTCTAGTATTATACCCATAACTGGTCAATCTCTCGTATGGAATGGTTCTTTATGGTCTCCTTTTACAATAACTGGCGGAGGTGGTGCAAGTACTGGTCCAATTTCTATAGAAGTTTATCCTATGGAGTTAGTTATGCCCGTTATGGATTCTAATGGACCTGTATCAGGAACAGATGGTGATTATTATGTAACATCTAGTTCTGAAAATAATAGTACATATGCTGCTTATAAATGTTTAAGTAGCATTACAAATCCATCTGATTGGGCAACAAATGGAGAAAATACTAATTTTTGGATAACTGTACAATTACCAACTTTGCAAAATGTAAGATATATCGTATTAGAAGGACGTCTTAACAACGAAGATCCAAATTACATTACAGTACAAGGCAGTAATGATAATTCTACATTTACAGATATCATTGGAAACGAATATTTTACCGCACTAAATTACGACGGATATTTTGCAGCTAGAATCCCAGAATCTAGTATTTCATATACTTATTATAAATTTCTTTTTGCAAATGGTTCAGGACCTAATCCTGGTATAAATATGCTTAGATTATTTAAATATGACAATTCCACTTATACAGAAGGTATAATGGATAATTCATCATTAGAAGGTAATGGTATATTTAATTCAGCAATTGTTAATGGAAGATGGCCTATGGCATTTGAATTAACAGACTCTGGAGTTGTAAATATAAGAGCTCAATTTACATGTTATACAACACTATCATATGTTTATAGAAAATTCGCAATGTATATAGATGGAGCACCATTTAGTAATTCTGGATCAGCTTTTATTAAACAAATGATTCATCAAAATCTTCATATGGCAACACAAACATTAGAATGGACTGGTAACCTAACAGCTGGAGTACACACATTATCATTTTTCGTAGATGGTGGAACCGGTATTGTGTTTGATACAAATGACACAATACAAGTTAACGTAATTAAATATTAAAAACAAATAAAACAAGTATTGCTAAAAAAACATTTTATTATAAATCACAACATTCGTAACCTTCATCTTCATATCCACAATCAAACCCATATCCACAATCAAATCCATATCCTGTATCGTAGTCTTCTCTTTCATCGTATCTTTCATCGTATCTTTCATCGATTTCTGTGCCAATTTCATCGTATCTTTCATCGTATCTATTATCAATTTCTGTGTCAATTTCTGTGTCAATTTCTGTGTCAATTTCTGTGTCAATTTCTGTGTCAATTTCTGTGTCAATTTCTGTGTCAATTTCTGTGTCAATTTCTGTGTCAATTTCATCAATTTCTGTGTCAATTTCATCAATTTCTGTGTCAGTTTCATTGTATGTATCATCATCAATTTCTTTGAAAATTTCAAGATTTTCAAATTTGTTTTTACAATTTTCAGAATGATCAAGAAATAATACACCAGAATCATCTGCAAGAACATTGTCACAACTACAATAATTATCTCCTGTATTTTCATGTTCCTCGTCGTCATCACTCGTTTCAGGAATTTTTACTACAGCGTATACATGTTTTTCATAACCTGTCCCTTCTGTAAATTCAATAATACAGTTATCTAATAACATCTTTTTAATAATTACGTGATCCATTATAATAGAATATTTGTCACAAGCATATTTTTTAGCACTATTTATAGCCTTTGATAAACTCGAAAAAGTTTTCAAAATCTCAACAGATTGATTTGTGCGATAATTAAAATAACAAACAACAGCGTACATTACAAGCTTTTATTTTATTATAAAACTCAAAAAAAATTCAATTTTTTATCACAATTTATTCAATTTATTCAATTTATCACAAATTATCACAATTTATTCAATATATCACGATTAATGATTAAATGTGTCTTGATATCTTGTAAAGCATCGTTTACAATAGGAATTGTGCTATAAAATGTTTTTGTCTCAATTGGAATTTTATAATATCTATTATAACATTCGATTGCATCACATAATACTTTTAAAAATTCAGATACCAAAACATTATCATTACGATTACATCCAACATACCATTTTTTTGTACCTAACAAATTGTTATTATTATTCCAATCATATATAGAAAAAACAGCATCAGAATCAACGTGACAAAATTTCCACTCGTATTTACATTTACCAGATTTATATACACACGGTAATTCTTTAAAAATACTCCAAAGTTGATAAAAATTTAAGTTAACCTTTGCTACAAAATAACTATGATTTGTATCTACACCGTTATCCAAGAAAAATTTTTGAGTTTGAGTTTGTATATTCTCAATCGACATTTTTTCCAATTTAGAAAAAACATAACCCAAATCGTCATTTGTATTGTCAATATCCATATCCATATCCGTTGTATTTTAACGAATTTAAATTCTATTCAATTTTTAACAACAATCTGTTTCTGATAATCTTGTAATTAAACTGTCTTTAAATAAATGTATAATATCACGTTTACAAGTATTGCTTGCTATATGCCAAAAAATATCGTGTATATCATAAAATTCATTGTTGTCATTTAGATAATCGTATAAACTAAACTTGTATTTTTTACCACGTGTTTTAAATTCAAAACGATATTCATAACGAAAACTATCTTTGTTAGTTCCAGTCTTTAAAAAATCACCAAATGCGCTTTGTAATTGATGTGTTGTTATTGTATCCAATGAATCTATAAAATATGTATCGTTTGTATCTATTTCATGATTTATCTTTAAATTCTCCCTTTTAGAATTACTATTTAAAGAAAAAAAGTTTTTCTAATTAACGCAAAAATTAAAAATTAAATGTTTTTAAGTTTAATTTTATTTTTAATTAACATACACTCACATTTTACCCATAAGTTAACAGTTTTACTATCGTCCATCGTGAACTTTCTACAAATTCAATTTCATCAAAATTTTTCATATCTTCATCTATATCGGGATCCCCTGTTTTTATTTCTCCAAATTTAATTCTTTGTTTAATTATTTCTTCAGATAGTCCTTTAGATGCAACTAAGATATACTCATCACATACATTTTGACCTAAATTACCAATGTAACAAAGATATTCTAGATCATCAAAAGCCACCATCTAGAATTTATTTTTATAAATAATTATAAAAATTCATTTTTTTAAAAATTTTGATAAAACGTTTAATTGTATACCTTTCAAATCCTCTATAAATAAAGTTGTCAAATTTAATTTTATAACCAAATGACGATTTGTATTTTTTATAATGTAAATAAATCATTTCAGTCACATCCAAGTTTAATCTACTACCAAAGCCTCCAATTTTATCTTTTATATCAATGTTATAAAATCTAAACTTTGAAAACACTGTTTTTGTTAAACCAATCATATTGTCATCAGTCAATTTTTCTATATCATTTGCAATGTCTCGCTTTAAAATAACAATATCGTCAATCGTATTTGCTTCATCCAATTCTGCTAATTCGTGAAATACAAAATATTTTTCAACCAAATATTGCAAATAACTATCAATTTCTTCAATCACACCAACCATTCTAATAAATATCAATTTTATAAATAAATTCATTTTATTTATAAATTTTATACAATTCTTATCCGCTCCTCCGTGCAACTGTGTAACCGACTTTATTCTATTTTCATTTCTCTTTTTTTAGCCCTTTCATTTGTACGTTTTATTGTAACATACATGCACATTACACCAAAACACAATATCCAAATACTAGATACAACAATTATATACAAAAAATCGCTAAAATCACCATTTATCCCTCTCAAAATATTTGAAACTAAACCACCAGCCAAAATTAAATTCCACAAAATAGGAACTACTATATCAAATGATACATTCGTATTTAACACTTTTCTTGATGAAGTCCCCCACGAATTATCATTTATATTTAACATCGCATATATCTTTGCCGGAAATACTATCGTTATATACACAAACACATATAAAAAATAAAACATATTCTCCATTTTTTTACCAAATATACTTCCATATATCGACTTTAATAAACCTATTAAAAACAAAACAATAGTGTAAAATCCCAACTCAAATACCGTCCCCCTGTATAATATATACAAAAGATAACTCATAACTATATACGGAAACACCAATACATATACCAAATCAACTGTCATCGTTAAACTGTGTTTGTCTAAATTACCAACACTCCAAAACATTTCCCTAAATGCAGATTTACTCCACCTAGTCTGCTGTTTAAAAAAACGATACAAATTACTAGGAGTCTCCGTCTCTGCATATGCATTTGATGAATATATAACCTTTTTTTTTAAACCCAAAATCTTGTTTGTCAAATGTCTATCATCACCATATGTACATAATTTACCAAGAAACACCTGTTTACTCCAATCTTCTATTACCATTTCTAAATAATCTAAATTATACATACCTATCGGACCAGATACACACATTACACCACCCGTAAATGACTGATATGCTCTTTCTAAATTAAAAGCATACCAATACCTAATTGAACTTAAAAACGACACCACAGAATCATATTTATTATAAATCCCTAAATTACCAGCTACAGCACCTATTCTTGTATCTTTAAAATATTCACACATTTCTACTATACAATCAGGATTTATCACTGTATCACTATCTGTACAAAATATACTACCTATATCTCTATTATACAATACATTTTCTAATAATGTAATTTTAAATCCTGTCATCATCGCACACCTTTTTCCACCATGTTTTTGAGCAATACATATTATATCGTTTTCTTTTATTGTCTCCATATGATTTATTGTCAAATAATCATCCGTATTTGCATTTTCCGGTAAATTTATATGAATACATTTATTACCAGCAAATGTAGTATAAAATAAATCTACCATATATTCATCTTCTGTATCATTCCCATCTATAATTATATACACCTTATTTAAATTAACCACATTCAAAAAAGCTGTTTTTATAGATTCTAAACACATTTTATAATACACCGGGTTTTCTCTATATCCAACTACCATTATGTTCACCTTTTTTAAAAGCAAACCACTTCTTTTATCAATTTTCCATGTATTAAATCTATTATTAATAACTGCTAATATAAATTGTAACAACATATATGCAAACAAGTAAAACCCATACACACTAATATTATAACGTTTAAAAAAAAACACATTCCATCCAAAAATATACTGTAAAATTATCGGAACAACTAATAATAATACCAGTATTATTATCCAAATATGATTAATATTAACCTGCATAATTTTTAATATTAGTTTATTTTTAAATCAATTTATTTTAGACTTTACTTAATATATAATCAAGAATTACCGGCACATTTTTTTTATCTGATTTAAATGATTTGTACTCTATACCAAATTCATCCAATAAATCTAATAACTGACTTGATATCACTTTCGATTGCTCTTCATTATGAATTCTCCCTTCTATTTCATATGGAAATTCTTCATTTCTTTCCAAAAATATATATACATTATCAAACTCTGACATCTTTGACAATATCATCGCCTCTGTCTTTTCAACATTACACACATTTTCCGGATGGTCTCTATTATAAAATAACCCTAATAACAAAGGTGAATCTAAACAAATATAATTCACTTTTCCATTCACAGATTTTATCATACGATATTGCTCCAAAGATACATTGTACTGATTCGCTAAATCATCTAAACGATCTTGCCATACCAATGTCTTTGCATACTCTTGAACATACTCTGCTTTATAATGTCTCATTTTTAACTCTGAAAAAATTAAAGCCGCCATCAAACTCTTCCCCGTAGATGGAGATGCAACAAAATTAATAACCTTTGTCTTCATTTATACCTTTATTATACCTTTATTTATACCTTTATTTATACCTTTATTTATACCTTTATTTTTTATTACAAAATTCATTTTTTCTTTAAACAAATAACAACAATAACAACAACAACTTAGTTAAATTTAACTATAATTTAAATTTACCTTTATTTACAAAACAGAAAATCCAATTTTTATTGTTCCTGTAAGAGGATTGATCCAATCAACGTTTCTCAAAACGACTGAAAAAGATCCATCAGCAACGGATCCAACACGGATATTTGGTACACCTGCACCACCAAAATTGACAATGTTACTAAGAACAATTGAATCTGATCTAACATGTACATTATTAACAGTAAAAGCTGCACTACCCAATGTTGTTAATAATCCACCAGAAGTATTAAAAGTAGTTATAAAGCCACATGGAGAATCTAAAGTAACATCTGTGGTCAAACTAGTACCTTGTGTAATAGAAGATTTACTTGTTAATCGAATTGAATTTAAATTAGAGGGACCTTTAACTGTAAGAGCACCCAGTGTATAACTAATATTTCCTGATTCTGCCATTTGTTTATATATATACAATAAAAAAATTAAAACAAATAAACAAAATTAAAACAAAATTAAAACATATTAAAACAAAATTAAAACAAAATTAAAACAAGTAAACAAAATTAAAACAAGTAAACATATTAAAACAAGTAAACATATTAAAACATATTAAAACATATTAAAACATATTAAAACATATTAAAACATATTAAAACATATTAAAACATATTAAAACATATTAAAACATATTAAAACATATTAAAACATATTAAAACATATTAAAACATATTAAAACATATTAAAACATATTAAAACATATTAAAACATATATCCTTGGGTAAAAAATTTATCTGTAAAAAAATGTTTTAATATTTTCCGTTAAATACTTTACGATTGACATTATATAACCGTAAATCGTCTCTTCTTGTGTTAATAATACATAAAGTATTTTATCATCTTTATTTCTATTATTTTTATATAATATACCTAATTCCATATTCATATCTGGAATTGTACCATCCTCTAATCCAATTGCTAGGTTATCGTAATTATAATCTTTTCTTAATAGTTCTATTTTAATTTCTTTCATTAAATCCGAAACCTTTAAATCCATATGAATCATTATTTCACATCCATATTTTATATACCTCGGGTAATTTTCATCTGTTTTTGCTAATGCTTTACTTATTTCTGTATCAACCGAATCTACTATTATAGGAATATATCCTATTCCTTTTGATCTAACTCCGCTACTAAACTTAGTTCTTTGTTGTTTGTCAGTAGTTTTTCTATAATTTACAAACTCCTGACCTAATATACTACTTTTTAACATCTTAATTATAATATAGAAATTTAAATTGTAGAAAATCCATATTAAGTAACGCCAATTTTTAAATATTTTTTCTTGGTTTTTTTTATAAACAATGAATCAAATTATTAGTTTAGCTTTAGTAGTATTAGGACTTGTTATCTTGTTCGCTCCAGAATATATCTTGCAAAAAGATAACTCAAATTATATATCATCAAAAATTCACGAGTATAATCAATTTATTGGTGTTGGATTACTCGCTTGTTCTTATTATTTATACTCCACATCACAAAAAACAATTGATGATCTAGATTCAACTGTAGAAAGTCCTAGTCCAAAAAAAGATCTACCTACCTATGACGAAGCTACTTCTGAATAAAGCAAATTAATCTAAATTTTACAAATTAATCTAAATCTTGCAAATCAATCTTGTATAAAACGTTTAATTAAACATTTCTACCCAATATACCAATTTGTCATTGCAAATATATATATATATTTATTATATTTTTATATTTTTAAACGCATTATCGCGTTTTTTTATTTCTATAGGTATATTATAAAAACATGGCAAACTTATACTCTAATTTATTTTTTAACCAACCCATATCTATTTTGGATTCTACTGCTAGTAGTTTAAGTTCCGCTTCACTTTTCTTATACGGTGGAGCAACTATCCAAGGCAACTCTAATTTATTTACAACCAATATATCAGGTATTACAACCATCACTAACTCTGCAGTAGGTGTAAATGATACTACTGGTGCGCTGATAGTTTATGGTGGGATCGGAACCTCAGATAATTTATTTGTTAAGGGAAATGCTGTTATCTCTGGATCTCTCACTGCAGGATCTTTTGCCGTACAAGACCTCATTGCTTCTAGTATCACTGCTTCTAATATTTTAGTAAATACAAAAGTCAGTTCCGCATCGATTTATGCACCACTTGCTACCATCAGCAACATTGTTGCAACTGCCACTAGCACTGGATCCATCGACGCCACTGGTATGACTGTTGGTAAAATTCTAGCCACTCTTGAAATTAGCGCCGGAAATATTTACTCTGTTAGCGCAAGTTCTGGATCACTCGACCTTTCATTAGGTCTTACTTCCGGATCTGCTTATATCACCGGAGTACTCAGAGCAACCAATAACTCTAATACTATTGGAAGTATCTACACAACTAACGGAAACGTAGGTGTTGGTAATGTATCACCATCTTACACTGTAGATATCACTGGTGACTTACGCGCTACTAATAGTATCACTACTTCTACACTTCTCGCCTCCACAAGTGTAAGCTCTGGACAACTTAACGCCACTAATGCAACTATTACCAATGTCGTCTCAACTAATTTATCCGCTGGATCTTTTGCCGTAACCGACCTATTGGCTACCAACATTACCGCATCAAATGTATTAGTAAATACCAAAGTCAGTTCTGCTAGTCTTTATGCACCACTTGCTACCATCAGCAATGTCGTCGCTACTGCTACCAGCACTGGATCCATCGACGCAACCGGTATGACTGTCGCAACAATTTTAGCTACCTCCCAAATTAGCGCTGGATCTGTCTACGCTCCACTTGCTACCATCAGCAATGTCGTATTTACTGCTACTAGCACTGGATCCATCAATGCTACTGGTATGACTGTCGCAAGTATTCTTGCTACTTTACAAATCAGTGCCGGATCTGTTTACGCTCCTCTTGCTACCATCAACAATGTCGTGTTTACTGCTACAAGCACTGGATCCATCGACGCTACCGGTATGACTGTTGCAACAATTTTAGCTACTTCTCAAATTAGTGCTGGATCTGTTTACGCTCCACTTGCTACCATCAGCAATGTCGTCGCTACTGCTACCAGCACTGGATCAATTGATGCTACTGGTATGACTGTTGCTA
>Ga0209354_10000479_pt1 | contig 19041 bp, 35 predicted proteins | sample LauGreSpBDMM15DD_2_FD_187562 | JGI IMG/M metagenome (GOLD analysis project Ga0209354, IMG submission 187562) | Freshwater lake microbial communities from Lake Michigan, USA - Sp13.BD.MM15.DD (SPAdes) (version 2) | ecosystem: Environmental > Aquatic > Freshwater > Lake | place: Lake Michigan...
CAGTAGTAGTTACTCCAGTAGTAGTTACTCCAGTGACTCCAGTGGTAGTTACTCCAGTAGTAGTGACTCCAGTGGTAGTTACTCCAGTGACTCCAGTAACGCCAAGGATACAAAATGCTGCGCCACCTGTTGGAATAATTGACCCCTACAAGCCCAGTTTTGCCGACATTGGTTTTAAAACAAAAGGCTTTGCAGAATTTGAAGGGCCTCTTGCAAAATATTTAAAAACAGTTGCTCTTGGTTCTTACGCAGGAAATTTGCGAGAAATTCAACAAAATCAACAGGCAGCCCAAATGCAAGATGAACTTTCCGCTCCAGAAGAGCCCGGCTCCAACTACTTCACCTATGGCCCGCAAAACGACATTGACCTGCCGGAGAACCCCGGCACGGAGATGCTGTACTCGAAGGCTGGAGGGCTTGCCACGCAAAAATTTGCCGGTGGCGGTACTACCCGGCATGGCAGGTACGCCGGAGGCGGCCTAGGGGTCATAGAGCACTCTGGCAAGGCCAGATTGGACTTCCGCACCGGCAATGCCGTGACCGGACCCGGCGATGGCCAGTCCGACGACATCCCGGCCATGTTGGCTGACGGGGAGTTTGTGTTCCCTGCGGACGTGGTGGCGGCTCTTGGGAATGGCTCAACCAAGGCCGGGTCAGATAAACTCTACGACATGATGCATTCCATTCGGTCGTATCACCGGTCGGCCAAACCCAAAGACTTGCCGCCCCCAGCCAAAAAGTCACCGCTGGATTACATCAAAAAACGCAAAGTTAGGAGATAACCATGGGCTTCCTTCAAGGCGCACCGCTGCCGGACATCAAGACAACCGAGACAAAGGTTGACGCGGCCCCGTCGTACTACACCGACTACCTGACTGGCCTGTCTGGCGCGGCTTCAAAGGCCATGGGCAAGACCCCTGCGCAGTCTGTTGCCGGGTATGATGAGATGCAGACCTCTGGGTACGGAATGCTGCCTACGGCCGCAACGGCATACAAGCCCGGGTTACTGGCCGCGCAAAACACGGCTGCTGAGGCCGCCCAAGGCATCACGCCCGAGCGCATTCAGGCCCTAATGAACCCGTACACCAGCAACGTCGTGAATGAGATGGGGCGGCTGAGTCAACAAAACGTGCAACAAAACTTACTACCGACTATGAAGGCCGGGTTTGTTGGCACTGGTGGTCTGGGCGGCCAACGCTACGCCAATGCCCTTGGCCAGTCCATGTCGGACATTCAGGCGGGGTTGACTGGCCAGCAGTACGGTGCCCTGTCAAAGGGCTACAGCGATGCCCTGAAGGGCGCACTGGACGAGGCCCAGTTACAGAACTTGGCGGCTGGAACGCAAGGCAAGCTGTCCCAGCAGGAGCTTGATATGGCACTGACCGGCGCTGGCGCATTGACCAAGGCCGGCGCAGAGCGTCAGGGGTACGAACAAAGCCTGCTAGACCAGCCGCTCAAAACGGCCACGGCTGCGTCCAACCTGATGCGCGGCTATACCGTGCCCGGCAATCAGACCGTGACGTTTACCGGGCCCAAGGCGGGCGCGTACCAAACTTCTGGTTTGGCAGACATTCTGAATGCCGTAAGCGTAGCCGGAAGTGTTAAAGGTGGCACAGGTTTGCAAACTATTGCTGGTTTAGGTGGAGATCTTTTAAACTATTTTAAAGGCGTTGGGAGTGGGAACAAAACAATTGGAGGGGATTACAAAGTTGACAATTCAGAATTTGTTGGTGAAAACGCAGACGGTAGTAGCCTTTATTTTGATTTTGCAACCAACAAGTATTACGATTCTACTGGCACTATAGTTCCAGTTGACTTTAGTGGAGAGGGATAACATGCCCACCTCAACAGTAAAAACCACTGGTTATGTCTCGGGAGAAGACCCCGATACGATTGAAGCAAACCGCGTTTATCAGGACGCATTAGCTAGACTGGCGCAGTCGCTTGACACGCGCAAAAACAGATTCTTTGACCCGGTGTGGCTGGCCGCCGCCCAAGGTTTTGGAGCCCCAACGCAAACCGGCGGCTTTGGAGAGTCGCTTGGTAATGCTGCAAAAAGCATCAGCGCTGCTCAGGCGGAAGATATCAAACAGCAGCAGGAGATTGATCAGCAACGAGTAGCCGCAGCCGGTAAGGGGGTTGAGCTGCAACGCATGAGGGCTAAAGATTCGGAGTTTGCTAAATATTTTGCAAGCAGGCAGGCTATAGCCGGGCCGCAGGCCGGAGCTTTGGTGGGTCCGAATGCACTGCCTACTGCAAAAGCGGCCGAGCCAAGTGTTGGTGCATTGCCTGCTTCACCAACAGCAGACAGTCTATTTGCTGGTGGGCGACTCAAGCCAGAAGAGTTGGCCGCTTTCAAAGCAGGTAACGCCGGTTTACCTACAGGGCGGCTTAATCCAACAGAGTTGGCCCAGTTCCAAGCGATTGCCAAGGCGGACAAACTAACCGTTCCTGAAGCACCCACGGCGGCTAGAGGCGTAAGCGCTAGCCAGCCCGGCGCTCTGCCTGCACCAGCTCCTGTTCAGCGGGCAGCCCAAGGCGCTTTGCCTGTTGCAAGCGATGCTGATGATGACGGGGGCGTTCAGATAATGCCCCCAAATCCAAACTTGCTGACTGGCGATGAATATATTCTGCGAAATCGTTACAGCGGAAAATCTTTAGGTGAGCTTCTGAAGGAAGCGGCGGAGATTGAGCGGAAAAATTTTGAAACAAAAGATATTGGAACAACAAATCTCAGGACTGGCAGGTTTTACGCGACTAAATCTGAACCACAAGAGATTCAAATTTATGGCGAAGGTTATGACGGAGGAACTTTTAAGGTTCCACAATCTGTTGCTGCAAAACTTTATCAACTTCTACGAGAAGGCAATGAGCCCGGGTACAGAGCCTTAGCTGACAGGTATACAGGCAGATCGTTTGGCCGGCCAGCAGGTTCTGCGCCTGTCACAGGTGGTTCTGAAGAAGCCAAAGCACTTGCTAAAAAAATTGCTGAGGAAAAAAGAGCAAATGACGAAAAAATTGCCGCAGAAAAAAGAGCCGCAGCTGCAAAAATTGTGCAAGAAAACAGAGACCTCATTACAAAAATTGCAGAAGAAAACAGACAAATTCCTATCAAAGAAGCTGAAAAACGCGCTGAAAAACTTGGTGAGGCCGCCGCTGCAAAAGAAGCGGCTGCTGAAAGTACCGATGTTGCAGCACGCCGTATTTATGGCAACGCTACTCGTGTAGAAAAGTCCCTTAAAGAAAGCGCAAATTACTTTGGTATTTTTGCCCGCCCCGGTGTAATTTCCGCAACTGGTAATTTAGTTAAACAAGGCATACAAACGCCTGACGGCACATTGAATCTTGCAGGTTTTGAAGATACCATGCGGGCGGTGATGCCGGACGTTTCGCAGACGGATCTTGACAATGTTACCAACGCTGCGGCCGAGCTTGCTGAGATGGAATTAACCTTTACGCGTTTGTACTTTGAAAAGCAGGGCGCAATAACTGAGGGTGAACGCAAGATTGTTCGCGTCATTCCCGGAACCATCAGCAGCAGTCCAGAAGTGCTCCGCTCCCGCATGGAACTGCTCAAGGCGCGGTCGCAGTACGACATTGATGTTGTGGACTCATTTCGCCAATGGCAAGACAACAACCCCGGTCGCTCGTACCTTGAGTTTGAACGCAAATCAGAGTTGTACAAAGACATCAAAAAGAACTTTGAGGCTGAAACTGAGAAGATTTTTGGTGGCATCAGGGCCGTGCCCTCAAACCAACGCCAGCAAGTGGCTCCCGCTGCACCGCCCGCTGCACCAGCCGCTAACCAACCCAGCCCCGGATTTAAAAGAGATACAACAACTGGCGTGATTCGCCGCAAATTGCCGGGAGAATAATATGGCCAACAAAAATATTGAGCAGTTCATTGCTACCTACGGTCCTGTTGCGCAACAGGTCAGCAAAGAGATTAACGTCGATCCCAATGTGTTGCTGAGCCAATGGGGTACTGAAAGCCGCTGGGGTCAAACTGACATGGCCAAGAAGCACCACAATTTGGGTGGCATCAAGGACTTTAGTGGCAGTGGCTTTGAGGCAAAAGACAACAAAACGGGGTCAATTGACAAGTACGTCAAGTTTGAGGATCCAGAAGTCTTTGGCATGTATTACGTCGATCAGATCAAGCGCAACTTCCCGGGTGCTATCAACACAGGCCCGGACGTCGGTGCGTTCACTAGAGGCTTGGCCACTGGTAAAAATGGTTCTTATTTTGGCGTCACTGCTGAGGAATACGAAAGCTCTTTAACTGCCGCTCAGTCTTCAATACCTGAAAACAAAATTTTGCCTTTTGCACCAGCCGCGCCACCCAAACAAGCCGCACCTCCAGTTGAAACTGACCAGCAACGCGATGCTCGAATACAAGCAACAATCCAAGCAGCGATGGACGCTCAAGAAAAACGTCAGGCTCAAATATATGGCGCTGGGGTTGGCCTTGGTATATCAGGAACCAAGGCCGTCGGGGCTGGCGCAGGAGCTGCCGTACAAGCGGTCGCAAACCGCGCAGGACAGGGTTTCAGCGCTGGTATGCAAACCAATGCCCCACCAGTGTCCCCCCTTAGTCAACCGCCCGCTGGACCAACTTCTGGCGAAAAATGGGCGGCCAAAACTGGTTATGGCAAAGGCGCTGGAACAGTTCAAGACGTCAGCTCTCGGTTCCAGAGGTCAATAGGCCAAGGACCAGTTTCTGGTCGAATGGACAAACTATGGGGCCCTGCATTAGAGGGCGAAAATCCACAATTAGCGCAACGATTGATTGACCGGGCTAAAGCTGCTGAGGCAGCAAAAATCCCACCAAAAGTATCTGGTCTTGATTGGATTACGAACAAGTTTTCGAACATGATTCGACCTGTATCAAGCGCTGTCTCCACTGTTGCAAAGTACGGTTTACCACCATTAGCTTTGGCCAGCGCTGCTGGTGAGGGCGTCAATATTGCGCAGCAGTTACGCAAGCCAGAAGATCAACGCGATCCTACAAGCATGTTCTTGAGTGGCGCAAACATTTTGGGATCTGGTTTGTCAATGATTCCAGCCACCGCGCCATTTGGCGTGCCTTTGGCAATTGGAAGCGGCGCTGCTCAAGCGTACCGCGACAGTCCTGACGCTAAAGCGTACGTTAGGAAAAAAATACAGGGGTTGGCCGACGTACCGTTGCTTGACGAAATGACGGGATCCCTACCCTAATTCAAGCGGCACTCCCCGCTTGGGTTGCCGTGGCTTTGCAGATGCCTGCGGTATCTTTGATGCCCCCTTGGAATAAATTCTAAGGGGGCTTTTTTACGGACGCCGTTTAGACAATTTCCAAGCGCATTCTGGGTTCATCTGCTTTACAAGTTTGACGCAGCGCTCGTGCTCCTCGGCCGCAATCAGGGGGCGCAGTACGGCCTCCAGCTTCTCGGCAAACTGAACAATGTCTACCTCGTCGGCAATCAGCGGATCCTTGCGCTTCTCGTCGGAGTAGAAGAAGATTTGCTTGATCAGCTCTTCACTTAGATAAGACTTCATTTGTTACTTTCCAAAGTTCCCAGTTAACAATACAGTTGCGAGCCATTGCTTTGTGAGCAAGTCCAGTGTAGGGGTTTAGCGCACTGTCCAAGTAGTCCTCAATGACGCCGCGTTTTGACAGCGACATCTCGTGCTTTTCTGCCTCTAGTTTTAATGAAAACAACGTGCCGTCTGTGGTTTGGTATGCAGTAATGGGTTTCATTTGTGTTGATTTTTAAGTTGCCAAAAAGTTAAAAGCGAGCAAAACATCTCCCAGCCTCGCTGTAGATCTGCCTCATCCCACTGCTTGATGAAGACAAGACCCGGGACGCTGCGCGAGACAAACACGTTGGAGCAACGTGCCTTGGGGATGCCCAGCCCGACACGATAAGCCGCCAACTGAATCAGGTGGTCGTCGTAGGCGTCAATCTTGTCCCCGTCCACGAATTCCTTGGTCTTGACATCGGCCACAATCCCGTCCCCGGCGGTGCTGTGCAGGTCGCACTTGCCGCCAAAACCATGGCTGTGACCAAAGGCCCGCTCGGCAATCCAGCCCTGATGGCCATAGAAGGCGTCTAGAGCGGCCACAGTGCCCTTAACGTGGGCCTCGTGGCGGTAGACCACTGCGCCCTCGTAGAAGCCCTGTATGGAGGCGTGGATGTCCGTTCCGGCATCCGCCGCTGCCCTGCCCTGCTCCTTGCTGTCAACCATGATGCGGTCGATGTACTCGTCCTCCGGCTCTTGCTCCCGGCGCGGCAGGGTCAGGGCGGCCATCAGCACTTGCTTTTGCAACCACTGGATCAGCGCAGGCTTGGCCATCACGCCGAGCACTGTGGTGACAGACGGCACAAGGTTCTCGGTCCGAGCGTCTCGGAGCGTCGTGTTGCGCTCCTTGCCGTTCTTGCCCATCACCGTGTACCGGGGCACCCCGTCGCGGGTGTACCAGTGATTGCTTTCGCTGGCGCGGGGGTCTTTTGCTGTGATGGTCATTATTCTTGCTCTCGCAGCATGGCATCTGCACATTGATATGAAGACTCTGCAACATTTTTAAATTCACGACCTGAGTAAAACTCAACGTCCGCAGATAAAAATGCTTGCATCGCCTTTGCAGCGAAGTAATCGCGCAGGGTCATACCCATATCGCCTTGTGCAATTAGCTCGCCGTCATCAACTATGTTGGGTTGAGGAAACGCTGGGCCGCCTGTTTCTGTTGTGGTAGTCATCAAAAAATCCTCATAACTTCAAGCACTTGACTGTCCCGAACGATTGTTGTTGTTACCGAACCTTGGCCCCACAGCCTCAATGCAGTGGAGGCAGTTGAGGTTTGAAGGTCAGGTCCACCAAATTTGTCAAAAGGAATTTGAACCGCATCACCAACCGACATACTTTCAATATGTTTACGAATGTAAGTTGCCCGTTGCCCGTGAGGGTGCTTAGGAAGTTTTTTACTTCTTTTTGGGCCATCAATATTCAAAATCCCGTGTTTATTGCCCAAAGGATCTATGATTGCGTAAACGCATTTCATGCTGTCTAGCATAATAATGGCGCGTTTAAAAGTGCTTTCTTGGATCGGCGACATTTTTAAAATTGTTGGCAGGTTCATATTGCTCTCCATACTCGTTGATAACGGCCGGTTTGGCCAATGGTTTCTTGCTCGGTGGGTTCCGCAAAACCTGCCTTTTGCAGGTCAGGGAGACGTCGCCAGATCTGATCCGGACGCAGCCTCAGTCGGGCTGCAATTTCCTCAAAGGTGCCGTCGCCCCGCTTGAGTTCCCGGTAGATCTTGGCGCACAGGTTGTCAGCAAATTCATCGACTCGAAGTGCCGCCCGCTTTGAAGTGCTTGGGTCTTCGAGCCGTGCCAGCTTGCGTGGTTCTGTGTACATGCTGGTTGCCTAAAAGGGTATGTCCGAGTCCATGTCATCAAAGCCCGTCCCAGTGGAGCTAGGATTGCTGACAGGCGCTTGATTGCGGGCACGCCACTCGGGTGAGCTGGTAATCTTCTCCCGCAGACCGTTGCCAAAGGTCTCGAACAACTCCATGTCGGGTTTGTCAATATCAAACGAACTCAGCTTGTTGAAGCCCTCCGGCAGACCCCCCCGCTTGATGGTCACAGGCACCGGGTTGATTGAGACAATGTTGGTGAACTCTTTGCCGTTTTTCCCAATAGCCTTGGCCGCAGTAATCATGGCCCACACACCTAGCACGTTTTTAAGTTCAAACCCGCGCAGTTCGTCGGCAGTAAAAGGACGTCCGCGCCAAGCCTGCAAATCTAAACGCAGTGTGGCTTTTTCGGCCAACGACAACGTAAAGTTCTTTGAGATTGACATTGGCTCGCCCTTGGCCGTCACCAAAGGTTTGCCGTCCTCGTCCTCGCCATGCACCTCAAACTGCAACATGACCTTTTGCAGGTGCTTGACCTGCCCTTGGAAGTCAGTCTTCTGCGTGCCCATGTCCACAATGCGGTAGCACCTTGCCAAGTGCATTCCGGGTGACACCGGGGTAAAGCTGCCGCCGCCACTGTCTTTCGCTATCAATCCCATAATTTTCTCCTGTCAGTTTAAAAATAGACGATTTAGGCACGCCACACTCTGTGCAGATCGTGTCCCAGTCGTCTGGGGTAGCAACGCCCGTGGCAGCCCGGCAAAGGGCCTCCACAAGCATTTGCGTTCGTTCCAGCATAAGCTGGTTAAGCATTGAATCCATCATTTATCATTCGCTTTCAGATTAAAACGCTTTAAGCCGCTACTGTACCAAGTTTAATTTGGAAATACAACCCCCTTGCAAAATATTTTTTTGGGTGTACGATACGCTTAAACCAAGAAGGATTACATGACGCTTACCGAATTTTTCAAAGACAAGCCAAGGGGGGCCAAGATCGCCATGGCCCGCAAGCTGGGCCTGAGCAAGACGTGGATGAGTCTTGTGACCACTGGGAGGGCGTTGGCCAGCCCGGAGTTGTGCGTGGCCATCGAGCTGTACACCAAGGGTCAGGTAACGCGCACCGTGCTCCGGCCAGACATCTTTGGTGATCTTGAGTGATCTGGTACAAATTCCACATTGGCGAGTACCTGAAGGAAACGGCGCGGCTTGCCGATGCCGAGGATTTGGCCTACCGCCGGTTGTTGGATTTGTGCTACATGACTGAGAAGCCTTTACCGCTTGATGTTGGGCGACTGGCGCAGCGCATTGGCTTGGATGAGGACGTTGTTGTGCCGGTGCTCGAGGAGTTCTTTGAGCGGACGGATGAGGGCTACATCAACGCCCGGGCCCACAAAGACATTGCCAGCCGCACCGCAAGGGGTGAGGTCAACAGAATTGCTGGCAAGCTGGGCGGCAGGCCAAAAAAGGCAGTATGATAATATTGGGCATGGCTACCCTTAGCGGGGGAAAAGGCGATTCGTTACCGCCCTGCCAGACCCACCTACAGTAACGGCTGACCTAGAACGTAAGGTTGTCAATGCACTACTACAGTTTCCATATTGGGGACTACAAATCCCATACCCATCATCTTTCTTTAATGGAAGACTTGGCGTTTCGCCGCCTTTTAGATCATTATTACTTGCATGAGCACCCTATAAAGCAACGGGACATAGCCCGGCAAATTGGGATGCGTGATCAAGAGCAGGACGTTCTGACAGTCCTCAATGAGTTTTTTGTCAGCACAGACGCTGGGTTTATCAACCCCCGGGCGGACAAGGAAATTGCTGCCTACCGCCTCATGTCAGAGGCTGGTAAGCGAGGTGCCGACAAGCGGTGGGCAAAGCCAAGCGATAGCCCCCCTATAGCCCCCCCATCGCCACCCTTAACACCCCCTAATAGCAACCATGAACCATTAACCATAAACCATAAACCAATAGATACCAATATATGTCCACCTGACGGTGGCCTTGAGGTAAAAATTCCAGATTGCAATCATCAGAAAGTTATTGATCTGTACCATGAGCAGCTACCAACTTTGCGCCGAGTGGAAGTCTGGAACGCTGTTAGACAGGGATACCTTAGACAACGCTGGCGGGAAGTGGCAACAGAACTGGGCAAAGACAAGCCAGCAACCGTCAGCGCAGTGTTGGAATGGTTTGATGATTTTTTTGGGCACATCAACAAATCCAAGTTTTTGGTTGGCAAGGTGAACAACAAGGACGGGCGAGCGTTTACCGCCGATCTTGAATGGATTCTTAAGCCCAGCAACTTTGCAAAAATTGTGGAAGGAAAATACCATGGCACTCACTAATTTCAAAAAAGACGAACCGGCTTACGAAGGCCCCAGCCTGCTTTGCAGCGTGCCGGGGTGCGTAAGTCGTTGGAGCGTGAAGCTGGAAGGGCAGACGCCTAAGTGTTCCCATCACCAGTGGCAGCAACCGCTGAATAATTACACGAAGACCTACAAGCAATATCTGGCCGACAAAAACCAGCCAGTGGTGGCCAAAACCGTCAGTGCTTGGTACGACAAGGATCAATGGTGAACTATTTTCAGGCCCACAAACTTTTGGACGAGGTAAAAGATGGACACAACCACACCACCGCCAACATCTCAACCGCCCTTGAACTCACTGGAGACATTATCGGATTCGGACTGGTTGGAGAGATTAACTCAGGGGTATGCGGAACTGGCCTTGGCGGGTGGAGATCAAGCCCAAAAGGATGGCAGGAGAGCTTACTTGATACACCGATTTAAAGAACTTGAACACGGTTGGCCCGGCATCACGCTGATGATCCACCGCAAAATCAGGGCAATGAAATGAACATTTTTGAACAGGGCAAAACCCTTTACACGCAGAACGAATTCAATCAGGCGTTGACTGAGGCCAAGGCCGAGATCATTGCCGTGGCAATTCAAACTACAAAACAGGCAATGTTCCTTGAACGCCGGGCCTGCGCTCAGATGCTGCTGGACATGGCCGACGAGGAGGACGAGGGCGCTGTCTGTACAGCCCTGCGCAACGCCGCCGAGTACATGGTCAACCGCGTGCCGGTGCAGAATCAATGATGCAAATTACGTTCACCATCCCCGGGCCGCCGCACGGCAAAGGCCGGCCAAGGTTTGCCCGGCGTGGCAACTTTGTTGCAACCTACACCGACGCCAAGACCAGCAGCTACGAAGACCAAGTCCGGTTTTATGCTCTCCAAGCCATGGGCAGCAGCAAACCGCTGGAAACGGCGCTGGAGGCCGCAATCTACATCAGGCTACCCGTGCCTAAGTCATACCCTAAAAAACGCGTGGCGGCCTGTTTAAGCGGCTCTGAGTGGCCATGCAAGAAGCCTGACTGGGACAACGTGGCTAAATCAGTCTGCGATGCCATGAACTCAATCGTTTTTGTTGACGACAGCCAGATCGTCGAATGCCACGTCCGCAAGGTGTACGCCGAGACCGCTGGTGTAGACGTGCTTATCAAGGAAAAAGAATGACACCGCTAAAAGCGAAATGGTTTGAAGGGCGCAAGGGCAAGGTTGGCATCGCCTTGGTCCAGACGGATGACGGCGACACCGAGTACCGCATCAGCTCCGTGGATGGATTCCTTGAACACATGGACGTCCAGCAGGTCGTTGCGTGGGGCGTCTGGTTCCCGACCGAGGCCGGTGACGCATTATTCCCGGAGGAACTATGACTGAAAAACTGATTGATCCGCAGGCGGCGGTGGACTTCATGATTGCAAAGTCCAAAGCGTATGCGATTGCCGAGGCCAACAAAGTTTACATGGAAGAGCTGCGCAAGACGATCAAAGCAGAGCAGATGATTGAGGCTGAGTTGCGGGATCACAAAACGGCCGCCATGCAAGAGCGTGAGGCGTATGCCGCACCCAAGTACAAAGAGCATTTGAAAGCCCTACAGCAGGCCGTAGAGGTCCGCGAGGAGCTAAGGTGGATGCTGATAGCGGCACAGGCCCGCATCGAGGTCTGGCGCTCGCAAGAGGCCAGCAGCCGGGCCGAAAACAAGGCCACGATATGAACGAGGACGAAGAGTTTGAGCGCATTGAGCGCGAGATCCAGTTGCGCCAAGCACTACGGGCCGCCCCCGTTTCTTTGACGTACTCGATCAAATTGACGCAAGGACAGCGTATCAAGCTGATGCAGTTAGGCGGACCCAAGTGGATCAGGGCGCAAATTGATGCAGCCACGGTAAAAAAGTAACGATTTACGCGCAAAACAGTTGCTTTATTGCAACAAATTAGGGTAAACACTTAGAAAATAACCTAAAAAAGATTTTGTGTCGTGTAATTTGGGCTTACACTACCATCACTGACCAAGCAATACCTGCAAGGCAGCACCAGAAAGACAGCGAAATGACTACCACCATCACCCACGACGTTGACACCCTCGGCACTTTGTTGGCCCAGATCACAGCCCTGACCAAAAAGGCTGACCTGATCAAGGACGGCATCAAAGACAGCGCCAGTCTTGGCGGTGACAAGGTCATTGAGGGCAGCCTTTTCAGGGCCGCTTACTCTGAGTCCAACCGGTCCAGCGTGGACACCAAGAAGATGTACGCCGATCTGGGCATCACGCCAGAGCAGATTGCCCGCTACACCACCACCAGCGCCGTCTACAGCGTCAAGGTCACCAGTCTTTAAACCCACCCGCCCCCTTGGGGGCATTTATTGAAAGCGCATCATGAAAATCAAAACCACAGTCCACATCCATTATCAACAAAACTCTTGGGAAAATGAAGGCAAGTTCATTGTGTTTTATGTTCACCTTGACGACACCAAAGACCGCACCTATGTCGGGGCGCAAGAGATTGAGATTGAAGTGCCGGACAACTACGACCCACGGAGTCAACAAGTGGCGGCGCTTGAAAAACAAAAGCAAAAGGTAATTGCCGACTACCAAAAATCTGTGATGGATATTAACTACCGCATTAGCAAGTTGCTGGCACTGGAGCTCACAGCATGAAAGACGCAACAAAAGAAGAATTGTTGGATTTATTTGCAATTGAAATACTGAAGTCGCTTATTGTTGTTCGGGATCAAAATACAAGGGACGCCGGCCGCTTGGCTGAAGATGCTTATTTTATAGCTGACCAGATGCTTGAGCGACGCGAAATAATCTTGAGCCAATGGGAGTTAAACAAAAAAGTTGTGCAGAAATCAAACAAAGAACTTGTTCAGGATGCACTGGACAGTATCAACAATTTGTATTTAACAAGACGGTCGGAAAATTGTTTAAAAGCCGAAGGCATTATTACAATAACGCAATTACTCAAAGTTACTGAGAATCAGCTAATTAAAATTCCAAACCTTGGCCGCAAAAGCCAAAAGGAAATTATTGAGCAATTAGCCGGACTTGGCTACAAACTTAGGGATCACACATGACCGCCCCCGAGACCAACATGAGCGAGTACATCGCCGGCTTTGACGCCGGCTATGACTGCGTCCTGCGCGAGATAGAGCGGTACATCAAACGCCACGACTACGAGCCACGGGCCCAGTGGCCGCTTGATCGGCTGCTTGCTCACCTCAAGTACCACCTCAAGACAAAGGATGAGCCGATTAGGGAAAACACCTAGAAGAAAAGTGTTGCACCGTTTAATTTGGTGTTACACTGAAGTCACTGCACCACCGCAGCACCACAGAATTGAAAGCGAATCATGACTCACCCCTTCCAAAAAGCCGGCCTCGGTACAGCTCCTTTCTCCTGCACCCACGTTACCGAGAACGTGTTTGCCTTGCCAGACGGCACGTCAAAGGCCGGCGGCTGCTGCGACTACTGCGGCACCGGCATTCGCTGGGAGTTCTGGATAAAGGGCAGCATCGCTGGTGCTAAGCAGTTCAAGGTCGGCTGCGACTGCGTGGTTAAGACTGGCTGGGGCATCGAGGGCTTTGAAAAGATCCGGGCCGATCACACCCGCGCCCGTCGCCAAGCCGGCGTACAGTCCCGCCGGGCGGTACGTCAGGCCCAAGTGGCTGCAGAACGCGCTCAGAAGGCCGCTGATCGCCAAGAGGCTACCCAAGCATGGCGCAATGCCAACAGCGCCGTGGTGGCCCGCCTGACGGCTTATGAGGGCACAAACAGCTTCCTGCGCGACATGATGAGCAACCTGAGCCATTGGGGCAACCTGTCCGCCCGCCAGCTTGAAACCGTCGAGTCCTGCTTTGCCGTCATTGACCGCCTTGAGGCCGCACGCGCCAACAGCCAGCACGTCGGGGCAGTTGGCGACAAGATTACCCTGACCATCACGGTTGAGCGCATCATCGTGCTTGAGTCCCAGTTTGGGACCACCTTCATCACCCTTGCCCGTGACGAGCAGGGCAACGCCATTTTTTACAAAGGCCGCACCGACATCGGCAGCAAGGGCGACACCACTACTATCAAGGCCGCCGTCAAGGAGCACACCGAGTACAGCGGCGTCAAGCAAACCGTCATTCAGCGCCCCAAGCTGGTGGAAGTGGCATTAGGGTAAGTCCCTATCAAAATAATTGTAAAACTGATGATTCAGTGTAATTCAATGTTACACTGGCATCACTGCAATCAAGCAGGCAACCACAGAAATGACACACTACATTGTTGAGATTGAGACCACAGTGGCAGGCATCCCCTGCATTGTCGGCGTGACGGAGTACAGCAGCGTGGCCGGCGACTGCGGGGCGGACAGCGACTGGGACTACGAGGGCAGCAGCGAGTGCCTGTTTGACGTGCTTGACCGCCGTGGCCGCCCTGCACCGTGGTTGGCACGCAAGCTGACAGACGAAGACGACTCCCGCATCCAGTCCGAAATTGCCGAATATTTGAACTAAGGAGATCCCTATGACACAGCAAGAATTTGACCGACTCGTCACGCTGGACATCCAGCGCTTGGTGGACAAGGCTCAAGCTGAGTACGAGGCCAAGGTGGCCGCCGAGGAAGCGGCTGACAAAGCAGGTGAGGCATGAGCTGGGTGGCAGCGGCCCTAGTGGCCTTAGTGATGTCAGCAGCCTACTTGCTGGACGGCCCGTCCGAACATGAGGCACGGGTGGACACAGCAGAAGAAAGGATTCAGAAAATGTGCGGAGAAAACGCAGGCTGGAAGATGTTGGACGATGGCTCAGTCCAGTGCTATACGCACCGTGGACTTAAAACTCGCAGGGTCACGTTGTGAATGACGATGACGACTACAGCATGATTGATGAGGTCATGCACTGGATGACCATTATCTTTCTGGTGCTGATGACGATTACATTTTTGGCTGGAATTGCTGGATTTTTGTGGGGGATGCCATGACGCAAGATGAAATCATCCTCATAGCAGACGCCTCTGGTCTGTCGTGGTACGGCATGGGCAAGGACAGAGATAAATTTCTGCACTACCTTGAAGCCTTTGCCAACCTAGTCGCTGCTGCCGAGCGTGAGGCGTGTGCAAAACTGTGCGAGGCACAAGGAGAGTACGGCGATGAGCAATACGCCGCCGCCATCAGAGCAAGGGGCCAAGCATGACTGACCTGAGACAAGCCGCGCAGCAGGCGCTGGAGGCGTTGCACGAATTTGGCTATCACGGTAGTTCGCCAAGGTGGGAGCGCACCGCTAATGCCCTAAAAGCCGCCCTTGCACAGCCAGAGCAGGAGCCGAGTCAGTGGCGTGACATGATTGTCGTTACCCTAGTCCGCGAAGGCATTAACAAGCACAAGGCGCGAGAGTTGGCTGATCACTTTGCGGCACAGCGCCCGTGGCAGGGGCTGACGGAAGAATGCAAGCCTTGAAGGCGGCAATCATGGATAACTGGCCATTTCCCACCGAGCTGCCACCAGCCCAGCCAAGCAAGCCAATACCTTTCAATCCAGACAATTTTGAGGAGGCACCGTGGTATAATACCTAACAACTAAAAGCGAAGAGAAACCGACTTGGTTTCGACCGGCACAACCGGGTACATCAAACAAAACGGAGAGAAAAAATGAAAGAACGAATTTACATGGTCACCAGCGCCCAAGGCACCCGGCTGATCAAAGCAACTCTGCGTCAACAGGCCCTGAGCCACGCAGCCATCAGCACCTTCACGGTCCGAGTGGCCACGCAAGACGATCTCGTTAAGCAGCTCACCGCCGGCACCAAGATTGAGCAGTACAAGGATCTTGAGCAGCCAGAGTTGGTAGAGGGTAGCGAGTCGCCCGGGAACTGAGTCATGGCAGAGACAATTTATGTCGCCAAAAACGACCAAGGCGCACGACTTGTCCGAGCAAGCATGCGCCAGCAGGTGCTGAGTCACGTTGCGGGCACTGAGTACACAGTGACCGTAGCGACGCAGGATGATCTGGTCGAGCAATTGACGGCCGGCACAAAAGTCGAACAATACCAAGACCCGCCGGGGCACATTGATGCCAGCACTGTTTACAGACTCAGTGAGTGGGTTAAATTAAATTTTAGTAACGGCTGCACAGAAAAACAATTAGTTGATGTGATGATTTCACAAGGCCGATCTGAAGAAAGTATTGCCCAAGTATTTACAGAAGCCAGAAAAGTAACTTCTGAAAAAATGGTGCAGGCTGTTATTCAGCAAAACAAAATGGCATCATCGGTATTTAGAGTATTGACAAAACTACATTATCAAAACCCTAAAAACTTAATTATTGACAAAATCAATATTACATCTAAAGAAGATTTTTACAATGATTACTGGACAGCAAACAAACCAGTGGTCATAAAAAACTTCACCACAGAGTGGGGGCTCACGGAGAGATGGAGTCCCAATAACCTTGTGAAGAAATATGTCAATATTATGGTTGAGGTGCAGACCAACAGAACTAAAAACAAGACCTACGAATTAGACATGGTCAAACACAAAACCAAGATGTTGTTCGGCGAGTACATCAAGCTGATAAACAGCGTGGATGAGAGCAACGACTTTTATATGATGGCAAACAATCAAGTATTTAATACGACAAAACTTGCAGAACTGTTAGACGAGATTCCAAACGTCCCGGATTACTTAAATCCACCGAGCAGGAATGGCCGCTGGCATTTCTGGATTGGCCCTAAAGGAACCATCACGCCGCTGCACCACGACCAGCACTGCATCATTCATGCGCAGGTAAGGGGCCGTAAAAAATGGAAGCTCATATCGCCACTGCATCTCCCAGACCTGTACAACAACCCCGGGACTTTTAGCCAAGTGGACATTGAAAACATCGACTACGAAGCATTCCCGTTGATGAAAAACGTAAACGTGTTGGAAACGATCGTAGAGCCGGGCGAAGCAATGTTTGTCCCACTGGGCTGGTGGCACAACGTCGTTGCACTCGATGAGGTCGTGTCAATATCCACAGTAGACTTTGTGTTTGAAAACAAGTGGGAATTTGAGAACCCACCGTAACGGTTAAGATACAGACATCAACGGACGAGGAATAAGGTCATGCCAGAAACCGCCGCAAAGCCACAGAAACGAGCCACAGCCGCCCCAAAGACAGTAGGTAAGGGCAAGGTAGCCAAGCAGCCTGTAAAGGGCTTAAAAGCCCAAAACAAGACAGGCAAGTACACCCCAGAGCTAGCGCAGGAGATCTTCCGCCGCATCAGCATGGGAGAGCCGCTACTGAAAATCTGTAGGGACGAGACGATGCCAACGCGGCAGGCGGTCTACAATTGGTGTGGGGCCGACGAGTCTCTTGCGTTACAGTTCGCACGCGCCCGCGAGGAGGGCTGCGACGCCATGGCCGAGGAATCACTGTCCATCATGGACGACGAGCCGCTGGCCGTGTTTGACGAGGCTGGCAACAAGCGGTATGACCCCGGCTCAATCAGCTGGAACAAAGGCCGGGCCGAGCACCGCCTCAAGCTGATGGCTTGCTGGAATCCCAAGCGGTACGGCACCAAGCTGGCGCTGGGCGGTGACCCCGGCAACCCGATACAGGTCGAGGCGCAGATCGAGTCCAACACTTATCTCGCGGCGATTATGAAGAACGTGGAGCTCAAAAAACAAGTCGCGGCGAATGAGTGACATCGCGGCGATCGTCTCGGACCCGGAGGTCCAGCGTCACTTAGCAACAGCAAGCCCTGAGTACAGGCTGGCGTGGGCATGGCGCATGTCGTGGTTCTCCACCCAACACAAGCACCAGATCCTGCCGCCGGGTGACTGGTGGTCCATCTGGCTGATGCTGGCTGGCCGGGGCGCAGGCAAGACCCGCACGGCTGCGGAACAGATCGGCTGGTGGGCCTATGAGCAGCCCGGCACCCGCTGGCTGGTAGCCGCCCCCACCTCGGCTGACGTCCGGGGAACCTGCTTCGAGGGTGACTCCGGGCTGGTGAGTGTGATCCCCAAGAGCTTGGTGGTTGACTACAACAAGACCGCCCACGAGCTGCGTTTGCACAATGGCAGCCTGATCAAGGGTATACCCGCATCGGAGCCTGAGCGCTTCCGAGGGCCGCAGTTTCACGGGGGCTGGTGCGACGAGCTGGCCGCTTGGGACTACTTACAGGAGGCGTGGGACCAGATTCAGTTCGGGATGCGGCTGGGCAAGCGTACCCGGATGATCTGCACCACCACGCCCCGCCCGAAGGATCTGATCATCGAGCTGATGGGCCGGGAGGGTGACGACGTGGTGATGACCACCGCCTCGACCTACACCAATCTGGCCAACCTGTCGGAGAACTTCCGCAAGCAGATCCTGAGCTATGAGGGCACCACCCTCGGCAGGCAAGAAATTTATGCCGAGATCATTGACCCCGAGGAGGGTGGCATCGTCAGACGGGACATGTTCAAGCTCTGGCCAGCCGGCCGGCCGTTCCCGGCGTTTGAGTACATCATCCAGAGCTATGACGTGGCCACCAGCGAGAAGGCGCAGAACGACCCGACCGCCTGCATCACCTTTGGCTGCTTTAAGCCCGTGGACGGGCCTATGGCGGCCATGGTGATTGATTGCTGGCAAGAACGGATGCAGTACCCCGACCTGCGCCCCAAGGTGCTCGAGGAGTACGAGACCATCTTTGGCGAGGGCAAGGAGCGCAAGCGGGTGGACCTGCTGCTGATCGAGGACAAGAGCGCCGGCATCAGTCTTATACAAGACCTCCAACGGGCTCACCTGCCGGTCCGGGCCTACAACCCGGGGCGGGCGGATAAAATGCAGCGCCTGAACATTGTGAGCAACATCATTGCCCGGGGCCGGGTGTGGATCCCCGAGTCTGACCACCGCAAGGGCTATGTTAAGGACTGGGCCGAGGGCTTCGTCAGTCAGATCTGCGCATTCCCTGAGACAACCCACGATGATTTGGTGGACGCCTGCACTCAGGCCCTGCGCTACCTGCGGGATGCCGGGTGGCTGGACATTGATCCTGCGCCGGATGACGCATGGGACGAGGACGACTATGCCGACAGCGGAAAACCCAAAAGGGCTAACCCCTATGCATCCTGATGGACGTGCCCACGCCCAGAGATTATGATCACGCCATTCACAAAGGCCCTGATCATGCATAGCCCATTCAAGCCACTTGCCAAGATTCGGTCATTCAACAAGTCTAGCCCGGCACCCGCTGCCAAGCAAACCCTGCAAGAATTCCACGCTGCTGGTGGCGGTGTCCCGACCCAGTACAAGGGCCGTGAGCACGTCTGGAACGCCATGGTGGAC
>Ga0209354_10000485_pt1 | contig 18939 bp, 14 predicted proteins | sample LauGreSpBDMM15DD_2_FD_187562 | JGI IMG/M metagenome (GOLD analysis project Ga0209354, IMG submission 187562) | Freshwater lake microbial communities from Lake Michigan, USA - Sp13.BD.MM15.DD (SPAdes) (version 2) | ecosystem: Environmental > Aquatic > Freshwater > Lake | place: Lake Michigan...
AATACAACTGCGTTATTCGCTAATGGTGCTTTCGATGCAGCCAACTCTGGTGCATCGTTTGCCAATGTGGCCTTTAGTCATGCTAATGCGGCATTTGCTGCAGCAAATACTGGCGGAGGCGGCAGTGGTTCTTCTGTTACTGTTGGTTCAACACCACCTTCACCTGCAGCAAACGGATATTTGTGGTATGATGACACAACAACTGGTGAATTGTTTGTATACTCATCCAATTCTTGGGTGTCCACAAGCATCATGCCGGCCATAGACGTAAATGATCCTGTAATTACTGGTCCAAATCAAGCAAACGAAGCAACAACACAGACATATAATATTTCCAATTACAATGGTGCGTATGCATATATAATTAGTGTCACAGGAGGTTTAGTAGCAAGAACAAATAATTCTATATACTGGACATTGCCATCTGTCACAACAAATACGACACACTATATGACAACTCAGGTTGTTTCTGATGGTGTGACTTCGGCAGTAGACACAAGAACTGTTTTGGTTGTTAATTTAAATATATCTGACGCAGCTGTTATTGTATCTGACTTTTCAAGTACATATGCAAACGTAACTTTTGGATGGGCATAAATGAAATCGAAAGCAAACGCAGTTTTTATCAGTACACCATACTCGCAAGAAGTGGGTGATACAAACTGGAATGAATATCAAACAGTGATTACGGCAAATAATAGTCCGAATCAAATCACCATAAGAACAAGTGATACTACTAGCAACGTTTTGGCAGTGACAAGTGGTTATGCCGACTTGGTCCAAGGTTCAACAATATATTTAAGTAATAACGGAACAACATTGACTCAAGGAACTATTGGAGTTATCACATCAGGAACAGTAAAGGCCAACAACAATACAAAATCAACACTAGTTTCAACTTGGAGTTCTTCTACTTCTACAAATAATATTTTTGGTTTAACATCATCGTCATCATCATCAGCATATGCAGGTGCAAATTTTATAAAACCAGATGGAACATTGGTATGGATAAGACAATATGATGGTTCTATAAAAGAATGGAAACTAAATGTTCCATGGAATCCTGCAAGTGCTGTCAATACAGGTAAATCCATATCTTCAGTGAACCTTGGTGATGGCATTATTACCGGTGGAAATCAATTTGGTTTTTGTTTTAGTCACGATGGAAAATATTTGTATAGAGTAGTTTGGGCAGGACTTGTAGGTAGTGGTACAGCCACAAATGTGGTCAGGAATACACTATCAACGCCATGGGACATATCAACAATGTCCAACGCCATTTGTGAAGCAAGAGCTATAAGTTTTGTAAATTCTGGTACTAACTCTGCTACAGGAGATAACAGATGTATGAGAATTTCAAAAGATGGTACAAAAATTATAATTTTTCATCACAACAGTGGATCTGTAAGAACAAGCATCTTAGCAAAGCCATGGTCTATCAATTCATACACAACATCAATAAGTGGTAGCATCCCTAGCATGCCTTCTCAGTATACAAACTATGAGGTTTCAGAAGATGGAAAAACTTGGTATGCTTGGCTATGGATATCAACCACACGCACGGATCTTTATATAGGCAGTTTTTCAACAGCATGGGATGCATCAACAGCAGCAATAAGCAAAACCATACCTCTAACTGGTATGACCGGATCAGTATATAACGATAGTAGCGTTTATCCGTCTCAAGGTTTTATTAGCCGAGACGGTAAATATACTTGGTTATATAATGGCACTATAGGCGGCGGCTTCGCAACATATAATTTAGATGCACTAGGCGGCGATGCAGCTAAAACTTACAACATAGACATTACAAGTTTTGGCCAAACTCAAGCACCAAACACGGCATGGTTGGCAGCACCAAATGTTTATATTGCAACAGCACAAACGGCTTCAAAAATTTTAATGCAGCCTTTTCAAATTGATTTAGACACCATCACGCAAGCAACTACAACTAGTGCTGTAGTTGGTATTGATGGTACTGGAAGGTTATCAGCTGGTGATACCGTTCTTTTAAATGGAACAACTGAAGTAACATTAACTTCTGTCGTAGAAACAGCCAATGGATTGAGTGAACGAACTCCATTGGCTGAAACAGGATACATTAGATATTATAACCAATCTTTACAAACAGTAACAGCTTCGTCCTTAAGTGACCAAACTATATATTCCGCAAGCAAAATGAGGTTTTCGAATAACGGACACTACTTATACATAATTGGTGATTCGAATGCTTCGTATGGACCAGGATTATATCAATATTATTTACTCACCCCATGGGATGTATCTACCGGAAAACTTGCAGATTTTTGTTATATAGGTCAATCCATACTAACTGGAGGTTTAGTTGGATATAGTAATTCTTACACATTGTTGCAAGGTTTCGATATCAATCCTAATGGTACTTCCTTCTTTGTTGCTTGGGGTGCGCTCAGCGCCAGCTTCGGTCCGATGACAAACATTTATAACTATGTATTGGCAAAACCACACGACCTGAATAGTATCTCAGCAATTCAAGGACCATATAATCCAGGTTCCAATTTAAGTGGTTCAAGCAGTTATTCGAATGCATATTGGAGATACAATGAATATGGAAATGAAGTCGGTGTTGCTCAATATAGCGGTTCATCTGTTACTAGTTGGCGATACCATTCATTAGGAACACCTTATGACTGGACAACTTTCAATTTAACACTTAGTGGTTCCACAGCAGCAGGAACATTACCTAGTATTGATTTTTGTTTTACACCTAGTGGAAACAATATATTAACACTTGGCCAAACAAATGCACTTAATGGTTATTTGGGTATGCAAGCAACAAACAGTAGCGCAAATGGAACTTTCTTGAACTTAACTTGGGATACAAAAATTACCGCAACAGGTAACAATGTCGTATTTCCAGCAGGTTCTGGATTAACTTCAACAACAGCACTAAGGTCCATAGATGTTTCTCCAGATGGAACACAGTTGTATGTAATGACGAAAACTGGAGTGGTTTATCAATTCGCTGTCAGATTGAAAACACTAACTAAATATGAAATAACATATCCAACTCAAGCATCACCACCAACAAGTGTTTGGTTACCAGGAAAAGCAATAAAACAAACATTAACTCCTCAACTGGATTCCGCAAACAACACAATTGTATATACAAGTAATTATACTAGTGCTAATGCAAGAGTTATACAATATAAATTAGAAGATGTACCCGGTGGGTCTGAAGTTACCCGAGTAAGAATTAACCTAAACAAATCACAATAATGTTAACAAGCAAAACTGTTGAAATAAAACCTCAAATGTTTAAGAAAGTTTATACTTTCTGTGATGACGTTGTTCAAGGTTATAAGGCCGAAAAGACCGAAAAAATATATAATTCTACTGTGGAATTTAATGGTTGGTTGTTTGATTCTGATGAAAAAAGTATAGGTAGAATGTCTAGGTATCTACAAATATCCAGTATCGGAATGTTACAAGACCAATCAAATGGTATGTCAACAAATGATTCATGGCAAAAAAATTTCATTGATAACAAAATTCAATGGAAATTAAATGATAACACCATACAAGAAATTAGTGTTGAACAATTATTTGAAGTTTATACTATGTGTGTTCAAAATATGTCCAACAACTGGTTAAAATAATAGGTATCAATCATGGCTTTCCCATCAAGTCCAATAGACGGACAAACATATACACAGTTTGGAAGAACTTTTACTTATAGTAGCACACTAGGTTCTTGGAGAACATTTAGGAATAGTGATGTTGACACATCAGGTGCAATCACAAGTATGCAACTTACAGCCAATTCTGGTGCATTATTTGCTAATTCAGCCTTTGCTCGTGCTAATGCCGCATATGCAACTGCAAATACATCTGGTGCCGGTATAAGCAAAACCTATTATTGGAAAGGTGCATTGACAGAAAACGTTGGTACACTAAGATACTATATACCTCTTGCAACAGCAAATATAACATCAATTAGGTCCTATTTGGCTTCACCAGGTTTAACACAAAGCACAGCTGTTGTTAAAAAGAATGGTACTGTTGTAAACACAATAAGATTTGCGGCTGCTGGAACAGCAAACACACAAACTGGTTTGTTAATTCCAGTTACCTCATCAGACTACTTAACAGTTGATATTACACAAAGTAGTAGTGGTTCAGATTTATATATTAACTTCATATATCAAGGATAAGTTATGAGATTCGAAGAAATACAAAACATATTTCAAACTCCATGGTTGGCACCATGGGAACATGATTATTATGCAGCAACATTTTTGGAACCAAAAACAAGCCAAGAATTCTTAGACTATGCATACAGTAAGATTGAAAACCTTTCCGGCATTTGGTATGAAGTGTCTGGTTCAATGGCATGTTTTGTTGTGGCAAAAGGCACTGTAATTCCAGAAGATTTTGCTTATACATTAACACAGGCTGAAGGTGTACCAGAACAACCTGTGGCAGAAGAAGGAACAGAATAATGTATATCAAATTAAATTTTACCTCAAACAAACAATTAAACCACATATATCGTATTGTCAACGAAATCATCAATCAACCGGCGATTGCTAACGTTGCAACTTTACAAAGTACTGCAACATCACAGTCTTGGTGGGCAACATTGTTGACTGGTTTTGATGCAAACACAAGTGAAATTATTAGAACAGGTACTGGTACAACCGAACTAACATCAAACACAGTTTCAAGATATGCTAGAAATGGTGCTGGCCCCAGCGTGGATGACCAACATGCATGGACACTTGAGTTCTCTAATTATGATGATAACACAAAAAAATATTATATTCAATTTGTGAACGCTACTGAGACTAGTTATATATCAGGGGTTAGAACAGCTAACGGTTTATCTAGTGGAACTTTATCAAGTTTAACGAGTCAAGATAGGACGCAAGTAGGTACTAGTGTTACCACTCCAGGTTCGATACCATCATTTAATAATTCATTGGCTTCAGCACCAACTAACAGCCAAGGTTCTGGTACCAGTGGATTCACCACTGTAAGAACTTTCTTTATGTATTTAAGTGATAATGCTCTTGTTTGGTGTGCGACACACGGAACAACTTATAATGTTGGATTTGGTAACACTTATAGTCTTAGTACAGCATATACTGGACCATTCATCTATAGTCAATACAATAGGTTTGATTACACAAATACTAGTGCAACAAATATAACACCGTTATTGTTTACAAATTGGAGTAGAGGTATAGGTATTGGCTTTGGTGGCATAGCAGATTGGGGTACAGTTGAAAACACACAATATAATACAACCAGTAATGCAATTGCATTTAGAGTGTTTAATTTATATAACAGTTATCCATCAACAACTGCCAGTTTTCCAATGATACTTCAACCATATGTTAGTTGGGGTGTAGGTTCCAGATACTCACAAGATTCTGCATTGACAGCCACATCTGCCGGCGGTGCCACCATAACTACTCCAGCATATGCTCCAGTGATTTTCACAACAGCAAGTACACGTTATCCTAGTGCAGATTTAAAGTCTCAAACTTTTGGAATGTTACCGGTTTCATGGAGAAATTCATACTACTATAATGCTGGTGGTGATGCCAGCACACAAGGCGGTTGGTACGTATTCAATGGTGATTATTATCCAGGAGATGAGTTCTCATTTGGTGGAAAAACATACAAAATTTTACCAACTTGGAGCGGATATACTGCTCGTGTTGGCATAGCAGTTCCAAAGGAATAATCATGTTTGTCAAATTAAGTTATACAGCAAATACCAGAATTTCAGTTCCGTTAAGAACGTTAGCGGATATTATTAATACCAGTTCGATTACAAGTGTCGCTGCGTTGCAAAGTAGATTTACTTCTGCTTCCTATTCGTCCACATTAACAACAGGATTTGATGCAGTAAACAGTGAGATTATTAGGATTGTTAGTCCAGCAAATACAATATCTCATATATATGTCAACGACCTAAACCAAAACGGAATAAAATTTACGTTAGAACAACCAGTATATGATGCGCCTTCTAGTAAAATTTATACACGAATAGATTGTCCTGTCGGATCCACAGCGACTTATTTTGATATTGGTACTGCAATTACAGGTGGCACTATTAACTCATCAGGAGTACCATTATCAACATCTGACAATACAGCATCAACGATTGGCACATTATTAACATTAGGTGGAAACAATTATGGAAATATTAACAATGTTCTAAGTGCTGGTAATGGTCATGGTAATATCAGAACATTTTGGGCTTACGTAACAGATAAGTGTTTCTTTTGGGCTGTCACTAACACGGCCAGTTATAACGTTGGTTGGGGTCCAACTTATGCCAACAGCACACTGCAAGGTGGACCATTTTTTCAAACACAATATACTCGTTATGATTATCATAACCTTGATAGTAACGGAATTTATCCTGTATATTATACAGCTCAAAGGAGTGCGGGCCTTGGATATGGTTCGACAAATGATTTAACTACTGTACAGAATTTAAATTTTACAACTAATAGTACCGTATTACCAGTACGTGTTCACAGTATGGTGTCTGCTTTACCAAAAGTTGATACTGTTTGGCCGAAGATTTATAATCAAGCGGTTCATATGACTATGGCAGGCAGAGCTTCTAGTCATTATGGGTTGAATATAATTCAAACTTTAGGAACAGTAGGCAGTGCTGCTGCGGCTTCATACGCCGGTGCATATAGTTCAACAACAAATAATCGTTATCCATCCGCAAATTTAGCAACAACAGGTTTTGGTTTGATGCCGTTCGGATGGGAAGCAAGTACCTTTGGTAATCACGGAGGTAATGCTAGTGACCAAAGCGGAGTATACATATTTAATGGTGAATATACACCTGGAGACACATTCGTATATAACAATAAAACTTATATGATTTGGCCAATGTGGCAAGGATTTGCTACCCGAGTTGGTTTTGCTATTCCAATGGAGTAATTAAAGTGGCATTGATAAACACAGCTATACTATTGGTAGGAACTATATCAAACACGGCCAATAAAACCAATACAATTCCAGGACAAATGAACATTACTCAAAGTCTTGTTGCTTCAAATATAGTTTCTGATGCAAACATATTTACTATGACTAACGATGCAAGAGTAAATGCCATAAGTAAATCATATACAACAATGACAAACAGTTTTAACGGAAGAATAGACTCAAATATTATTAAAGTCTTCGGAGAAATTGCACAAAGAGAATATTGGATGTAATTTGGGTGGAAACCCGAAGCATAAATATTCCTATAGAGGGATATAAAAAAAATGCCAACACAAGTACCACCATCAAGGTTAGACTCATCTAAAGATTTTTCATCTTTAGTTCCTTCTGCATTTGCAAAAGCTAATGCTGCTTTTGAAGCAGCAAACACAGCATCTGGTGCGGCCGCAACATCAACACCAAAAATTTCAAGTATTGTTTATCCAGGAAATGATACAGCAGCTGCAACAGCTGGCGGTCAAACAGTCACATTAAATGGCGCAGGTTTTAATGCTGGTGCAAGTGTTCTAATTAATGGTTCTTATGCTGGTGTGGTCTCTGTAGCAAACAGCACTTCATTATCATTTACAACACCATCAAATAGTGGTGGAACTTACATATTGTATGTTATTAATACTGATGGTGGCACAGGCATTTCTGTTCCTGGTATTAGTTATAGTGGCACACCGTCTTGGAGTAACGCTGCTGGAAGTTTAGCAACAGTATATGAAACAGCTGCAGTAAATACACAATTAACGGCAACAGGCGACATAGCTGATGGTACAATCACATACAGTTTACAGTCGGGTACATTGCCGCCAGGAAGTTCATTGAATTCCTCAACAGGTTTGTTATCAGGTACAACACAAGTAACAGAAAATTCAACAACATATAACTTTACTATTCGTGCAACTGACGGACAAAATCAAGATACTGATAGAGCATTCAGTATAACAATCAGTCCAGACGTTGTTACATGGAGTTCACCTGCTGATGGAACAGTTACTGCATTGTTTCAAAACGAAGCAATGTCGAATGTTACACTAAGTGCAACAAGTGCAGCAGGCCAAAGCGTTTCTTATACCGCAAATGCATTACCAACCGGAGTAACTATAAGTGGTTCAAATGTAACAGGAACTCCAACCGTGCTGGGTAATACAATAAGTGTCATAACAGCCACTTCTGCAAATACAAATAGAACAACAACAAGAACATTTACATGGGTGGTCAGTGTTGCTAATGATACATTCTTTAAAAATACAACATTGTTATTGAACGGAGAAACAACTGTAACCCCATTCATTAATGAAGCAAGTGCAAATAGTTTAGCTTTAACCATTCAAGGTGATACTAAACCTGTGTTGTTTAATCCATATACACCGGGGTATTATAGTAATTATTTTGATGGTACTGGAGATTACTTAACTGTTCCGGGTACAAATATAACTAATATTTTTACAGGCGATTTTACTATTGAAGCATGGTTATATCCAACTGCTGCTTTTAGTTCTTCTTGGGTTACGTCTGATGGTGGTTTTACAGACATTCCAGTAATGATTTGTAACGCATCTCCAACTTCATCAAATTATTTTTGGGCATTTGGTCCTAGTAGTACCGGCACTGTTAGATTTATTACTAGTTCTATATATTTTAACACAGTAACCTCAACTGCAACATGCACTGTTAATGCTTGGAATCACCTAGCACTTGTTAAAACTGGCACTACATATAAAATTTATGTAAATGGCGTAGGAACTGCAGGTACTACTATAACTACTTCGCCTGGAACAGCTTTTTCAGATGCTGCAGGTATTTCTATTGGCGCAAACAATGGAAAATATATTACCGGATATCTAAGTAATGCTAGGATTGTTAAAGGCACCGCAGTCTACACCGCAAACTTCACACCACCAACTGCACCACTAACAGCAATAGCAAATACAAGTTTATTAACATGTCAAAGTAATAGACTTATTGACAACTCAACTAACAATTTTACAATCACTAAGGCCGGTGATGTTTCAGTATCCTCAGCAATACCATTCACCGCAAATAGTAGTTACAGTACTTATGGTAGTACATACTTTGATGGTACTGGGGATTATTTGTCAATTGGAACAACTCAATTATGGACACCTAGCAATAATTTAACCATAGAAGGTTGGTTCAACATAAGCACGACTGGTGATAGGTGCATTTTCTCTAAGGATTCAGGATCAAGTGGATCAAGTAGAGGACTTTTTATATACATTACTTCTACTGGTGCTGTTTCTGTTTTCTATTCAGTAAGCGGATCTTCAGAAGCGTTTGCAACATCTTCAACAGGATTAGTTGTTGCAAACCAATGGTATCATCTTGCAGTAGTTAAAAACGGAAGCAGTTGTGCTGTATATTTAAACGGTGTATCTATCGCTACATTTACTGCCGCTACTATTGCCTGTCCAGCATCGCCAACGAATTATATAGGTATATTTAATGCTTCTTATCCAATGTTAGGTTACATAAGTAATTTAAGAATAGTAAACGGCACAGCAGTCTATACATCAGCATTTACTCCACCCGCATCGCCATTAACCGCAGTAGCAAACACAAGTTTACTAACACTACAATACAACGGTGGTGCAACTAATCAAGGTATTATAGATAACAGTAATTTCAACAACATCGTCACAAGATTTGGTAATACAAGTCAAGGTACTTTTAGTCCTTATAGTGTAACAGGTTGGAGTAATTACTTTGATGGCACTGGTGATTTTTTAAGTACACCTGCCAATGCCGCATTTAGTTATGGCACAGGTGACTATACAATTGAAACATGGATCTACTTGCTGAGTTATACTGGATCTGGTGTGTATGGTTACATATGTGGTGCAGGTGCGTCAGGTCAACAAGACCAGTTTGTGATGAACCCAACAACCGGAACTTTCTACCATTATGATGGTGGTGCCACATATCCAACATCTTCTACCGCTATACCATTAAATACTTGGACACATATTGCTGCATGTAGAAGTTCAGGAACACTTCGTTTGTTTATGAACGGGGCTTTGGTTGGATCAGGGGCATCCTCAACCAACATTACAATTGGCGCAACAAACACATTCTATATTGGTAATCGTTCAGGTGGTGGGGATAGTCCTCAACAAACATTCAATGGTTATCTTTCTAATCTCAGAGTAGTCAAAGGTACAGGATTGTACACTTCAGCATTTACTCCTAGTACAACACCATTAACATCAGTAGCAAACACAAGTTTATTGACATGTCAATCTAACAGATTAATGGATAACTCACCAAGAAATGCTGCCATAACTAAAGGCGGTGATACTTCGGTTCAAGCCTTTGGTCCATTCGGTAGCATACCCGAAGCAGTGCCAATAAGTTATAGTAATTATTTTGATGGTACCGGAGACCAATTAATAACTACCACTTCTACAAACTTAGCATTAGAAAGTAGTGACTTTACTATAGAATTATGGTACTACCCTACAGGCAGGGTACAGTCTTACCCTGTATTGATAAGTAACGGTAATTTTGGTTCACAAAAATGGCAAATAAATGACAGGCATCAGGCTTTCCCCACAAAAGTTTCGGTAAATTTGTATGCCGGATCATCGGGTGACGGTTGGTTGGTTAGTACCACTACTATTTCTGTAAATACATGGTATCATGTTGCATTAGTTCGTTCTGGTAGCACCTTTACATTATACATTAATGGAATTGCTGAGCAATCTAAAACACTCTCGGGTTCTATTACGGCAGCTACGGATTTTATTACACTAGGTCAAGACCAGAATCAAGGTGTTACCTGTTACACAGGTTATATTTCAAATGCTCGTATTGTCAAAGGCACAGCAGTCTACACCTCAAACTTCACACCAAGTACAACACCACTAACAGCAATAGCAAACACAAGTTTATTAACTTGTCAATCAACTACAATGATTGATAACTCAACTAATAGATTTACAATAACTGCTAATGGTAATGTTACACCAAGAATCTTCAATCCATTCGGATACACCGCACAGAGTGCAACAAGTTATACTCCAAGTTTACATGGTGGTTCAATTTATTTGGACGGAACAGTAGACAATCTTTATTCAAGTACAATTTCAAAATATGGTTCTACGAACCACACAATTGAATGTTGGGTATTTTTCAACAATGTTTCGAGTAGACAATCAATTTTGAATAGTGGATGGGGCACAGGCTCATATGCAACAGATGGTGGTTGGACGCTAGACATAGCAGGTACCAACGCCGGAGGCATCAATTTTGCTCTAGGAACAATGGCTTCTGGCTCATTTTGGATAGGACCTGGCACTGGTGTAGGATCATTTACTGTTGGCCAATGGTATCATATTGCAATAGTAAGAAATAGCACAACAGTAACCATTTATTCTAATGGAGTTTCAATTGCCACAGGAACACTTACTGCTAGCACAACTGTTATGTCAAATATGGGTGTTTTACGTATTGGTGCATATGATGGAAATGGATTTCCATTTAATGGATACATTTCTGATGTGAGAGTTTCTTCTGGTGCTTTATATACATCTAATTTTGTATCACCAACGGTACCATTAACACCAACAGTCACAATTGGTGCAAACACTTTTACTGCTGGTATTTTAGTGAATGGTGCCACTGGTGGTATCATAGACCAACACGGTACTAATGTATTAGAGACTGTAGGTAATACACAATTAAGTACCGCAGTTAAGAAATATAATAGCGCTAGTATGTATTTTGATGGTACTGGTGATTATTTAACCACACCGGCAAAAGACTCTTTATCATTTGGAACAGGTGACTTTACGGTTGAAGCGTGGGTGTATTTTGCCAGCATAGCAGCAGACCGAGGTATTTTAGGATCGAGTGGTGTCGGCGGATATGATTTTGTTTGGAGAACTTCAAATGGATTGAATATTGGTAGAATTAATACGGCATTTGATAACTCATTTGCGTTCACTCCTGTTGTTAATACTTGGTACCATATAGCATACTCTCGTTCAGGGACAAGTTTGCGAGCATTTGTGGATGGAACACAAGTTGGTACAACAGCGACAAACTCAACCGCCTATAATTCAGTAACAGCAGTAATAGTTGGAGGTTCAACCACATCAGACAGACTGATGAATGGTTACATAGACGACCTAAGAATCACTAAGGGATATGCACGTTATACTAGTAACTTTACTCCACCAAGTGCTTTGATAACAAAGTAAAATATGTATCTGGATTGTGTGTGGAAGTTACAAAACCTGAAGCATAAATATCCTTATAGGGGGATATAATGGCGAAAACAATCACAACAAGAACGGCATTCAAAGATTATTGCCTGCGTAGACTGGGGTTTCCTGTAATTGAAATCAACGTTGATGACGACCAGGTGGAAGACCGTATTGACGATGCATTACAATACTGGCAAGATTATCATTTTGATGGTCTACAAAAAGTCTATTACATTAAAAAGATAGACCAGACAGACATTAATAATAAGTATCTGAACCTGTCTGAAGCTAAAGATTCATCAAACAATGCATTACAAATTGCTGGTATCACCAGAATATTCCCTATTTCCGATTCACATTCTCAAGTCAATATGTTTGATTTGAGATATCAACTCCGTTTGAATGAGTTGTATGACTTTACCTCCGCTTCATACATTAACTATACGTTGACACTACAACACTTACGTATGTTGGAACAACTGTTTACTGGTGAAGTTCCTATTAGATTTCAGAGACACATGCAAAGACTCTATATTGATTGGGGTTGGGGTAGAACCGAAGCACCAGTCGGTACAACAGTCATTGCAGAATGTTATGCGGTGATTGATCCTGATGTGTATACACAGGCCTGGAATGACCGTTGGTTAAAAGAATATGCAACAGCACTTATCAAACGTTCTTGGGGCAATAACCTTAAAAAGTTTGAAGGTATTCAATTACCAGGTGGTGTCAAATTAAATGGTGACAAAATCTATAGTGAAGCCAAAGAAGAAATAGATGCATTACATTTAGAAATTGGTGACAAGTACGGTGCACCACTAGAAATGTTCATGAACTAATATGGCAACCTCGGTTTATTTCAATAACTATAACTCTCTTGCTGAGCAAAGGGTAATTGAGGACTTGATTGTTGAGTCAATCAAGATTATGGGTTTTGACGCCTACTATTTACCTATTGAAAATGAAACCGATAGAGACATTTTATATGGTGAGGATCCAATAAAAAGATTTGGTTCAGCATTTCCAATTGAATTCTATCTATCTAGTTCGATGGAATATGGTGGCGAGAAAGAATTCTTTTCTAAGTTTGGCCTTGAGATTAAAAACACTGTCAACATTATTCTTTCAAAGCGTTCTTTCTCTCAACGTGTACCACAAGATATATTCACAAGACCAAGAGAAGGTGATTTAATTTATGTACCGTTCTTAAATGGTACTGGTGAATTGTTTGAAATTAAATTTACAAATCAAACTAAAGATTTCTTTATGTTAGGCCGCAAGATACCATTCTTCTATGAATTGGAACTAGAGAAATTCAAGTACTCACAAGAAGTTATCGACACTGGTGTGGAAGACATTGATGATGTAATGATTCAATCAAGTTACACACTAGACTTGACTACTGGAACTGGAACTGGAACATATGAAGCTAGGGAAGTTGTATTTCAATCTACAGATAATACACAAGCAAATGCATGGGTCGTGGCTTTAGTACAAGAATGGATCAAACCAGATGACTCACTAAAGGTCACAAATATTGCAGGTGAATTCCGTGACAACGTTGCAATCATTGGTGCAACAAGTAATGCAAGATACTATTTGGCATCTTATGATCCGTTGAAAGACAGTACACGAAATGAATCCTACGATAATTCATATTTGTTTGATACAGCCAATAACATTATTGACTTCACAGAAACCAATCCATTTGGAAGAATATAATGTCAACATATAACCGTGTCATAAGAAAATTGGTTGTTGGATTTGGTAATCTGTTTGATAACATTACCTTGTATAGATTTAAACCAGACCTTACCGAATCGGAAAGATTTATTGTTCCTATTGCATATGCAAGTAAAGAACGTTATGTCATGCGGCTTGAAGAAGATTTGAATTTGGATAAAAAGGTACAGATGACACTACCACGTATGTCGTTTGAAATGGCCGGTTTATCATACGATTCAAGTAGAAAACAAAACACAAACATTAAAAATTTTTCAGGAACTGCGCCTTCAGGAATACTTTCACAATACAATCCTGTACCATACAATTTCGATTTCAATCTTTACATCTATGTGCGTAACATAGAAGACGGTACACAAATTATTGAACACATTTTACCATTCTTTACACCAGATTACACCATCAAGTTAAACCTTATTCCTGAAATGGGAATAATTAAAGAAGTTCCTGTGATTTTAAATTCTACACAACATGAAATCACGTATGAAGGTGGTAGAGAAAATGAAACTCGGATGATTGTTTGGACATTAAACTTTACAGTCAAAGGTTTTATATTTGGTAAGGTTACAGAAACTAGTGTTATTAATCGTGCCTTTGTTTCTGTATATAACTTAGTATCGCAAGAAGAAGTAATTGAATTTTACATGAACTTAGATTCTGGTTACGGAACTTATAAAGTGGGTGAAAAAGTATATCAAGGTTATACTCCGGATGATGCAAGCGCAACAGGCATGGTTGTACAATTTACAGATAATGTATTGAGACTAAAAGAACTAACAGGAAACTTCGTGTCAGACAAACCTATATACGGGATTAACACATTGGCAAATTATAACTTTACATCATACAACTTGAACCCATTGAAATTCGTTGAAGTCGATTCAATTGGTAGAGTTAGTACAGATATTGACTACATGTCAGTTGATAAAGAAGACGCTAAGGCTGATAACACATTGGCTGAAGTTACTACAATCAATAAAGCTGCAAATCAGTAAACAAAACGAGAGAAATAAATGGCTAAACAAACTATCAATATTGGTATTAGAGCAAATGATGGCAAAGGCGATTCATTAAGAACGGCTTTTACTAAAACAAATAACAACTTTACTGAGTTGTATACTACAGTTTCTTTTAACTCAAATACATCAAATACATATTATGAAACCAACCAAGAGTTGGCACAGAATGCTTTCAACAAAGCAAATACTGCCTCATTGGGCGATATTTTATTTGATAAAACCACAATGTATAGTAATACGAAGGTTGAAATTGCTACTGACCCACATGAACATAGAGCTTGGGGTATGTTGTTTGGTCAAATAGATACACAAGCCAACAATGCGTATGGCCACAGTGTCGCATATGATTCTGCAAATAATATTGTAGTATCAATGACAACACAGAATGAAGTTACTGGTTTACCACAGGCAACAGTTATTAAATTTGATCCATATGGTTCAATATATTGGAGAAAATCTGTTCCTGCGGCCAACGTGGGTGGAACACTGGTAGCAAGTTATGGTGATTCAGTAACAGTTGACGGAAATAACAACATATATTTGTTAACAAACATTCCAGATGACAGGTCAACCCGTGTTACAAAATTTAATTATCTTGGACAAAATGTTTGGAATACTTTAATTACCGACTCAATTGGTTCTAAAGATATTTGTGTTGATGATGAAGATTTTCCATATTATACTGGTGAACACAATTTAATTACGGGTCTTGATATTACAGGTGAATTGTATTTCACGTTTTATAATGCAGGTAATGCGGCAAACGCATCCGTTATTATTGCTTTACCAAACCGTGGTGGTTTATTAGTTGGATCAGCAAACGGCCAAGTGCATAAGTTTGATACAGAAGGTGTTTACATTAGAACAAATAATGTCAACAAATATGGAAACACAATCATTGGACTAAGTTACGATTCATCAAACAACTGGTATGCTGCAACGAATACAAACATCTATATGTTTAGAGCAAACAACCAATTGGTTTGGGAAAAAGAAATAACTGGTGTAACATCACCAAAAATTAATTGGATTAAGTATAGTGATAATTATCTATATGTAAACGGAACAACCACAGACCCTAACAGTAAAACTGGATTCATTAATTACAAGGTGCTTGCATCTAATGGTTATCTTGCTTGGGCAAATTCACTTCAGGTTCCAGGTGCAGGTCAAAGTATTAGACTTGGTCATAGACAGATGGATGTGAAAGGTGATTTTCTTGTTGGTACTGGATATGCGTATCCAAATGGCAGTACAAAAGCAATTGCAATTACCTATGAATTACCAATAGACGGAACTTTACCTGGTCTGTATGCATATTCAAGTTCAACCAAATGGGGCGACTTTACATATGTGACTGTACCATCTGCAGCAACCACAACAAGTACAACAGTTGGTAGTGGAAACACAACAGTAACGCTTGCTATCAATACAACATATTCATATACAATGAATGCTGTTACTTATCAGAATCCTAGTCCAGAAAATGAACAGACAGTTGATTATTTTAAAGAACAATGGGAATTTACAAGCAACGGAACAATTGTTATACCTTCTTCAGGATCAAGCAACGTAGCTTTAGATGTAAGTGGAAAATCTTTGGCAAATGTTGCAAGCATTCAATTTGCAAACAATACAATTCAAGTTGGTGCTTCTGTACCTTTGGCTAATCTAAAGGTACTGGTTGCAGCATCATCCGACTTCAATGACTTTAAGAGTAGAATCGCAGCATTATAAACTAAGTTAAAAATATGAATACATTTGACAAAAACATGGAAAAATTATTTGATGTAACACCGGTAGAACAGGAAATAAAACCTCTGTTACCGGTAGTTACTAAGACTGAAGAAGGTCCAGATTTAAAAACAGACTTACAAGATGCCTATGAACAAACAAAGGACAATCTACAAGAGTTGATTGATAACGGCAAAGATGCAATGGAAGAACTAAGACACATTGCATCTGCTGGACAACATCCACGGGCATTTGAAGTCTATGCAACACTACTAAAGAATGTGGTTGATGCGAACAAAGAACTACTTGCGGTACAAAAACAAATGCGTACAATGGATGGTAAACAAAAAGAAGGTGATACCAAAATTGATAAAGCAATTTTCGTTGGCTCGACCGCTGAATTAAATAAACTTTTAAAAAGTAAAGAATGATTGATAATGTCGATTTAAAATTTGGTGAAGCGTACCGAGATAATCCATTACTTAAAAAAGCCGGTGTTAAGGTAGAGTATACACAGGAACAAGTTGATGAATATATAAGATGTGCCAAAGACCCTGTTTATTTTGCAAAAAATTATATCAAGATTGTTAACGTTGATGAAGGTCTAATCAACTTTAAGATGTGGCCATTTCAAGAAAAGATGTTAAAACTTTTCAAGGACAACCGGTTCGTTATCACTAAATGTCCTCGACAGGTTGGTAAAACTACAACCACGGTAGCGTACATGTTATGGGCAACCATATTTACAGACCAACAAAACTGTGCAGTTCTAGCAAACAAGGGTGCTTTGGCTCGTGATATTTTGTCCAAATACCAACTTGCATATGAAAATTTACCAATGTGGTTGCAACAAGGTATTGTTACGTGGAACAAAGGTAACGTAGAACTCGAAAATGGTTCCAAGATTGTTGCTGCATCCACTTCATCATCTGCAATTCGTGGAGGTTCTTTTAACATTGTATTCTTGGACGAATTTGCTTTCGTACCAAACAATATTGCGGAAGAATTCTTCAACTCTGTTTATCCTGTAATTTCATCAGGTAAAAAGACAAAGATTATTATTGTGTCTACACCTAATGGTATGAATCTATTCTACAAGTTATGGATGGACTCAATCAATAAGAAGAATAATTATATTAACTTTGAAATACATTGGTCACAAGTGCCTGGTCGAGATGAGAAATGGAAAGAAGAAACGATTCGCAATACTTCTCAACGACAATTCTCACAAGAGTTTGAGACTGAGTTTTTAGGTTCTTCAAACACTTTGGTTTCTGGTTACAAACTGCAACAATTGGTATATACCGACCCAATTGCGAACCACGACCTGTTGAAAATATATGAACATCCGGTTAAAGAAGGTGTGAATGAATCTAAATCCGACCACCTGTATGCAATCACGGTCGATGTTTCAGAAGGTAGGAATCTTGATAGTTCGGCCTTCTCTGTAATTGATATCTCACAGACGCCATACAAACAAGTGGCAACCTATAAGAGTTCATCAATTACACCTATATTGTTTCCAACAGTCATCTATAACGCAGCAAGATATTACAATGATGCGTATGTTTTGGTGGAAATTAACAACAATCCTCAGGTAGCAGATTCATTACATTCAGATTTTGAATATGAAAACCTTTGGAAGATATTTACAGGCAATAAGAAACCGCAACAATTGTCGGCTGGATTTGCCCGTGGTGTTCAAATGGGATTGAAAATGTCTCCTCAGGTAAAGGCAATTGGTTGTTCAAACCTTAAGACTTTGATTGAAGGTGACAAATTGTTGATTCAAGATTTTGATACATACTCCGAGTTGACCACTTTTATTCAGCAAAAGAATTCCTTTAGTGCAGAAGATGGTGCAAATGACGATATGGTCATGTCTCTGGTCATGTTTTCTTGGGTAACAACCCAACAGTATTTTAAAGAGATTGTTAACCACGACATACGTAAACAGATTCAGTTAGAAAATATGAATCAAATGGATGATGACGTTTTGCCAGCTCCAATCATCGAAGATGGTTTGGAACATGATTTTGAGATTATGGGTGGTGACATGTGGGAAGTTGCAGACGGTGGAGAAACGTATGCAAAGTTTATGAGAAATAGATTGGAAAGGTTATAAAACCAGCCTTTCATAAATACTCTTATGGTATTTTGCCAAAAGAACATAATAATTCAAGGAGAATAAAATGGCATTTCAAATC
>Ga0209354_10000487_pt1 | contig 18890 bp, 19 predicted proteins | sample LauGreSpBDMM15DD_2_FD_187562 | JGI IMG/M metagenome (GOLD analysis project Ga0209354, IMG submission 187562) | Freshwater lake microbial communities from Lake Michigan, USA - Sp13.BD.MM15.DD (SPAdes) (version 2) | ecosystem: Environmental > Aquatic > Freshwater > Lake | place: Lake Michigan...
TTCTAATAGTCAAACTGTTGACCCTACTACTGGTAATTTAATCAATACCGGTAGCAGTGCCACGGATACAACTAGCACGTGGAATAATGGTGTCTATGTCAATCAACTATGCTTTGGCGCTGGCCAGGCTGGGAACTGTGGGCCAAATCCTAGTGTGAGACCTGGTGGACTTATTAATTACTCTTATGGTACTGTAGATTTAAATCAAATCGTCAATATAAACAAAGCACTATCCATCGGTGGGAGTGGAGTCCAACTTAGCGGATTCAACTTTGGATTTACGGCTAAAAACGGCAATGGGTGGGATGATGGTAGACAAGATTACTTGGGTGCGTATGTTAAATTTTACAACTCGGCAGGCGGCCTTGCATCAACATATGACTACACATCATCCACAAATAATAGATACAACTGGACGCAGTTTTATTTTAGTGAAACATTTGCCAGTCCAGCGGCTGCTTCAACTTATGGTAATGCACAGGTAGGTTTTGTAGGACGTGATAATAATTTTTGGGCTGGCACGTATGGTCCTGAAATTTACAATGTAAATTTTAGTTTGAAATATTCAGTTAAACCTGATCCATGTATTGCTGATCCATTATCAAGTCCTACTTGTCCTGGATACGCACTGGCTACTGTTAAGAATTCAATACTAGGATCTACAGTATCAAACGCATCAGCCACATCATTCGTACCAACAATTAACTATGCATCATTGGGCCCGGCAGCAGGACCAGGAATGATAGGTCCAGATCCTACTAATCCTGCACCTGGACCGCAAGGACCGATGGGTCCGGCAGCAGGCCCTCAAGGACCACAAGGACCACAAGGACCGATGGGTCCGGCAGCAGGCCCTCAAGGACAAGATCCAAATCAAAACTCTGGCGGCCCTATGGACAGTCCGTCGCAACCTGGGCCGCAAGGTCCACAACAAGGTCCAGCCGCTGGTCCACAACCTGCAGGCGGCCCGCCACAACAAGCACAGTCTGCACCATCACAAAGTTCAGGTCCAAGCCAAGCAGGCACCGCCGCTGGGCCAGCAAGATCAAATGATGGTCCTAAGATGACTCCGGGTGCCGCATTAAGTGTGGCTCGTGCCGCACAGGAAAAAGACAAAGCAGTACAAGCAACGGCTGTACAAACTGCAACACGAGCATTTGAAAGTGCTATGCAAAGTTCGCAAACTGCCAGCAGTAATGCAATCACAATGAATCAAGATATGAGTGCTAGTAGTGCAACTGCCGCGGCACAGTTTGCTACGCAGACAACACAGTCAAGTATGCAAATATCTGGGCAGACACAACAAATAAACAATGCAGGGCAAACCTATAGCGGCACTGGACTTACTGTTGCCAAAGCCAATACTAGTGTATTCAATATAGACAGTTTAAACAGTGCTACAACAGGCCAGGTATCTAGTCAAACATCATCTGTAATGCAATTCCGTAATGAATCAAAGACTTATGAAGCGGAAGAACCTATCATGCAAGTTGCTGGATTTGGCGGAGTGGGCAAAGCTGGAAATCCGTTATCAGACCTAATGAATCAACGAATGGACATGATGCAAACTAACATAGAACAGCGCAACGACTCTGTTAAGAAAAATGTACAACCAAACGACTTAGCTGGCGGTGTTGATGTTGCCGCTATGGCACAGATTCCAAAAGGATATGAAGCGTACAGTCTAGTTGCACTGCGTGATGCACCGTTTTACAAGCCCGAAACAATTTACAAAAACAACCGAACAGTTGACAATGTTAGATTGCTAAGAGGGTTGACGGGCGGCAGCGATGCCAAACATCAAGAAATGGTTGATAGCCAATATAAGTTGAGCGAGTAACATGGACGGAGAATACATTTATCAAATAGTGTGCGGGGCTTTAATAATATTGTCACTGATTGGAATTACAATATATTTTCTAATTTAAAATAAGAGGAGCGAAACATGACAGAAGAAATCAAAAACGTCAATGCAAAGATTGATGAGGCAGAAGCCGCAGTAAAAAAGTATGCCAGTAAAGACACAGTTATCAGTATCGGTGGCTATGAGTTTACTCCTGCCAAATTGATGGTAGCGGCCACATTAGTGTCGTCACTGTTAGGCGGACTGTACGGATGCTTTGAAGTTTATAAAGACTATCAAGGCATGAAAGACAAGATTGCCAAATATGTTACTCCTGATCTAACTGAAATCTATAAGAAGATGGAAGTGTTAGATGCTAACACTAGCAAGATGACCGAGTACACAAACAACATCAAGAATGATCTCAAGAGTGATGTTCGCAGATTAGAAGGTGTTGTTGAGAATGTGGAGCGTTCAAGCAAGACAGATCAACGACTAACAGATTCGGGCATGAAGGAAATTAAACGTGATGTTGATAACACACTGAAGGAAATAAAAAGAGATGTTGATGTAACGCTGAAAGGCGTAGATGCAACATCAAAAGACATTAACAGAGAGTTGGTCAAGAATCAAAAAGAAACTCAAGCTGAGATTAGAGCATTACGTACAGATGTAGATAATAAAATTAAAAAGGCGTTGGACAATCCGTTGAACAACTAAGGAGAATGTATGGGAACAGAGATTAAGGATGTAAATGCAAAAGTGGATGAGTTAGAAGCGGCTGCAAAGAAGTACGCTAGTAAGGATACAGTGATAAGCATCGGTGGCTATGAGTTTACACCTGCCAAGCTGATGATTGCATTTACTATCGTTAGTTCTACACTGGGTGGATTATATGGTGCGTTTGAAGTCTACAAAGATTATCAAGGTATGAAGAAACGTATTGCAGAATATGTTGCACCAGACTTGTCGCAGTTTGATAAACGTCTTGCAGTTGTTGAAGAAAACAGTGAAAAGACTTCGGACTATACTCGTGACATTAAAAACGATTTGAAAGATGATTTACGCAGAATGGAAAAAATAGTTGAACAAGTTGAACGCACCAGCAAACAAAGTCAACGTGAATCTGAACAAGATATTCGAACTATACGTAAAGAGATGGACGCTAAAATTAAGAACGCACTAGATAATCCTCTAGCAAACAAATGAAATACCTAGTACTGCTACTGCTTGTGTTGTCTCCAGCAGAAGCAGCTAGGATGGAGTGTGTACGTTGGACATGGACTGGAGATGTTTACAATCGAGTGGTTGTATGCTTAGAATGGCGCGACAGAGATGCTCCAAAGAAGGTTGAAAAGAAGAAATCCACTTAGTTAACGTGTCATTTAATTCAACAACTGCTTCTTTTAAATAATAGCATATTATTCTGGAGCGACTCGTGGATCCAATCACTATTGGTTTAGCATTTGCAGCCGCACAATCAGCGGTTGGTCACATAAAGCAAGCCATAGCTCTGGGCAAAGACATCAACAGTCTTGCGGGCCAATTCAGTAAGTTTTTTGAATCATCAGACGCTATTCATCGTGAACGATCAAAGGTAAAAGCCAAAGGCAGTCGTCTGGGCAAAACTGATGCAGAGCTAGGACACGAAGCACTGCAAATTGCCATGCACAGCGATGCTCTAAGACAACAAGAGCGTGAACTCAAAGATATGATTCTTTGGACACTGAACAAGCCTGAAATGTGGGAACACATGATCAAGGAGCGTACTAGACTGTTTAAAGAACGTGCAGAAGCAGAGCGTGAAGAAGCAGAGCGCCAACTAGCACATAAGAAAAAGATGGCAGACATGTTTATTTTTGGCATGTATTTTCTAGCTGGCTGTGTTATTTTTTTTGCAATGGCCATGGGTGGCATTGGAATATATGGAGCAATGGAAGAAAAAAGAATCTATGAAGAAAAAGTTGCCAAGAGACTTCTAGTTATTCGCCAACAACAAAAAGAACGCGATGCTCGCGAAAAGAAAGAACGCGAAGACTACGCTAAAAATTAAAGGATAAGTCATGTACTTTAACATAATCATTACCACAAACGACTTAATATTCTTCTTAAGCATGATACCCCTGTTGATGGTATTTGCCGTTATGTTTAAAGATTGGTACAATGACAAGGACAGATATTAATTTGCGTCAGCCAAATGATTCAAGCTAAATATTTTTATGAAACCTACAATAGCATTATTTGTAGCAGATCCATTTTGTTCTGTGCAAAGTGCTAATGGTATAATAAAAGCTCTAAGCAACGATTATACATTCAAACTGTTTAGTAAAAACGAAGTAGAAGATGGTTTCTTTGACAGTGTAGACATTATTGCCGTCCCCGGCGGCTTTGGCGATGCTAGTTCGTTTAGTCGCCTATTTAAAGCAAATCAAAATAATGTTAAACAGTTTGTTCTCAATGGCGGAAAATATCTAGGTATATGTATGGGTGCTTATTGGGCCGGCTCATATTACTTAGACTTGTTAGACAGCGTTGATGCTGTACAATATATTACACAGCCTAACTCAGACACTCGTAGGCCACATGCTAAGAATATAGATATAGTTTGGCAAGGACATCCTAACAAGATGTTTTTTTATGATGGCTGTGCATTAGTAGGCGATACAAGTAAATTTGATACCATAGCAACTTATGCCAACGGAGACGCCATGGCCGTTATACAGAATAACATAGGGCTTATAGGATGCCATCCAGAAGCTGAACAGTTTTGGTACAATAGTTACAGCTGGTTAAAAGGCAAGTATTATATTGATCAACATCATGCACTGTTACTGGACTTTGTACGTCTTTTGACAAGACAGTAACTTGACATGCTAAATACAATGCGCTATAATAAGCGTATAGTTGTAATCCCTTCAAAGTGAAGGCATTCTGGACGCGGGTTCGACTCCCGCCTGGTCCACCAAAAGAGGTTTTTATGCTTAACATATTGATACTGATTCTTATTGTTTATTGTGTTTGCCACTGGGCTTATGCCGTAGCAACATATGATTGGACACAGTTTGAAGAGGATCAGGAACAAGCAAAGAAAGACTTTTTTTGATGGGCCTGCCATGGTTTCGACAGGGTGAGATAATAGAGACGGCAACTGAGTAGGCGATGACTCTAAATCAAGCAAAATCCGTAAATGCAAACGCAAATACATTTGAGTATTTCGAAACACACGTCGCCTTAAACGACGAGCGTTTTGAACTAGCAGCCTAAGAAACTGCAACTCCGGGGTAGGACTTACCTTGTAACCTAAACAACCATAGGCTCTTCGGAGCCTATTTTTTTGACTTTGTAATCTTGTTGTAATCGAATATTGCTTAAATATTAGTATGAAGACATACCGCTCAATCTTTGTCAGTGATGTGCATCTCGGAACTAAAGACAGTCAAGCGGATAAGTTAAACAACTTTCTCAAACATAACTCGTGTGATACATTATATCTAGTAGGGGATATAATAGATGCATGGAAGATACAACAGAACAAGTGGCGCTGGAAACAAAGCCACACCAATGTTGTTCGTCGTGTGCTAGGTCATGCCAAACGCGGTACCCGCGTGGTATTCATAGCAGGCAATCATGATGAATTTTTAAGACCTATGATACCTTATGGGTTTTCATTCGGACTTGTGGAAATACACAATCAAATAGAACATATTGGTGCTGACGGCAAACACTATCTTGTGGTACATGGTGATCTGTTTGATGGCATTACCCGTCTTGCACCGTGGATAGCATTTTTAGGAGACAAAGCATATGACGTTGTTCTTAGCCTCAACAGTAAATTTAATTGGATACGTCGTCGCATGGGTTTTGGGTACTTTAGCCTTAGCCAGTTTCTTAAGCACAAAGTTAAAAAAGCAGTAGACTTTATATTCAAGTTTGAAGAAAATCTAGCAGCCTATTGTAAGAAGCGTGGTTTTGATGGAGTCATATGTGGACACATCCATCACGCCGAGATAAAAGAGATTGATGGTGTAACATATATGAATGATGGCGATTGGGTTGAGAGTTGTACAGCACTTGTAGAGCATCACGACGGTCGTTGGGAAATCATAACTTGGACCAAGGAGAAAGACGATGTGGCTACTGATACTAATAGCAGTTCACGTGAACAATCCTCAGGACGTTCCGGGAAGAATAGAACTAATGTTCAAAGATCAAATAAGTTGCGAGATGACCCTAGCGTCAATGAGATGGCAGCTAAAGTTTAATAGTTTTAAGGTAGAAGGCAAATGTCAAAAACAATAAACGATAAGATTACTATTGTAGTTCCATGTAAGAATGAAGAAAACTACATTGCACATTTATTAATGCACTTACGACAACAATCAATAGGTAATACTAGAGTTATCATTGCTGATTGTTCTACGGACCGCACTCGCGAAGTTATAGAAATAATGAAGGGTGAACTGAATGTTGAGGTTATTGATGGTGGGCCGGTTTCGCTAGCTAAGAACAACGGAGCACGACTAGTCACTACTCCCTACATTCTATTCATCGATGCTGATGTGCGGTTCTTTAAAGACACGGTAATTCAAGACGCAGTTAATCTAATAGAGACTAAGAACCTAGATCTCATTGGCTTAAACATCAAGTGCTATGACAGGGACCTAAGAGCAAAAGTTGGATTCACTGCATTTAATCTAATCAATCATGTATTGAAATATGTTAGTCCATTTGCTGTGGGCGCATTTATGTTAACACGTAGAGATCGTTTTGAAGAGTTTGGAGGATTCCCCGAACAGTTTTCCACAAGTGAGGACTTCTTCTTGAGCCGCAAATACAGTCCTAAAAAGTTTAAAATTGTTCGACACCACTTTGGCCAGGATAGTCGTAGGTTCAAAAAGATGGGCTATATGGGTATGGCCAAATACCTAGTCAAAAACTTTGTTAACCGCAACAATCAAGCCTATTGGGACAAGTTAGATTCATCTAAGTATTGGAGTTAAATCGGGCACAAAATATTTGACAACCCGTCAGTTTGGAGTTATACTAATAACTAGTTTAACTAATAGGGTAACTGATGAAACGATTATTTTTGGCACTGCTTATAACCAGTAATGCTTATGCAGCTGAATACGTTAAGTTTAACAGTTTTGATACACGATTAAAAATTCCAACAGAAGTTTTAGCAGAAGTTCATTTTCCAAAAACAGGAAATGCTCCTTATCCAGTTATCATTGCACAGCACGGTAGTAGTCCTAAAGAACGCTTTAAAAATGGTGAAGGGCATACAGATATATATGTTAAATCTGTTATTAAACAAGGCGTTGATAACGGATACGTAGTTGTAGCAATCGATGCATTTTATAATCGTCCACTAGGATCTACAACAAAAAACCAGTTTCCAAATTCTACAAACTATGCATTTGAGTTAAAAAATATTTTAATGAAAGATGACAGATTTAACCCTAAACAATTTTTTTACACCGGCTGGAGTTACGGCGGTATAATGTCAATAGACGCATTTGATAGACGATACGCAAACGATCCTAATCCATGGCGAGCAGTTGGACCTAGTGAAGCAGGATGTCAGTTCCAGCCCAAAGCAATCAAACTACCGTACCCTGTAATTTTTGTACTTGGCGAAGACAGTCATTATCCGCCAAAGCCTTGTTTATACTATGCTGACAGATTGAAAGAACTCGGCAATAGTGTAGAAACAGTTGTTATCCCAAATGCCAATCACCACTATAGTACCTACGGTCGAGGACGATCGGGTAGCAGTCAATCGCTGAATGGATGCACTGACAATCCTGTTATCAAAGATTATCCAGTGTGGAAACATGCAGACGGTACAGTAGTCACAGGGGAGCAAGCGTGGAAAAACTGTACTACATCGCGAGGTGGCGATGGCGGTTCCGCTGACAAGCTAGACGAGTCAGTAAACTACATCATCACATTTTTTAACAAACAAAAATAATGTTGCAAAAATACCACATTATCAACTTGGTCTTGACAAGAAGGCATATATACAGTACAATAGAGACAAGTTAGGCAGTTGATGAAATCTTTTTTGCCAAGTGTGCAAATAGAGGTTGACACAGAGACTAAATAACTGTACAATAGAAACAAGTTAGCAAGCAAGGTGTTCGACAGTGTTGTAAAAATACAACAAAAAAGATATCCAAAACATGTTGACAGGGGCGTTGAAAGACGCTATAATACATACAAGTTAGCAAGCAATGGTGCTTACTAACAAATTTTTAAAGAGATTTTAAGAGAAACAAAATGCAATCATTTAACAGACATCAGTTTAATACGATGCCCAAACAGGCAGGTGTAATAGCCTGCTCTTGGTTATCGATTAATGGCGGAAGTCTATCATATGATCGCACACCAGAGATTTGCCAGGGGTCCCGGAGGACCGTAGTGTAATAAAAATACACAACAACACTCCAAGGACCCCAGGATTAAAAACCCTGGGGTTTTTTGTTTTCGAACAAAAGGTTATGATAGAAAAAGCTAAAAAGAAACAACAAGAAGCTGAGTTTACACGTGAACACACTCTGACTCCACAAGATCTTCGTAAGATGATTTTAGAAAAGACAGAACGTGCAAAGGTGTATAGTCAAGCAGTTAGAAAGCGCGAGATTGCTCACGAGTGATTGTAGACCGCAAAGTGTAATAGATTACGGGAACGAGGCCCGGACAGCGCACTTTAAACATGCTGTAAACGGGCGGACTAGTGGATGGCATCTCCTTATGTGGAGAGAAAATACTAGTTATTAAAGCATATTACTAAATTAAGGGTGGCCCACTACATTGGCCTTAGTATGCTTTAATAAACACATTGGAAACAGTGTGTTATGGAGGATGTTCCCTGTTGCCGGCTGTAACCCGGTAGACACATTAAGCAGGGTGGCTGTCAAGTGGTTCGATTCCATCATCCTCCACCAAACAAGGGCCGTGAGATTGTATCAAGACGATCGGCGCTGGAGCACCTACCCAGCACAAATTTTTAGGATGCTAACAGCAACTTTTAACTTTTATGGTAAAAAGAAATGCATCCTGTTTTATTACACTCCGGTCGTCTAGTGGCTAGGACGCCAGCCTTTCAAGTTGGAGAAGCGGGATCGAAACCCGTTCGGAGTACCAATATGCCGTTGTAGCTCTCTGGGAGGGTAACTCGTTGTCTGCGAGACTTAGGTGGGTTCGATTCCCATCAGCGGCGCCAATCATGGAGTAGAAGCATCAATGGTGATGCAGTGGACTGTAAATCCGCCGCCTAACGGCACGCCTGGTTCGATCCCAGGATACTCCACCAATAGTTTAATGCGTCCGTCGTATAGTGGAGAATACACGATCCTACGAAGTTCGGAACGGTGGTTCGATTCCATCCGGACGCACCAAGTTTAGGATAGCAACAGCAAATCAAAAAAATCTTTTCTGTAAAAAAAGCCAAAAAATGCTATCCTGTTTATTTTGCTCTGTTCGTATAAAGGCTATTACACCTGTTTTGTAATCAGGTTATTGCGGTTCGAGTCCGTGACGGAGCACCAAGTTTTGTTAGAGTGTTAGCAAGAGAAAGTCACGCTATACTGTATTCTTCGAAGGTACTTTATAGTAGAAGGCAAATGGGTTCGATCCCCACCCGGGCACGTAGTGTCCGAGGTAGAAAGGTCTATACGCTGGACAAGTATTCCAAGTAACTTACCGAATCCCGCTCGAGCTTGTTAATTCGGGTGAATGGTTCCTATAATGTGGTGGAACTACTTTAACAAATTCAATATTCCTCTATAGTTAAATGGTCTAACAATCGGCTGATAACCGGTCATTACAAGTTCGATTCTTGTTGGAGGAACCATTCAAATTCTTTGCTGTGCTCGAGCAAGCATGGTGTATGCGCTTCGCTGTTAACGAAGAATGAGCTAGGTTCGATCCCTAGGAGCACAGCAAAGAATTTGGGGGCAGTAATGGGTTACGGCGTTGCCTTGCAAGCATCGTGACTAGAAGGGTTCGATTCCCTCGGCCTCCACCAAGTTTATAGATAGCAGTGCGTGGGACGCAAGCTGGTTTGCTAAACCGGTCTACTGGAAACGGTAACAGTTCGAGTCTGTTGTTATCTGCCAAATATTGCGGGTAAGGTGGTCACTACTCCGGTCTCATAAGCCAGGAGCATCGGCAGTTCGAATCTGTCACCCGCTACCAATCATGGAAGATTGTCCAGCCGGGGATGCTGGCCCTGTTTTGAACGCAGGTGGAGCCGAAAGGCCAGGGTTTCGATTACGCCAGTCTTCCGCCAAGTTAAGGATGCGAACAGCAAATTCAAAAATTTCACTTTTAATGAAAAAATAAGCATCCTGTTTTATAGTAAGGAACTCAAATGGCAAATGTCAAACAAGGTAACTTAACAGCGCCTCCACAATGGTGGAAGCATTTGAAAGATTGGAAACGAGTGTTTTGGAAATCAGAACGCCAAGCCCAAAACAGAAATATCAACAAAGGAGAATGACATGAAACGTGCTAAACGTTAGTGTCGCTCTAGATCCCGTATTGGTCTAGGGTTGGCACATTAAATCAATTTAATACAACTAACCCTAGCTGGCGTTAACGGTAGCGTACTCGGCTCTTAACCGATGAGGTGACAGTTCGAATCTGTCGCTAGGGACCAATATGGGATCGTAGTGAAATGGTTATCACAGCAGACTTTTAATCTGCCAATTCCCGGTTCGAGTCCGGGCGGTCCTACCATAGATAAACACACTTTCAATCTGAATTGACAGATACAAACAACCAAGGGGAGCCACTGGGTTCATCCAGTTTCATCCTGAATTGACAGGAACAAGGTTGTAAGGAGAGCCGAGTGTGTTTTTCTATGGTAACGTAGCATAGTGGCTAATGCACCACCTTCATACGGTGTTTATCGTGAGTTCGAGTCTCACCGTTACTACCAGTTTTGTTTATGTGTGTACGGTTACCCTTATGTGGTACGCGAGTCGCCCAAGACACTTGTGTATGTACTAGAAGCCCGTAGCAAACGTAGTCGATACGTTCAGCGCACGACTTGGACATTGTGTGACGATAAACAAATTCAATATGTATCTCTAATGTAATGGCAGCATGACAGTCTCCAAAACTGTTCGTCGGGGTTCGAGTCCCTGGAGGTACGCCACAATATAGTTCCTTAGCTCAGTGGTAGAGCAGTACGTTGACATCGTGAAGGTCACAAGTTCAAACCTTGTAGGAACTACCAATCAATGGTGTTGTTAGTGTAGTGGTTGCACAACTGTCTGTGAAACAGTTAGACAGGGTTCGATTCCCGACTTCACCCCAAATGTTTTTTATCTCTCTTTCGGTTAGCGGCTATGCCACCTGGTTTGGGGCCAGGATTTCGTGGGTTCGAGTCCCACAGGAGAGACCAAGTATAATGCACCTTTAGCTGATGTGGTCATAGCGGCGGTCTGAAGAGCCGTTGAAGTTGGTTCGATTCCAACAGGGTGTACCAAACAATGCCCCTGTACGCTAATAGGTAGTGCGGGTAGATTTAAAATCTGCTGGTTGTAGGTTCGAATCCAACCAGGGGTACCAATGTTTTATTCCCGGATTGTGTAATGGTAGCACAACAGACTTTGACTCTGTTAGCCTAGGTTCGATCCCTAGTCCGGGTGCCATATTAAAGTATATTGAAAGACGTATAACGCAACGCCTTTTGATGGCCGAGATCAATATACTTTACTATGTTGAAGTGCTAGTGAAGTTTGTTCTAGAAGATTCTTCCCAGCTTTGATGGTACCAGGCATCTTTAGGATGACAACTACTATAGCAAGCAACAAGAGCATTGTCTGTAGTCAATCTAGAATAAATCCATTCGAATCCTCGATCAACACAATCTATAACAGTGCGGTGGTCAGTAGCTTTTAGATCTTCAGAGGTTAATCCTTCAAGGTCAAGTGCAGTTTTGAAATTTTTGTATCGATGGTCTGCTTCTTGATTAATAGCAATCGATCCATAAAAACAACAAGGCACAACAGACCAATCACTACCTATGTATATGCTTTGATCTTTTAAACTTTCACAGTAGCTGGTATTTGGAAACGCTTGAGTTTTTTCTTTCTGCCCTGCTGTAAAAGTTCCAGCTTTAAGTCTTGACTCTTTGTACATAAGTTCTTTTACAGTATAGAATTGAACAATCTTTTCGTTTGCAGATTTAATCTCATACTCGGGTTCACCGTTTCTGTCTCTAGCAACAGTGTTAACTCGATCACTATTTCTAGCAAGAAAAGATCTGAATCCTAAAGTCTTACTAAGCTGCCTACATTGTTCAACTTGATGTTTGTTATGCTGAAATATAATCATAGTCCATTCAGCGTTGCCGCCTGCTTGAATAAGGCTTGTGGCGTTGTCTATGATTTTTTGCCAGTCGGTATTTCTTCTGTAGAGATGATGTGTATCTACTAAGCCATCTATTGCAAAGTTAACAGTAACTTTAGGGATTGTCGCTAATCTACTCCACCATTTTTCATTTCTAGCACTGCCGTTGGTGTTGATCATTATTGATGCTGACGGAGCAGCCTTGCTAAAGTATTCTACTATCTCTAAACCTTCCGGGTTAGTGATGAAATCACCTATTGTACCGTTTAATAATATTTTAGTTATGTTAGCTAGTGATTCAAACGGTAATCGCGATTTAACAGTTTCTAAGGACCACATGTGGTCATCTTTAATATTAGGATGAACATAGTGACTAGCTGTAGGGTATCTTGCACACATAGGGCAGGCAGCGTTGCACTTACCACTGATCTCTAAATGCAGTTTGCGTACTTTATTCCAGTTCATTCTACAATGATATCCTTAAATATTTCATAAACTTGTTCCCAATTTTTAGGAGTAAAGTTAGTACGAATACTAAAACACCAGCGAGGTGTTTCACTATAGTTTTCAGCGTTGTGAGGAATATCTGTTCTTATAAGAGTAGGTTCGTCAATGCTGTAACGTGCAATCTCGTTAACAGTATCTCGCTTAAATGTAGGAATGGGATAGCTTAAACTTGCACGAACTGCATCAACTGGCCACCAGTTATCTATTAACTCAGTATTTTTAGGTTCGTACCATACCATGTCGTGTTTATTAGGTTGACCCAATGTCCAGTTGATAGCAAAGTTAGCAGTACGTCCTCGAGTTTCTGTACCCCAGTCACTATGTATGCCTCCTGGTAAACTGCCCGGACATGCATAAAAAATAAAGATACAACCGATATCTAGACGTCTTGCTTTTAAAAAGTTTACAAGTGTAGGATGTAATATATCTAGAATAGGTACATGTTTTTGCCCAGGTGAAGGACCAGAAAATCTGTGTATCCACTTGTTATGAGTAGCACAGTTTATTCTGTTACCCACAGAGTCCATTTCAACAGGAATATACGGATTAACTTCATCATATTCAGTTGTTGGTAGTTTGAACGTGGGTGCAAGCAACTCGTCCATTCCAAACGGTAGTTTTAGTTTAAAATATGGTTTCATACCAATATTTATGTTTGAGCAGATTTAACAAAATAAAATACCCTTATAGCTCAGTTGGTAGAGCACCGCCTTGATAAGGCGTAGGTCCCTGGTTCGAGTCCAGGTGAGGGTACCATCCGGCGTTCGTATAGTGGAAAATACAGTACTCTTCTAAAGTACGAACAGAGGTTCGATTCCTTTACGCCGGACCATATACGCAAACATACTAGTGAAAGAACGAGCATAGCTCTTAGGGCCTAGCCCGTGGCATTGTCCTTTGACGGTGGCTAGTGTGTTTACTTATATGCCCCTCTAGCCCAATTGGTATGAGGCGTTTCTCTCAAAAGGAAAATCGTCCCGGTTCGAGTCCGGGGAGGGGTACCATACTATAAATACTCAATGAATCCAAAACCATTGAAATATTATGTGCAAAATAACGGACTGTGCAGTGTTCCGTGGCTATCTGTTGAAATACATATGCAAAAAAATGATGTTAGTCCTTGTTGTAAGTATAAGGGAGAAACACTATCATTAGATACCGATTTTAAAGAAAACTGGAATAGTGATTTTTATAAAAACTTAAGACAGAAGTTCATTAACGGGGAGACAGTTCCCGAATGTGTTAAGTGTAATAGTGGCGAACGATTTACATACAAATCTTTTAAGAATAAAGAGTTTGAGAATATTCTCAACTCTATACCTGCTGAGCTAGAAACTAGCGGGCCTATTCACTTGCAGTTTGCAGCCAGTAATATCTGTAATCTCGCATGTAGAATGTGTACACCTGCTCTTAGTTCTAAATGGGCAGGAATAACAACACCAATTTTATCTAAGTACGACACACATCAAGATGTTGATAATAAAAACTTCGAAGATAAACTAAAAAATATTAAATCTGCATTGGTCAATGTTAGGTCAATAACTATCAGCGGAGGCGAGCCGTTATTAGATCCGATAGTAACAGACTTAATCAAGTTTGCCAAAGCAGATGCACTGAAACTACGGCGTATCAACTTCTGCACTAATATGACAGTGTATAATCAAGAACTGTTCGAGTTATTAGACAGTATGAATATAGCTGTATTTTTTAGTATGAGTCTAGACGGCCCAAAACATATACACGAATATATAAGATATAAATGCTCGTGGGATACTATAATTAAAAATATAGCAAAGATTAGAAAAGATTTTCCTAAGTTTCAGTTTGGTATTAATACAACTACTAGTGTTTATAATGTTGGATATGTAAAGGAAACGTTGCAAGCATTCCAGGAGTTAGAGGCGCAGTTTGATTTAAAGATTAACACTATAAAAAATGGACCAGTGTTTAATAGACACTTGCATCCAAGCATATTATCACCCGATGTTAAACAAGAGTATATTAGAAGACTTGACTCCATAGGGCTTGAACTATTAACTATACCTAATAGTGATACATTGGTATCAACTGCAAGATCGATGTTATCCGATACTCCGATTGGTCCGTTTGCAGACTTTACCGAATTTAATAACGAGTTTGATAGAATAGCAAAAACAGATTTTGAATCTATCTACGGAAAACTAGAATAAGCTCTTGTAGTACAGTGGTAGTACACTGACTTGGTACGTCAGCGATCAAAGTTCGATTCTTTGCTTGAGCACCACGTTGTAAAAATACAACAAAAATATTTACAAAAACCGTTGACGTTACAGCATATCGGCGCTATAATAACTACATGTTAAGAGATTAACAACTGTTCTTTAAAAATCTAAAGTTAGATATGGAGCCATCGTCTATCGGTTAGGACATCTGGTTTTCATCCAGGCAAGCGGGGTTCGATTCCCCGTGGCTCTTCCATTTGTTTAGTGTTATCAAGGTATCGTGTAGGGACGCTTACACTATTCGGGTCAAAGCTGCCGGCGACTGATCCTAAAATAACTGCATCGGCATTGAGTATGTTTAGCGACTATCTCAGAATTTGCACGATAACACTAAACAAATGGAATATTATGTAGCGGTGGCAGAGAGGCCCATTGCACCGGATTGCAAATCCGAAAAACCGTGAGTTCAAATCTCACCCGCTACTCCACAAAATAAGCACCGTTAGCTCAGTTGGTTAGATCGCCGGCCTGTCACGTCGGAGGCCAGGGGTTCGAGTCCCCTACGGTGCGCCATATTATCGAAGCTTGGCAGAGTCCGGTTTATTGCAGCAGTCTTGAAAACTGCCGGATCAGAGATGGTTCCGTGAGTTCGAATCTCACAGCTTCGGCCATACTAAATAGTTCAGTGACTCATTTATTAAACTTATCTTTTACCAAAGTTAGACGTATCAACATAGACCTAGGAACACAATGTAACTTATCGTGTCCCGGGTGTCAGCGTACTCACTTAGTAAATATTGGAAAACTAGTACCGGCAATAATGCCAGTATCTACATTTGCTAAAATAGCCAGTGAAGAAAATAATCTTGATGCAATCACATTTAGTGGAGCATTAAGTGATCCGATATTTTCAACTTCGTTGTTTGGTTGCTTAGAACATGTTAACACGTTGTCCAATAGACCAACATGTGTGTTCAGTACCAATGGTAGCGGTAGAAAAACAGAGTGGTGGGAAAGATTCAGTAGTTTACTTGTTGGCAGGAATGAAGTTGGCTTTGCTATAGATGGCCTAGCTGATACTAATCCTATATATAGGGTAGGATCCAACTTTGATAGTATAATAAACGGAATAACAACTCTAAAGAAATGTTTTGTTACTAACAGTAACCACAAAAACTCCATAGTATGGAGATATGTAGTTTTTGAACATAACTATCATCAAGTCAAAGAAGCATACCAACTAGCTAAAAGTTTAGGAGTTGATAAATTTTATTTGAGAGAAGCTGATCCAAGAACTCCCGCCAACATGAAGTTGATATCAAGGAAGTTTACAGATATCAAGAATGAGATAGAGAGCTATTAATGAAAATATTTCCTAAGTGTCAGTCAGAAGCAGATTTTGCAATAGGTATTACATACGACGGCTATGTAACACCTTGTTGTATTATGACAGGAACAAATTTTCAGCAGATTAAAAACTTACTAGGCAACAAGGTAGAACAGTTACATATTTTAAACGGATCGTTAGACGCTATAAATAACAGCGAAGCAGCATTGATAATAAAACAAAGTTTCGACTCAAACCCAATGAGTACATGTACTTATGTTTGCGGAGCATCAATAAAAGTGGATGAAACTGCGGCAGCTGGAGATTCAAGGCGCATTAAAATAAAACGAGATAGTTAATATGCAAGTATTCAAACACCATGTTATTTTTGACGAAATAACATACGATAGGCAAAAGCTGGAAAACTTTGTCAATAGATTTATTGACAACACCAGTGATTTTTCCGAATGGTCAAATCAAATAGCTGACCCTATGGGTAATAGAAGATTTAAAACAATACCCCTGTTCAAATGTATTGACACTGAAAAGATTGAAGGTAAAGGATTATTAGAGTATCCCGAGATTGCAGAACTTGCAAATCTGTTTAGTTTTGATAGACCTTTAAATAAACGGTCAGTGGATATTTTAGTATACGAACCGGGATATGTATTTGCACCGCATGTAGATTTTTACATGTATGCGGGTATTATGTTTCCTATTATGCCAGATGATGGTGGCGAGCCTATTGACTTCTACGAAAAAGAAGGTTTAGATCGACAACGTGCTACTGGATATGCAAAAGAATTAAAAGAATCAGATATTACGTATTCGTATACCTATTCAACAATACATCCTAGTATGTTTAATGGATTGACAATACATGGTGTTAGACAAGTGCAAAAACGTAGAGTGTTTTTAAGATTTAAAATGGTTGACGATACGTTTAGCGGAGTTATTCGCAAACAGCAACTAGGTAAGTTTATAAAGACACCTTACAATGCGTTAGAGAACAAATAAGTAAAATTATGCCCAGGTGGTGGAATGGTATACACGGTGGTCTTAGAAGCCACTGCCGCGAGGATTGAGAGTTCGAGTCTCTCCCTGGGCACCAAACAATAAAGGAGTAAGTATGTCAGTTAAAGATACGCTAGACCGTGCATACGGCAGCATCCCAAAAGAAACTACTCCTTATATAGAACTTGATTGGTTACCAACCTTTCGTGGCGTACGGTATTACTGGCTAATACTTGTACGCAAGTTCAAAAGATAATGCGGGATTAGTTTAATGGTCAAACGAAACCTTGCCAAGGTTTAGTCAGGAGTTCGATTCTCCTATCCCGCTCCAACAAATAATGCCAGCGAGACTTGACAGTCAGAGAGGTTTTATAAGCCTTTTAGCGCCAGATTAGCGTTCTTGAGAGGGTTTGATTCCCTCCGCTGGTACCAGTTTTGAGATAGACGTAGAGATGAGTCCCTTGTTCGCTAGTGCCCTATTTCTTGAGCATGACACACCAGTAGCAGTGCAAGGTAGCATAAACTTTCTCATACGAGACAAGCCAATGAGTCCTTAAGAAAGATAGTTGGTCTCTCAAAAACCTATTATGCTCGCTATAGTTCAATGGATAGAACGGCTCTCTCCTAAAGAGTAGATCCTGGTTCGATTCCGGGTAGCGAGACCATGTTGGGCCTTTGGTGAAATGGATATCATGCTGGTCTTCGAAACCAGCGGTGGGAGTTCGATCCTCTCAAGGCCCGCCAAAACAGTTGACAGCAAATCAGCTAGAATGTATAATTACATTAGTAGCTGTGAGCAAATAGGCAAAGCTCCCGCTGTACTCATAGTACAGAATGGGGTCGAGTTTCGGATATAATCCAAAAACTCATGGAGGTTCGAAGCCTCCCAGCTACACCATATAAAAACACATTCGGTCTAACTATAAGTTAGATTGCAAGGACTGCACACCACCGTTGAGAAAAGTGTCGAGTGTGTTTCTATATGGAACGGTCCTATAATGGTATTAGAGCAGATTGCTAATCTGTCGCTCGGCGTAATCCGGGTTCTGAGTTCGAGTCTCAGTCGTTCCGCCAGTTAACAACAATAATATATGCCCAAATACCACAACAATAAAATTAGTTTGGCGACCAACCGTGGAGTTCAAGAAAACCCACATTGGGTAGATGCACCTAGTCAGCTCGAAGAGTTAACTCAAGTGCTGGGTAATCATAAACTTAAAATACTAGAGCCGGGACCATGGCATGGTGAGTTCAGTAAGATATTTGTTGAGCAAGGGCACAGTGTTACATCAGTGGAGCCTTGGCTAGGTATCGAAGCACCGTTTAACGGGTTAACACAACTACATACTCAACTAGTGCTTGACCGCAGACCTATAGAAGTATTTTTAAAAGAAGACACTATAAGTCATTGGGATGTAGTGGTTGCTGTGGGTTTACTCTATCATGTGCCTAGTCCTCTACATCTGCTAGACCTATTTACAGAAAGAGCAGATCATGTCTACTTTGACACGTATCCTTGGATTAACACAGTGCAGTTAAATACAACTAAAACGCCTTCCTGGGCAGCAAAATGGGACCACAAGAATATATGTCTAGTGTGTGCTCCAAAAGTTCTAGACCACTATATGACAGT
>Ga0209354_10000488_pt1 | contig 18875 bp, 16 predicted proteins | sample LauGreSpBDMM15DD_2_FD_187562 | JGI IMG/M metagenome (GOLD analysis project Ga0209354, IMG submission 187562) | Freshwater lake microbial communities from Lake Michigan, USA - Sp13.BD.MM15.DD (SPAdes) (version 2) | ecosystem: Environmental > Aquatic > Freshwater > Lake | place: Lake Michigan...
TCGGTATCTAGGTCGTCTTCGTCTTCATCCCAGTAGTTGTTGCTCATAGCAACCCACCCTTCTATTCGTTTAGTCGCAAGCCTCAGATTCCAATCGGGGGATTGGGCTGGCTCTTGCTATCGGTCTATTACGCTATGCGGGGCCGATAGGTCCACATAGGAATTTATTATATTCCGCCCTTAGTTGAGGACGTTAGTGATGTTCTATTGATACCAGAAGTACCTTGGAACTCGGCAATCTCACGCTTGCTTAAACCTGTGCGTTTTCTCTGTGCTGAGGCTAGGCTGTTAAATACTTCTTGTTCACCTTCAGATTGTCCGTACTTATCCATTGTACCACCATAGATTTGGCTAAGTTTTTCAGCACTTGGAAGAATGTCAGCAATAGTTGCGTAGCCTTTTTGTGCTTCTGCTTCGCTAATACCCTGTGCTGCTAATTGGTCGGCCACAGCAACTCCTGCTTCAAGACCTTGACGACGTGCTGCTGTGCCAATTTCTGCTGCAGCAACTTGACGTTGAATCTTTTGTAGTTGTTGATTAGGGTCCAAGACATAGCCTACTAAAGATTCATTAGTAATGCCGTAGTAATCGCGCAATGTTTGCATAATTGCTGGGTCGGCATTCTGAACACGCTGTACGGCCGTAACTACACGGTCTGAAAGTTCGCTAGCAGATACATCGTTAGAAATAAACTTTTTTACATAATCATCAGTATCAAACTGTTTTAATCCATATGAACGCAGTATCTGTCGATAGCCATCTTCAAGATTAAGGTATTCTGCTGGAGTCAAAACTTTAAGGTTTTTCTTTCTTCGGTCTTCGTTAGCAGAAAAACGCATTTTGTATTCTTCTGTTTCCTGTAAGCCAATTGTAATTGTTGCTTCAGATGCGCCGTCGATGGCTAATTCTTTAATTTTAGAAGCAAGACTACCTAGACCGTATCTGTTAAAACGGTCAGTTAAGATTGCAATAACTGATTGACGATTTTGTTCATTAGCATTGGTAGTAGTTACTACAGGTGTAGGTGTAGGTGTTACTACTACAGGTGCAGGTGTAGGTGTTACTACTACAGGTGCAGGTGTAGGTGTTACTACTACAGGTGCAGGTGTAGCGCCTGCTGCAAAAGATTTTACATAGTCTTCGTAAGATACCCTATCTTCTGGTGGAAGCTTTAATTGTAAGGCTTCCCATTCTTCCTTAGACATTGGTGTATTAACAGGTGTTGGCGTAGGTGTTGGCCCATTAAAATAATTTGTTTCATCAATAATATCTGGAAGTTTAGTAGCCGCATTTGCTGCCACTATAGCAGCCGCCTTAGCATCAGCAGCAGCAATATCATTGCGCTGCGGTGCGCTTAGGTCGTAGGCCTTTTTTGCCTCGTCAAATCTTTCTTTTGCTCTGGTGATTATTGTACTAGATTCTTGATTTTTAACAGCAGCAGCATAGGCCGCCTCTGCTGCTTTTAATTCATTGGCAATGGCATCAAGCCGTTCCGCTAAAGAAGTTTTAGGAGCAGCACTTGCGGCTGCCTGTTTTTTATTTAGTTCATCGCCTTCGGTGCTGGTTGCGTTGTAATCTGTTAGTGGTGTAGGTGTTGGTGTTGGTGTTGGTGTGACAACAGGTGTTGGTGTTGGTGTGACAACAGGTGTTGGTGTTGGTGTTGGTGTAGCGGTTACTACAGGTGTAATATCTCTGCGCTGTGGCAGGCTTAAATCGTAGGCTTTTCGCGCTTCATTAAGTCTTGCTTTTGCTTTATTAACTATTGTGTTAGATTCTTCATTTTCAACAGCGGCAGCATAGGCTGCCTCTGCTGCTTTTAATTCAAATAAAATGGCATCAAGCCGTTCCGCTAAAGAAGTTTTAGGAGCAGCACTTGCGGCTTCTTGACTTTTAATTAGTTCATCGCCTGCGGTACTGGTTGCGTTGTAATCTTTTAACGGTGTAGCAGGCATACCATCAGGATTATTTGTAGTATAAGTTACAACTCTTGCTTGTGATACAGGAACAACTTTTCCCTGAGTTGGGTCGTATGTGTACTGAGCCATTATGCTAGTCCCCAATCTCTAAGTACCTTGAGGGATAATGCGTCCATTGTGTCACGGGCATTATTTGTATATTCCCACTCAGTAGTGCTGCGAAGGTTCTTTTCGAACTGCCAGATTGGCATAAGAACTGGCTTACCATCTTTGTCTAAATTCTGTAAAGCTTTACGTAAGTTAGGGTCAGTCCAAGATACAGTATCTGGGTCCTTCTCTAAAATATTTGCTATCGAAGTTTTGTATGCTGAAGCCAAAGAATCTAATGTTTTGCCAGCATTAATCTGGTCAGCAAATACTGGGAATGAGCTAGCAGAATCTTGACGCATCTTAGCCTTGATATCATCTTCCGCCATAGTGCCAGCAGCAAGTGATTTAGTCCAGATGTCATATGTCAAAGCATTATACGACATGCCAAAAGCATCAGCATATTGCTTAAGAAGTTGAGTGTCACCAAGTGCACCACCAGTTAAAGGCTTTGTTGTTCCACCTAAGGCATTTAAATCTAACTGCTTATCTGTCCAACCAGAAAGGTATGCTTTTTCAAAGAAATCTTTAGTGAGAACTTTTTCATCAGTAATACCAATGCCAACCATGCGTGACTTTTGTGCCACTAGGTATGCTTCAAATTCTTGGTCATAGACACCGCGACGGCTAGCCTTGTTCTTTGCACGTGTCTGGCCAAGGTCGGTTATATTTTTGTAATAATTAGTCTTGTAATACGCAAGTTGTGCGCCAGTTTTATCGCCTCTAATAAAGGCATCGTAAGTATCCTGTAGTTCAGGAAATATTTTAAGTAAATCAAGTGTTAATCCGTATGCGTTTACTGCATCACTTTCGCCACCAACATAGGCATCGCCAACAGTTGCTGAACCAGGACCGCCTTCTACGGTTTGAGTTCCAGAGCCAGGCCCACCAACGGCGGAATTAGGGTCTGGGTCATACATAGAAGAAGAGCCAACTGATGCAGACTCACCTGTTGCGTTATCTGCTGCATCTGTTGCTGGGTCAGTTGTGCCTGAAGTTGCTTTAGAAATATTTATAACTTGACCAACTCTAATTAAATTAGGATTGGTAATCTGTGGATTTAACTTCTTTAACTGAGCAAGAGTAATTCTATATCGCTTGGCGATTGCACTGAGGGTGTCACCCTTGACAACTTTATATGTAGATGCCATTGATTATCCTCTCAAACTATTTAAGAAGTCCATGAAATCAAGACTTTGTTTTTCTTTTAAGTCTTGCGCCACGGGACCCTCAGTTGCGCTTTCGATACCAGCAGAAATTTTTGACTGAAGTCTTTCTTGGCTGAATGCTGGCGTATAAGTAGTTTGCGTTTTACCGCCAACAACTTTAGTGGTTGCAACCTGACCTTCTTTAATCATCTTTTCAGCAGTTGCAAGGTCTGTTGCTAACTCAGAAGCATACTCATTGCGACCTAGCTTATTCTGATATACGCTACGAATTCCTGCTTTAAGAACTTCTTGGTCAACTTGTACAATCTGTTGTGTTGGAAGCTTAGGTTCATCTGGCTTATCTCCACTAAAGCCCAAAATTATCTGGTCCTTCAAGGCACCAATAACGCCTTCTATATTTGTTGCCTTATAGGCTTCAGGAAAATATGCAGAGATAGTATCCAATAAATCCGCTCTGCTCTTTACTGGCTTTCCAAGTTTCTTTAGGTAGGAAGCAATAGCAGTCAATTCTTTATTATCTAGGGTACTCCAGAAATCAACCGCCTTAGGAGTAAAGTTAACATCAAGTGTTATATTCTGCGACGCAGCACGCGATATAATATTGGTAGCAAAGTTAGATGTAGAAGACGAAGTAGAAGCGCTAGGAGTAGCGGTAGGCTTCACTATAGGTGCTGGGGTTGCACTAGGGCGTCCAACCACCTGGCCAGCAGTAGGCATTGGTGAAGGAGTGTTAGTTGGCTTAGGACTTACCATTATTAACCACCATATACGAAGTTGAATTTATCATTATCAAAGTACCTATCATAGAACTTGCCGAAGTTAATATCGCGCTTACGCAGAAGTAACACATAGTCAGCAGTGTCTTCACGCAACTTGCGGTTGCGTGCTGAATCAAGTGACGTGCCAGTTCTTTTTAATTCATCATATACTGTATATCTGAAATTTAAGTACTCAACAATTGTACCCCAACGTGGCTGCTTAGATAGCTCTTTCCACATCTTTGGTGTGTTAGCAGCGATGCTGAGAGCCTTAACTGTAGCAGCTTGACGGCTTCCAGAGCCACCACTAAACCCAGCTGTGTACTCTTCGTACCAAATATTATTAGTTTCTTTTTGACCTTGAACAAAACTATCCATATACTGGTCATATAAATTCTTGCCATAGCCACGGTTAGGATTCATTCCACCCTTGGTTAGTTCGTCAATGACAATTTCTTTAAGATTACTAAAGTCACTCCAGCCCTTGGCTACGATTGACTTTGTAGTTGCTTCCAAGAAACCCTTAGAATCTTTAAACTTTTTGCCTGGATATCCTGGTATATCAGTAGACTGCAAGTAGGCTCTTGCTGCTGAAGAAAAAGCATAGTTCTCATCATTGAATACGGCACCCAAAACATTTAAATTATCTGGTCCGATATTTGTAACAATGCGAGCTAAGGTATCTTTGTTATCTTTAAGCAGGGCAACTGCTGTAGCATCGTCACCAATACCAGCGGTTGATTCAGACAACTTACTTGTAAGTAAGAAGTAATCAGGGTATGTCTTCAAGAATGTTTGCTCACCATTTACTGGGTCTGCCTGTACCATTCTTTGAAGTTCATCAGCATAACCCTGCAGACCAGTCACATAACGTGGCTGTGCTGGCAAAGAGATGGATGACAAGAAGCGCAACCAAGCAAGTCCAGTTGCTCTTTCTTGTGCCTCAAGAGACATGCCATATACTTCATCTAACGTTGGCTCTTTATGATTAGCATTGATATAATCAAAGCGAATTTGACGTAAGAACATATTGGTGTCAATATTAAACTGGTCACCACTCTTAAGAAATTGTGCTTTCCCAGCTTGCGCAAGGCGACGTGCGGTATTGGCGGTAACCATACCAGTTATGCCAGTCTGGGTTCCGAATGGAAGCGCCCATTGCGTGAACTTGTTCTCAACATTAAACTGTTTTGACCATACGTTTACACTTGATGTAAGCAACGGACCGCCAGATACAAGACTGTTTCCAGTAGGATTAAATACGTTAAACCATTTAGAATTAAAACGACCTTTAATTCCACCGAGCATTGGTAGTGGAACTTCAACATACTTGTTACCAAATGGGTCTTCTTGTTCTGCACCTAGACGCTCTGGAATAGATGAAATCTGTGCCGCTTTGATAAGAAAGTCAGGATGCTCTAGGAAGATGCGACCATATGCACGGTACTGTTCGATAACAGCAGGGAAGAATGCTAGCACATAATTAAAGATTCCGTTGTAATTCATGTCACGATGGAATGAGTTTAATTTATTTTTGTACTCGCGGATACCGTAAGCACGTGCTGCTGCTTCAAAGTTTTCTTTATCCTTATCGGTTAATACGCGCTTTTGAAGGTTAGCTACGTATATTAAAGACTGAAGTTTCTCTTCATATTTAACAGCAAAGTAAGGAGAGTACATTAACTTACTTGTTGGCGCAGTTGACAACCAAGCGACGCCATCTTTGTAAAGACCAGTCAACTTTCGGTATGCGTTGCTCTGGCCCAACATATCATTTGCCATGTCAGTCAACACTGGTGGACGTTCTTCAATGTTTGGGTACAGTTTACGTAGTGTATCTACTGTAAGAGTACCATTAAGGATAGGCTTGTATAGTTCTTTATTAGGAGCAAAATGCTCTACTACAGCAAGGACCTTTTCGTATTGGTTAGGAGCATCAAATGATTCTGCACCCATACGACTCATATAGTCCTTGCTTTCAGGACTACGAAGATACTTTATAATCTCTTGACGAGTCTTACCTTCCATAATCATACGAGCAACAGGGTCGAAACCAATCTTATCCTGAAGCGTTTGCTGCCAAGATACTAGGTGTAATCCTTCATCTTCGCCAGGCAAGATACTTCTAACACCAGTACGACTACGACGTACATTCTCAAGTTCTAGCTCACGTATGCCCTGCACGGCACGACGGATGTCGTCCTTCTGAATTAAAGCCTGGGCGCTTAAGTCACCAAAACGTCCAGAAAATGCTGCTGGAAAAGTATATCCTTCTATGTTAATCATCTTGTCGCGTGCTACAACTCTAGTTTTCTTACCAGAAACTAGCGCTGCTTGCTGGCGACGCAATTCTTTTACTGTTCTATTAAGATTATCTAGCTGCGCAATATTAAACTTTTGTGTTTCCGACAATTCCTTAGGTGGTTTCTTAGGGTCATACCCTGACTCCTGAAGAACCTTTTGTAAAGCCTCTATTGTAGCAGTACGGTCACTGATGTCTGAGTAGATACGCTCTAGGTTTTTCTTTGGATTAGCCATACGAATTGACGCATCTTTTATTTTGCCTACAGTCTGTGTACTATTCGCAAGAGTATTAACAGTATCTTGAGTTAACTTAGTTAGCAATGGGAACAATGCACCATCGCCATAGACGCGGACTGCTGAGTCACGAATAATATTAAGTGGATAACCACCACGAAGTAATGTGCCAGCACGCCATAAAGATTGGAATTCATCTAGTACATACTTGCCTTTGACGGCAAGATTCTCTTTTGCCCCAGGCAATGCTGCATGTTTCTTTGAATAACGTTTGAATGCTTGGTCCCACATCTTAGGGTCTGGCAAGAATGCACCATTTGCTAACTGAGTTATAAGTTGTGGGTCATTAAGGATGTCGTCTACTCCGCCAGGACCAAACATGTATCCAACATTTAAATCTTTAGACTTGCGTGCTTCGGACATCCAGGTACCATGAATGTTATCCCATGTTGAAAGGACAAGGTCAATGATATCTCCTGAAACACCATATTTTTTTCCTACAGTTTGTGCAAGTTCTGCTGTATAATCATTAATAATCTTTAGTTTATCTAACTCATTCGTTGCTGAAACAAAACGATTATAAATATCTGCAGCACGTTCTGGCAGTAAACCAGCTTTTGCTACAGATGCACGAAGATTGGTGCGTAAGCGCTCAGGTGTTTGAATAACATCATTAAAATTAATTGTACCGCGAGGAACATCATCTATGCCTCGGTCAATAGAACGGACAAACATGCCTAATGGACCACTTTGGTATACAGTTTGGAATATTTTACCAGCGACAGTTTCCATGTTGCCCATTAGAGGCATTTCAAGTTTAGTAGCAATACGTCTAGTGGCGGCATCATTACGAGCACGTTCTACCCATGCCCATTTGCCAACAGTTCTATCTGCTAAACGGCTATCTAGGACAAGTGCATTATCTAACCAAGTAATTTGTTTGCGTAGCGCTTCTACTTCAGTGCGTGCCCAGGCGGTATCATCTAGTTCGCCCATAACTTTGCCCAAGTTGCGGGTCTTACCGTCGTAGCTTACAAAGTATAAACCATCTCTTTCGCCCATACGGATACCATCGTTAAGACGGTTAAAATTATTTGCTATATCGGCGCGTTGTGCAGCAAGAGTGTCCAATGCTTCTAAATCTCCGCGTCCAGCGCGTAAGGCTAAAGAGATTACCTCATCTGATTGACCAGCAAGTACTTGGGCTGCGAACATTCCAACTTCATTATCAAAGCCTTTGCGCATCATCAATTCGCCAGGAGTATGACTCTTGAAGAACTCAAACATTGGGGTGTATACGGTTGTTTCACCAGCACCAGTACGCTTAAGTAGGTCTACATCCTTGGCTAAACGCTCCGCTGTCTGTACTTCGAACACAGGACCAAGAAGTTTAGAACTAAATTTTCCACCAGTCTCCTTGATTGGAGCAACAAATGCCCTACGTCCAGCAGCACCCGCTACTTTGGCAGCACCAATATCAGGTGATGTTCCAATTTCAAAACCAAAATTTAAGATACCAGATGTGATAGCTCCAATACCCATGGTAGTGTCACCGAATGTTTCAGAGCCAGTAATCTCAGAGATAGTTGTTACTGTATCGCGGCCAAAGTTATATTTCTCTTGGCCAGCTTTAGTCGTTGCTATATCAGCAGATGTCTTAAATGCATTGCCAAGAGCACCAGTTTCGGATACTTCTCTACCAATACGTCCAGCAGCAGCTATACCTAGTGTTGCACCAGCCCATATACCTACAGGTCCGCCAACAAAAGCACCTAAAATTCCGCCACCTACGCCAGCAGATAACATTAATAGACCAGATAAAAGGCCCATACCTGTGGTTCTATTCTCTAAATCTCTAGTAAAGGCATAGTTGGAACGAACTTCGTTAGTTCCATACATTAGTGCTTTGGAAAGCGCACCACCTGTAGCATTATCAACAGGGCCAAGAGTATTACGAATTACAGCTCCGATAGTTGCATCTGCAACATCAACTCCAACTTTTCTTAGAGTTTCAACTTCATTGTTCCAGCCACCTGGATTAGATGGAAGATTCTTGGCAGCATCAAAGGTCAATCCAAATTGATTCTTCCAACCTGGGTCATATGTTGCTGTGCCTTGGATGCCCATAGGGGCAGGAGCAGCTGAAGGAGTAGGCATTGGGGCAGCCTGTTGTACATTTGTTGAAACTTGACCCTGGTCGCTTACTGAATATCTAGTTGGTGACTTTGGGGGTGTAGGTTTCTTTTCCAGCTCGCGCTGAATCTTTCCCATAAACTCCCAAACACTCACACAGCACCTCGCAAATACACGACGTAGTCTTTAGTTGCTTGAGATGAACCAGGTTGACTAGCCCAGAACTCCATTGCAGGAAGGAATCGACGAACCATTTCAATATCAGGGTCTTGGTTTGGCATTTGGTTAGGCATGGTAAGTGCTTCTGAACCAGGGCCTGCGCCAATATCAATTCCTGCAGTAATAGGTTCTTCTGGACGCATAGTTGGTTCAGTTAATCCTACTACATTTGGAAGTCTAAGTGCGGATGGGGCGCTTGGACGTGGTCCAGCAGCCATAGGTGCAGATTTTTGTTGCTGCATTGTTGCTTGTCCTTGGCCATAAGCCATACCTGGGATGTAACGAGCGGCTTGTCCTTGTCCGCTTTGTCCATTTCCACCAGTTGCTGAGATGTTAGCAGGATTATTCTGCGGAGCAGTTGGGCGATAACCGCCACTATTCTGATTTCCAGCCATTTTTCCTCCTACTTAGAATATTGAACCTCTACTTGAAAGGGTCCTTCTGAAAAAATACTTAATTGAGCAGCAATTTCTACTGCTCTTACTGCTTCTGCTCCAGCATATAGGGCCCCTAGTGCAATCTGTGCACCAGAACCTACACCATAGAATCCATCAACGTTTCGCATTACTGATAAATCATCACCAACATCAAACAATTCACCATTAACGGCCATTAAGAATTGGAATCTAGAACTAGAATCTTTATCTTGTGCCTCATCAAAGTTATAACCATTAGCCTTTAAGCATTCACGAAGCGAAGGCATAGCCTTTGCAATCATAAAATGATAAACATCTTTTCTATCTTTAACAGTTAAGGCTGGTGGGTCCCAGATATGTTGCGCTATATCACAAGGAGCAACTTCACCTGCGCCACCAATTAAAAACTCTCCACGTTTATTAATTTTAGTCATCTGTGGATGTGACCAATTGCGACCAGTATCATCACTTACTAGGCTATCAGCGACCATAGTGCAACCATCAGTGCTTTGCACGCCGATAATTGTAGTCATTGTCCCCTCCTAGTTTATCTGCGCTGTACTGTACGAACGCTTGCATTTGCTCCCCCGCCTGAAGTCAGGCTAGAGAGTAAACTTTGAATATCTTGTGGTGCTTCTTGCGGTGGAAGAGGAGTGCCTCCTGCTGGTGCACCTTCGGGAGCAGGGGACATTTGCTCAACCGCTTGTGGTACTCCAGCAGGAGGAACTGGTTGCGGTTGTGGGGCAAAGGTTGCTTCTATCGCATCCTCAAGTGCTTGTCCCTTTTGGCGCGCCTTAATCACAGCCGCAATTTTACGCACTACTTCAGAAGCATCCTGGCCTTGAGTAGCCATCTGTGGAATTGCTTGAGTGTAGGCCGTAAGAGACCCAAGAAGTGCTGAACGCATATCTTCAATCTCAATCTTTTCTAACTCTTGTGTTACGTTAACAGTAAATGGTAGTTCTCTCATCGCCATGTCCTTGGAGATAAGTTTGCCGCCTAAGGCCTGTAACATAAAGATAAGACCCTGTGCAGGGTTTAGACCAGCAAGCATACCATAGCGAACATCCGCAGAATAGTCCTGCTTGATATCTTTAGATGGCTTGTATGTAACTTCATAAGGTGAACCTGAGTCAACACCACGAATGGTCTTTTCTTCAGGATAGATAACTTCGTCAACTTCAAAGCAAAGGCCGATTACATCACGAAGTGCTGCAGCAAAGATTGCCTGCGCTGACTTAACCTGTGTATCAAAGGCTCCCATAAGAGCCTGTACGCCTTGACCTGTAACGATTGATGCGCTAACATTACCTGTACGTGATTCAGGGTAGCGAGTTCCAACGCGAAGTTCTTGATTTAAGACTTGTTGTTCAGTAAATGCACCTTGTGGAATAGGTAATTCTACACGGCGCACACCTGCTGGATTAGAGGTACGGATAACCGCATCTCCACCAAGTTGTAGTTCCTGAACATCTTGCGGAAGTACGATAGGAGCTTGTACAGATTTCTCTGCTGCTTCCATTGCAAGTAACGCAAAGCGGTTGCGCAGCAATTGAATACCTAGAACATCATCAAACTGTCCACGTAGCTCACCATCAATAGATGGCTTGCGTGCTACTACAACCATCATTTTTCCTAAAGGATTCTTAGCACGTGAAAGTACTAAGTCACCTTTTGATGGGATGTAGATGATTGACTGGTCTTTGTCGTAATAACGAATCATCTCAACCTGGTGATTGAGGTCTTGCTTGTAGCCATAGCCACCTAGCAGTTCTCTTTCATACTCAGGGAATTGAGTTACTAATTCGCCCAGTGTCATCATGTAACGCTTAGCAAATGCCACACAACGTCCGTAGCGGTCAAACTCTGGGTAAGCACCCAGTGGGTTTTCTATGCGGATGCGAGGCAACTTGCTTTCTTCGTCAAGTTCAATAATGAACGGAACGAAACCATATGTTATGTACCAGTCTGCCCCCGAGTACATATGTACCGCAAGGTCAGAGTGAGAAAAATAGTTAGAAGCAATCCGCGTACGTTTATCCGCGAAAGAACGAGCGCGGTCGCTAACTTGATTTGCTGCGGAGCAGTTGACGGCTGGGAGTGGTGCCATAACTTCGGATAGGTCACGCGCAACAATGTCAATAAAATTTGCCACGACATTTGCATTTACTCCGTCTGGGAAGAAGTCAGGATAGACTTCAGCAATCTTACCCTTACGTACTGCAAGGACGTCAAGGTTGCGCTGGTCGCGCTCGTTGTTGCGGTAGCGTAGCGCTTGAACGCGTGCTGCTACCTGCTCCATTGATAATGCCATTGCTGTCCTATCGTAAGGGGAAAATTAATTATCGAGTTCTACCGATGCCTAAACCAGCACCGCCCATTGGAGGTCTTTGACCAGTACGCATATATTCTCTCCTTGCCGCTGCTTCTGCTTTTGCTGTTGCTGCTGCTTTACGCTCTGCTACTGCTGCACGAGCGTCAGCACGAGCCGTTGACGGTGTATACTTACCGTCTAATGAATTTGGAGGAAAATATGCCTTAACTGTTTTAGTATCTGTCTTTGGCTTAACAACGCCAGAAGCCTTTAGTGCTTTAGCATTAACTTTAGTCTCTTTTTTAGATGTTGGTTTTAATATTTCAGTAATTGACATAAGACGTTTTACTTCTGCTGGAGTAAATCCAGGCTTACCCTTAGGTGCTTTAATTGTTACATTAGGGCTAATTACTACAGACCTAATAGGTTTTGCTGGTTTTGGTGTTGTTGCCATTTTATTTTTTCCTTATCCGTAGTGGTCATTCCATTGGTCAGCAAAGGCATCATCCAATTGGATAGAACCACGCTGTGCTATTTGTGCTTTTGTTGCCCAGCGGTTAGGAGCATACTGTCCTATTCTGCTAGATTGTTGCATCATTTCTCTAACGCGAATAATCGCAAACCATAAAGCCATGACACAGTCTGTTGGGTTTTTGGTTTCTGGTTTCCAGGTAATTAGTTCCTGTACCAAAGTCTTTAAACCTTCAGAACCTTCGTTAGAAGGTAATTCAATAATATTGTTATCTTGGAATCGTTCATCACGAATAGTTCCAAAAAGGCTAGCCATAGATGCTACACCAAAAGAAGTGTCCCATTTGTTCTTACCAGTAAAGTGTGATTTAAGTTGACAACCATACTGGGCTAAAAAGTTTCGTAAGTTATCATCTAAGGCGTAAGCCTTTTGATGTGCGTTAATTTCAATACGCAATTCCTGAGGACGATACTTATCAACCCATTCTTCAATAAGTGCTTGAATCTTCATGGGTGTAGGCTCGGTCATATTGACGCAATCTAAAACATAAATTTTAGAATCTGCTTTATTGTAAGTAACTACAACCGCAGCGGTAGCACCTGCCATAGCAGGGTCAAGACCAATAATAGTATAAGAGCCATCCACGTGTTTAGGGTGACCAGGGGCGCCAGGCTTTAAAGGTCCGCGCTTACGCATTCCGTTGACGGAACCTGCGACACAGGCTGGGGCAAAGATTGAGTCTGACTCGACATCTTCTTGCTGGTAGACCATAGCCCATACTGACGGTGCGACCTCAGAGCGACGCTTAAATAAAGAGGGTCCATCCCATTTCGGATAAAGTCCATCATCTAGCACCTCGTCAATATCATTTTCCTGGATATTGGTTTTGGGCCAAAGCGTCTTCCAGTTCTCGGGGTCTTCGTCAAACTCTAATACGGCTGGCATGCCCATGTAGGTAAAGGGAGTCCTGCCACCAGTCCATTGCTTGCCATCTCGTATCATCTTATATAAATCAATGGGCGCGACACGGGTTCCTACTATAAGTAGTTTTCCATGCCGCCCCAGGCGGGTGATTACTTCCTTCTGAAGCCATTCGATTTGCTTCTCCCACTCATGGGCATTTGAACCCATCACCACGTCATCTAGGATAATCAAATCGGCACGTGCGCCATAGATTTGAGAGCCAAAGCCTAAGGCTTGGACAGTAGGGTCTTTCTCGCCAGAATCGCGCCCTGTGCCTAGATAAATCATATCGGCTGACCATTGTGTAGCATCTGCCTTGTACCCACCATTTGGGCCGAAGGCCGTTTGAAGCTTCATGTAAGCTGGGTGGCTAAGTCTGGTCTTGATAGCCCCAAGGAACTTGCGGGCCATGCCTTGAGTCTTAGATACAATAATGACTCGGGCATTAGGATTTGTTACAATTGTGTAAAGTGTATAGTTGGTAGTTATGGTTGTCGACTTAGCATGTTCAGGAGGAACATTGATAAGGATGCGCTTAGGGTCGCCTGGCTCATAAATTATACCAGACGGTTGCCATCTTGGCTCAACACCTTCGATAAGGTCTAGCCAGTTAAGTTGATGGTCAAAGAGGGTAGTGTCTAGAAACTGCTGAGAGAACTCAGGGTAGGATAGGTTCTTCAGGTCAGTTAGGTCTGCCTTGACGCCCTTGCCCTCTAGACGGGCCTTGTCGGCCTTAGCCTTGAACTCTTCATCAACCATAGACCATTGACGGAAGGTTGTATCGTTGCGCCCTACAGCAGCCATAGCGGCCGTGATGGTGGCACCGTTGGCTAGTAGCACTAGAACCTTGGCCTGGGCCTCATCCTTAGGTACCGACTGTACCCCTGGTTTACGTCCCATTACAGTCCCCTAAAAACGCCTTATTAACGGTCAGTTAAAACGGGCATAACTATCCCATTATATATATTATATATACATTATGTTATATAGGAGCCGCTCTCCCGAAGGGAAGGAGCGAGCTCCGAATATGTAATACTTTACATATATAGATAACCTGTTCAAATCGTAAAACCGAACACTTTTTTCTAATATATTTTTATATATATTATATAGCCCCCCTTATATATATAAAAGCCCTGGTCAGGGCTAATATAACAGAAATTTTATTGGGGATAGTATATGTGTGTGGTGCGACATAATTTAATAACCCTACCCTCAAATGTCGACAAATCGACAAATCGACAAAGAGATTTATCTACCTGAGAATTATCTTAAAGATTCCTGAGAGTTTCCTGAGTATATCCTGTGGATTCTTACCTTAATAAACCCTGAAAGATTCCTGAGAATATATTGTGAATATGCTGGGCGTTTGCTGAGGATAGAACTATCTCCCCGACCATGTCTGAATTGTACCATTTGCCCCATTAGTTCTATTTGCCCCAGTATATTCCTTATGTCTTATTTGTCCGTTATGTCCACTTACTAGGTGTGACCTATCTCACATGGTCAATGTCCGATATGTCCGAATTGTCCTCTTGACACGCCTAGCCTGAGCGTGTTAGTATTCTCCTTGTAAACGCGAAAGTGTTCACAAGTACGACACGCCACAAGTCGTGGGTAACTTGACAAGGTGAGTAGATTAGTGATAGTCTTTCACCAAGTAAGTCGAACCCCTAACGGGGGCGTACCGACTTATCATAATTCCATAAGCGTTAGGTTTAGTTAGGCTAGACTTTAGTTAGTAGCAGACCCGTTGGGGTTGGCTAAACTACCCTACCTAAACCGACACGCGGAATTAGCACAACTTGACAAGAACTAAAGCAAGTGCTAGAGTATGACTTAACAACTTAGCGAAAGGATATAAAATGAGTTACAACCCCTACGGGGGGCAAGGTAGCATAGTGGTTACACCACGCAAGCCACAAGCAAGCGCACGCCGTCTAGGCACAAGCGGGGCTAGGCTTACGGACACCTCGCATGGTAAGGCTCTACGCCGTATCCGTAATGGCAAGGTGACCTCTAACAAGCGTGTCGAGCGTATCCTACCTGTCCTAGATGAGGCTACACAAGAACGCCTAGCGCGTGAACTGGCACTATCAGAACGCGAGAGCAACTTCCGCGCCACGCTTCCAAGCGTACACATAGACGCTAACGATTAGTAGTAACGCCACGCCCGAACGCGGGGGTGCTAGGTTCAAACCCTAGCGTGGCACGACACGCCGTAAGGTGTGCTGGCTTGACAGGGTGTCAAGTCTTATGGTAAGATAGGGGTACTATATGGCTCTCGTGAGAGATGTCGTTAAAGTGTCTATCGCCGAACTAAAGTTCAACAAGGTTGAACCCGTTAGTGAGAGCGATTGGCAGATAGTAAACAACTACCTACTAGAGAGGTGTAGCAAGTGACACTATCAACGGGCGACTTGCTCGCCGTAGTGATAGCACTATCAAGTGCTAACCTAGTTCTAGTAATCGCCATGCGTAGAGTCTATGTCTTAGAACGCAGACTACGCCGTTATGAGGGCTACTATGATGCCCGCTGAGAACCTACTATTAAGCCTCACGCCTAGTGAGGTTCAGACTATACGCTTAGCCTTGCGGTTACAGCAAGATAGTCACAAGCGCAACGACTTTAAGGCGTTAGAGTCTGCCGTAATGAACTTACGGGATAAGATAACCAACGCCATGCTAGAACAACACACCTTGACATTGGCTTAATGACATGGTACACTACAACTACAAGAACACGAACGGGGGTGAAAGATGAAAGAGAACGAGGTCGAGTGTGTAAGTTGCGACAGTATCCTAGACACTGAAAGCGATACTTACTTTACTGCCGAAGGTGGCAACTCTTACTGCGGTGATTGTGGCGGTAGGTGTAGCAACTGCGAAACGATAGACCACCTAGATGAGTTGCGATACTCTGAGAGTTTAGGAGAACACTTGTGTACCGATTGCTCGTTTAGTTGCGAGCGTTGTGACGAGTACCACCCTCAACGGAGTGTCTATCATGTAGATAATATGTATTACTGCGAAGGTTGCTACGAGAATCGCACCTTCCATTGTGAGGAGTGCGACACAAGTTATCCCGACCACTACGATAGTTATGGTGTCCAAGACCAGACCTATTGCGAAGGTTGCTACGAGAGCAACTGCTACTATTGTGATGAGTGTAGTGAGGCTTATCGTGATGATGATAGATGTGAGTGTGAGCAGGTAGATGATGACCGCACTTGCCGTTGCCGTAGTAAGTTTATCCATGACTACAACTGTAAGCCAGCACCAGAGTTTAAGGGTGTTAGTAAGCATGGCTTGTTCATGGGCTTCGAGTTAGAGTGCGAGTTGCCAACGCGTGATGACTCTCTAACCTCTGGTAGTCGGTACGCAAGCGAGCAATTAGCAGGTGTCGCCATGCTCAAGCATGACGGCTCACTCAATAGTGGCTTCGAGATTGTGACCCAACCTCATACCCACCTAGAGTATCGAGAGAACTCTAAGGTGTTATGGGATACTATCAACCAACTACGCACCCAATATGGTGCTAGGTCATGGGATACAGATACTTGTGGGCTTCATGTCCATGTGAGTAGAGCAGGGTTTAGTAGTGGCGCACACCAGCACCGCTTCATGGCTCTCATCTACAAGAACGCACCAGAGATGATGAAGTTCGCTGGTCGCAAGACTAGGTTCGCTAGGTTTAATGATGTCTATACCTTTGATGAGTATGACCGACCTGTCTTTAGTCTTAAGCACAAGTTAGAGAACTACGGCGGTGAGCGTTACTCTGCCGTCAATACCAACAATCGTGACACGCTAGAACTTAGGTTCTTTCGTGGTACTATGAACCCAAGTGGTGTGCTATCCGCACTCGACTTAGTTCAGGCGAGTGTAGAATACACTCGACACCTAACCCTATCTGATGTCAAGATAGGTGCGCTATCATGGACATGGTTCTATGATTATGTAGAGCAGAACAACGGGCTCTATCCCGACCTATACCAACGCATGGCTAAGGTAGCCAGCGTAGATGTCAAGCAACCAGAGAGGATAAACGCCTAATGTGCTTACTCGTAGTGTGCTCGCCCAACTCGACACCTAATCGTGATGAGTTACACGCTGGTGCTTGTAACAATCCGCATGGCTTTGGCTTTGCGATTGTCGCAGGTGACAAGATTATATCTGAGCGTGGTATGTCTGCCCGCAAGGTGATAGATAGGTTCTTAGAATTACGCAAGCAATACCCTGAAGGGTATGCTATGTGGCACGCTCGATACGCCACGCATGGTGTAAAGAACGAGCAGAATTGTCACCCGTTCCAAGTGGGCGGTAGTGACTTGACATACCTTGCGCACAATGGTATACTAGATGTACCAATTCCGCATGGTGACAAGCGTTCCGACACTCGCATACTGGCAGAGGACACGCTACCTAGAATAGGTGGTGTGTCTGCGTTAGATGATGATGTGGTCTGGACAATGGTATCTAGGTGGGCTAGTGGTAGCAAGATTGCTATCCTTACGCTCGACCCTAGTGCCAATGAAACTATGTACCTAGTCAATGAGAGTCTAGGTTCATGGGATAATGAGGGTGTGTGGTGGAGTAACCAAAATCACAAGCCCAAACCAGCAATATCGTACCATACAACAACTACCTACCACTACCTATCAGATGATACAGTAGAGGAAGTGTATGCGCCCACGCTAGATGAGTGTCTGTATTGCCACTCGCTAGTTGACTTTGACGAGAACCCGTACTACTGTAACTATTGCGAAACCTGCTGGGATTGTGAAGTTACTCTCGTCGACTGTATGTGTTATGTCCCAAGTAAGTTACGCTCCGTTCGGAGTCTAGCCGATTTCTATTAAGACCAGCACTAAGATTCTGTAAGTAGATTGCTTACAGTTTATTTATCGAGAGGGAAATATGTCCACCAACGCAACTATCCTCAGCCTCGCTGAGGAAATCCGACTCATCGCTGATGAGATTTCTTACAACGCTTTCGATACTTCAAGTGAGTATCCTAAGCGTGGCACTATCGTCAAGGCTCTGCCTGAGGGCGAGCAAGACCGCTTTAATCCGCAGTCACTATGGGTATCTTTAGGTGACGGCACTTACAAGCATCTCAATGGTAAGAAGGGGTTAGTAACAACCCACTCTCGCCTTGCTGATGTAACCTCAGTAGTATACGAAGCATAGTCAAGTGTCCTGAGCATGACAATAAACTGCTCACACCACACCGACAGAGAGGATACACTATGATTGAACAACTACCGATAGGGTATGTGACTATCACAGATACAGACACAGAAGGCAAGGTAATCTATGGTATATTTAATACAGTAGAGGAAGCCTTAGAGTTTGGTTCTAAGTTAATCAACTTCGAAGCGTGTCCAATCTATGTACCAGTACTACACTAGGGGGAGATGACATGAGTTATGAACTACAAGGCTTATGTACGGGGCACGACGACCCAGACCTATGGTTCGCTGATGTACCAGAGAGCACAAGAGATACAGGCAGACTCACAATTAAAGAGAAGCAAGACACAGTAGCAAAAGCCATTGTTGCTCTATCTATTTGCGTTAAGTGTGACATCAAGACAGAGTGTCTAGCCGAAGGCATGAAGCCTGAGAACCTAGAACATGGAATTTGGGGTGGTACTATGTCGGGAGAACGAATACTCCTAGCAGGTATCGCAACAAATAGGGAAGATAGAAAGCAACGGATAGCCTTTGCTCATAGAGTGAGGGTTAACCAATGAAGCAGATATACTTTCTAATACTTATCTTTATCATGCTAGTATTGTTTGCCCCATCTACAGGACAACCACAATC
>Ga0209354_10000489_pt1 | contig 18869 bp, 17 predicted proteins | sample LauGreSpBDMM15DD_2_FD_187562 | JGI IMG/M metagenome (GOLD analysis project Ga0209354, IMG submission 187562) | Freshwater lake microbial communities from Lake Michigan, USA - Sp13.BD.MM15.DD (SPAdes) (version 2) | ecosystem: Environmental > Aquatic > Freshwater > Lake | place: Lake Michigan...
AGAACGGTCAACCTGAATATCTCTAATTATATCTTGAACAACAGGTCCTTGAATATAGAGCCATGGTAAATCTAAGACAAGTGAAAGTAGCGCTAATCCAAGGACTTTTTGTAAGTCGTTCATTCCTATAATACCCTTACGTTTTTTTAGAATTCTTCTTGACTATACAATGGATAGTATGAATTCCATATCCCTAGAAGCATTTGACGCCAACTTGAGAGGCAAAATAAGTCAGTGGATACTTCCTTCCGAGGAGTTAAGTTCTTTACCAAATGGCTTCTATGATCAACTTATATCTGGATCTGCTCAGTTTCAAACTAGTATTTTACTTTTGTCAAAGCAAGATTCCAAGGCATGGCATCTTGCATATCCGTGGGAGATGACCTTTGTTCCGGAATCCAATACAGATTGGAGCTTACTTCTTTCTATCTTACAGCACTTGAAGGGGCCTGTTTTAATTGTTGCATCTCCTAAAATACAAGTACCTCAGGCATTCTGGCAAAAGTGTATGGCATTTACATCTGGCAAGGCCCCAACTTGTGTTTCTCTAAAGCACATTTCAGATACGCATGGAACCTTAATGCCACATTCTATCTTTTTTCCTAAATTGGATTTAATAACAGATACCCAATTTATAAAAATTCCTTCTATGTTTCCCACAGGAGTTCAGCAGTCCATTCAGACCTTAGATCTTCGCAGTATCTATCGAGAACTCCGAGGGTCTGGTGCTAGTCTCTGTCTGTCCCTAACCGAATCGCGTGGGAGTGTTCCTTTCACACATCAGGTGGGAACTATTCAGCAAAATGGCAATACGCCATCATATCTTGCTACATGGTATTATCCAGAAATCAACGGAGCCCTGCGACTTCATTTATCTGATTTGCGAACGATCTTACGAACAGTGACAGAGCGGTTGGCCGAATAGGGGGCATAGCCCCCTATGACCCCACCCATAAGGGCAAGGGAAGTCATAGGAAGCATAACCCCATGAAAGTCAAAGGTTACTGGGATCAATGGATGAATCATAGGGGTTTAATAATTCCCGTAGACGGGGTCATAGAATATAGGATTAACTAAGTTCTATAGAAGGGGTCATAGGGGCAGAGCCCCTATAGCCCTATTTCTTAAAAAGCTTGAACGTTCCCTTCTTGGCCTTGAACCCAAGTTTACGAAGAGAACGGATACGACGAAGGCCGATCGCATGCTTCTTCTTGCTAACAATGCGACCCTTTCTAGTCTTCATTAAATCCTTACGGGTCAAACCCCCCGGGGTATGCTTAGCACTGCCGTGCCATACCTGAGCCTTTGAACCAGATGCAGTAATCTTACGCGTTGCAGCCATTATACTAATATAGTATAAAAAAAGATAGGTAAGTTAGAGGATGTCTAGGGAACTCATAGGATTTGCAGTAATAGCTCTAGCATGTATTATACTAAGTCCATTTTATGCAAGGCCTTCTGCTACTATAATATATCCTAGGATCAAGGAAATCGAGCAAGTTAAGGTGTCAGTAAAATCTAAAAATACTAAAAGCATAGTTCTTCTAAGTGACAGTTTCTTACCAACTACTTTTGCTGGTTCTGAATTAAGTGCATTTGAAACAATAAAATACTTAAGAGGAAGAGGGCATCAGATTTCCGTATATGTTAAAGAATGGGAAGTATCCAATTATGAAGGGTTCCCTATTCACAAATATGATATAAATGACCAATACTGCAAAGAAGCAATTATAAACTGCGACCTTGTATTTTTCCAGATGGGCGATGACCCCAAGAACCTAGAAATTGTTAAATATAGAACAGAGCCTATTTACGTGTTTATTCACTTAGTTGATCGTTACCCATGGCTCCTACAACAAAAAATGTCATTCCCTATTTCAGTCGTATATAACAGTCACATGACACAAGATACATTGCCTACGCTTCATGATAATATGCGGATGATCCCCTACGTAGAAACAGATAATTTCAAGAGATTAAGAAATAATACAGTTCAAAATGATGTAGTTTGCTTAATTAATTGTAATAGAAATAAGGGAGGAGAATTATTTAAGGAACTGGCTCATAAAATGCCAGATGTACAGTTCTTAGGGGTAAAAGGTGGTTACAGTGATCAAATTGTAGACGAAAACCCACCTCCAAATCTAAAATATATAAATACCCAAAGGGATATAACAGTTATTTTTAAGAAGATTGGTATTCTAGTAATGCCTTCAAGGAACGAAACATGGGGTCGCACTGCTGTAGAAGCCATGGCCTCAGGTGTTCCAGTTATACATAGTGAATCTGCTGGACTAGTTGAATGTGTTGGGGGTGCTGGTATAATGTGTGTACATGATGATATCGATGCATGGGAAGATGCGATAAGACGCCTCATCTCAGATAGAGCTTACAGGGAACGTATTAGACAACATGGATTTAAGAGAATTGAAGAAATTCAAGTAGAACAAGTTAGAGGTCGTCAAGAGCTAGCTATGAAGATTGAAGCATAAGTTTGCTACGCAAACTACTGGGGTGAAATCCTAGGCACCTTCCCATTAAAAATATCTTGAATCAAGGATTCCATTTTCCCTGGATTGTAGATACCTGCAAAGTGAACCAAGAAATCATTGGGTTCCCATAAAGGTTCACCTTCATTGCCCATCAAATACGCATTAAATTTCTTATGTTCCTTAGTTATCTGGATTTTATCATGGTCCACTTTGTTTTCTTCTAGTTCTTTAATCATTGCCATATTCTCCCACCAGATATGATAAGTACAATCGGTTCTTTTATTTACACGGGACCAATAATCTCTGAGCCACTTGGAATTTCTCATCAAGACATTTCCACTATTCAAATGGTGACACGCATCATAGATAAAGAGGAGGTCTTTATTTTGTGGTAACAATGGTAAAACATGATCTTCTACTTTCAAATCTGAATTTGTAATTAGAACATCTGCGTCTGATAACCAAACGAGGCTGCCATCTGGCAACTTATTTAAAATGCTCAGAAGGAACCCAACCTTCGACCAAGCAATTGGTCTATGACGATCCCAGTATTCCTCGCCACCCTGAATATATGTATACCCATGCTTATCAGAATAGAGTTGTTTCGACTCAAGTGCCTTTCTTAGAGACTTACGGTAGTCATTTCCAATGGCTAGTGTAAGTATATGCATTGTATAGTATTTGTCTGCTTAGTTTTAAACCTATTATTTATTTAATGAAACGATTGTTTCAGATTCAGATCTTGTACGAGATGGGCTTTCGAGGCCTAAGATTATATGTCTTCTTAAGTGGTTGTACATTCACGGTAATATCATGAGTAGTACGAGGTAGAACATTTGTATTCGTTAGATTCTGAATAATCGAAATAAGATTATTGTAAAGTGTCTCGTATACCGGCATTTATGATATAGTATATATGAAAACCTTTAGATGTTTTCTTCTTGCTCTTCTTCACCTTCTGTATCCGATTGTTCTAGGGTATCCTTCCAGATCTTCTTTCCAGGATATATTCTAATACCCATTTTGTAATATGGAAATGGTGAACTATGTCTTTCTAAGATATATCTTAGACGCCATGATGTTCTAAGTAGACCCCGTTCCCTTAATTCACGAAATGATACATGGTATTTTCTGAATAGTATAGAAGCCTTCTTTCTATAATTTCTTACAGCCTCCTTGTATTTATGCATCTTTTCAGATTCTCTTATATATTTAACACCCTCATTCAAATCATTTTGAATTTGATTTAGAGAATATAAATGCTTATGAATAAATTCCTTGCGCCCACTTGCAATCATTCCTCTAACAGAATTGTAATTAGAAGTTACAATGGACACATGTTGTTTTAAGTCTTTTAAGGATTCCTTAAAATCCTTTCTCTTTTCAAGAGCCTCTAGTAAAATATTTTCTGATTTTGCTTTCGCTTTCTCCTTAGATCTTATTATCTTTCGAACATAATCCCACGTGTCAATATCACAACCATCAACAATACATCTTGTCACATCACCATTATATTGGTCAATCATAGAACAAACTGTATGAAACTTGTGTCCACAAATCAATGTAGTTGTAGGAACTCCGTCGGTTGATACCCATGACTTCTTGCAAAAGAGGCAGCCGTCATTAAAATGTTCAATGGGTACATCGGATTCTACATTGTGTAAATCTTCACTTGTCTTATAAAGTTCTTCATTTAGTTCTTTCTCGGTATATCTTCTTCTTCTTATTTTAACCTGTTCTTCAGCAGGATCTCTTATGAATTCTAACCATTTCTCAACATCCTCAGGATAACGTTCAATATATTGCTCAAGCGTTTCTACTGATATAAATTCATTCTTAGGTGGAATGTCCATTTACATTAATATATATAGAATTATTTAGGTCAGTTCTGATAAATATAGCCAGCACGCATTAGGGTAAAAATTGAACTTTCAGTTTTTTGCATTTAAGGTAATCAATGGTATATGAGTATAAGAAAAATAATGATGGCCACTATGTCTGTTCTGTATGTGCAGAGGTAAAGGTAAACCAAAATACAATGCATTACCACATGAAGAAGCATGAGGGCAAGCAGTCTTATGCATGTAAATCATGCGACAAGAAGTTTTATCAGAAATATGCTCTAGATGATCACATTAAGCTTACACATTCTAAGGAACCCATTGTTGAGATTAAGTGTCCATTCCTTGATTGCGATCTGTCATTTGTAAAGAAAGAACACTGTCGCATCCATATTGCTCGAAATCATTTGAAGAAGGTTCTTGAACCTCTTATTGAGAAGAAGAAGGATTCGAAGGTTCATTGTTGTGTCCCTTGTAAGAAAGATTTCAATTCATACCCTGCAATTCTATATCACGCAATGGATCATATGAAGGATAATGCCCTTTATAAAGATCAACTAAAGGTTATCTAACGCCCTTGATTAAGAGGTATGTATATATTGGTACAATACTGCCAAATATACATCCCACGATAAATCCATTGTTCCACTGAAGTTTACCATATTCTTCAAGAGGATTACGTGGCATTAATTGTTTATTATTAATTTTATTTAGGCACTATCCCCAGAAACAGTATTGAGTTGTAGAAACAAATTGTAAATATTGTAGCCAAGGGTTGCAAAGGCTAGCAAGAGAGTTGCCTCAAAGAAAAGCCTAGAAGTATCTTTTTTATAGTGGCCAATAACGAATAGCACAGGAGCCACGAATAAAACGTAAATTAGGTTAACCCATAAACTTGACGACCCAGCATTCCATTTATTGTATACCATAAAGAGATGATATCCGAAAATGAGCGCAGCCAATCCAGTAAGTCCATCGTAAAGCCATTCCGGAGAACTGGCCCTCTGGACGCCTACATATATAAGCAAAGGGCTGACGAGGAAGATATTAGCCAGATTCAGCCCGATGTGCAAGTGCTTCCTAGGAATTCTTTCGTAGACAAAGTCCATGTTCTTAATGTGAGTGAGGAAAAGAAAGAAACTATTATGCATATCTTTACAGATGGAGCCTGCCCTAACAACGGTAAACGAAATGCTAATGCCGCGTGGGGCTGTCTACTCGTTTCAAATGATGGGTATATTGTTCTTGATCGTCTTTCAGGCCCTATACCTCTTACAGAATCTCAAACGAACCAGCGTGCTGAGTTAACCGCCTTATTGAGAGGCCTTGAACTAGCTGAGAAACAATTTGGTCGACTGAATGATGTGAAGAAGGTTCAGATTTGGTCAGACAGTGAGTATTCAATTAACTGTGCATCTGTCTGGGGGCCCAAATGGAAATCGAAGGGATGGAAAAAACAAGGTGGTGATATTCAACATCTTGATTTAATTCGTAAGTTGGTTGAAAAGACATTGGAACTTGGTTTTAAAATAGAATACCGATGGCTCAAGGGGCACAAAGGAGGTGAGTCACAACATGCCTTCCCTTGGATGTTCAATCACCAAGTGGATGCCTTAGCCAATTCGGCTCTACGAGTTAATTTCAATTATTAGAAATCTATGTCGCCAACGGAATCCATTAGAAGTCCAAAGCCAGCACCACCCATGACAACTACACCGATTCCCATGAGAATAATTCCTCCAATCTTAGAACCTTCTGACTTCTCCTTATCCGCTTTTTTAAACATTAAATAACCGGGTATGAAGAAAACCATGCCGATTAAGATAAAAATCATTTGAGCAAGGAACATTCCAACACTAATCCCAAAACCAGTCTTGACAAGGGTCTTCATGGAGATAGTATTTCTTGCCATTCTATCATTAGTTTATAAATAAACTAAGACCACCATTTTCTAGCGCCAGCAGAAGCCTTTTTGGCTTCTCTGGCTAAATCCGCATCTGTCGTATGGTATGTTTTTCCTTTTAACAAAAATGAACTAACACGTGCATAGCCCCATTGCTGCTCAGTAGCACCGGGTCGATGTCCAGTTCTCCAAGCAGCCATTCCACGATTATAACAGGCCTTAATATATTTTAGAGGAACTCCTGTAGCCTTGGCACGATCTTCTAAGGATTTTACTCCAGGAAATTTTCTGTTCCAATTCGCCGTGTAGCCTGATTTTCTTGTCTTAACACCCTTATCTGTTTTGAACCCTACATAGGCTTTCGCATCATGCCATGATCTGGAACCGAATTTCTTGATTTCCTTTAATCTTTGGGTCTTTCTTGTTTGTGAAAGACCTCTATAGTATTTCTTGGGATAGTATGCCTTTCGGGTCTTCATTCTATTATATCAATTACCTTTTGTGCCTGGTCGATGGAGCATTTGACCCAGCATTGTTCGTATGCCCATGATTCATTACACATATATAGATTAGGCATATCAGGAAGGGGTTTGACGGAGGCCTTGGAAACCTTGTTAAAGTCATAGGGGTCATTTGCATACGGTGTCCAATAAGAACATCCATCTGACCAGGGGTGTACTTTAAAAAAGAGAGGATCAGGGATTTCAATTTTTGGAAAGAGAGAACGAATTTGTTTCATTACCTGGGGCTCAGGATTCTTCTGTTTTAACCAATGCTCCGCTTCATCACCATCTGTATAAGAAATCATTATAGTTCCCTTAGTGGGATCTATGGGTATAACATAGCGGATTGGTAAATCACAGAGAAACTTCTGAATTCCTGCAAACCATGCCTTTCCATCTTGTAAGGGAAAGACTGCGTACATTCTTACTAAGGGTCTCATCTTCACTTGTTCCATAATTGGTAAGCCTTTCAAACACGGTATCTTTACAGCTGCGTCTCTCTGTATTGCGACGATTATCTTAGAGGCTATAATTGGTTTCTTTCCCTTTATTAAAATATTGTGCTGTTCAATATTTAGTACCTCATGTTCCGTTAAGATATCTACTGTTGGAATGGATGCCTTTAGTTTATCAATCAAAAGAGAAAATCCTCCTTTTATAACTGAGAAACCTGTATGACCTCCTAGTTCATGTTTAAGACTTTCAAGGGCCTTGGATGCCTTCAAGGTATCAAGTTCAGATCTATATTCATAACGATTCATGAAATCTTGGGCTTTCTTTGAACCCATAATTTCTGTAAAAACTTCCTTGAGAGTTTTCGACTCTAGGTCCTCCTCTGGAATTCTTCCAAGTTCCAGATTTGCTAAAAGTTTAGAGAATTCAATCGGCTCAGACCCCTCAGGAGTTCTCCATTCAACTCCTCCTACGATAGGTATTGTGTCTATCCCATATTCTTTTAGTAATTTAAAAACATTGTGATGAGATTTGTGAATTCTTCCAGCCCCTGCTTCCCAGGAAACATGGAGGCCATTGACCGTTGTATGGAAGGTGTAAATGCGACCACCAATATTCTTGAATTTCTCTAAGATACAAATCTTAGCATTCGGCATTTTCTTTTGAAGTTCTCTTGCACAATACAGGCCTGCTATGCCGGCGCCTATTATGCATATATCATACATATCTACTATTCTAAACATTAGAATGACCCACTAATCATCTCAATTACTGTAGAGGTATCGGAGGAAGTAAACTTCCCCAAGAACTTGGAATTCTTAATTACAGCAAAGGACGGGATTTTCTGGAGACCACAATAACCCAAGGTATACTTATTCTGGTCAATATCACATTTGTACCAAGTAACTCCTGGTAGCGAATTCTGTATCAAGTCATGATCTAATCTAGTGCAAGCACCACACCACGAGGCCGTAAAGTAAACGACAACATATTCGGGGTTCTTATTCGTTGGATTTAACAGGGCCTCGAACTGTTGCTGGTTCTCTAGGGGGATCATCAGATTTCTCTGGCTTCTTGTAAGTATTTCTCATTGTATAAAATACGTAGCCACTGAAAGCCACTAGAGCAACACTGAATAATAGGACAGATGTTGATACTGATGGCATATCTGTTAAAGAAGTAAGAGCTAGAGCACCACCTGCTTGTGCTGCTGTAGCGGCATTTGTAACTGCGCCTGGCACCTGAGGAACATCAGGCGTACTCTTCTTAGCAGCCTCAATCAACTTGTTTGGATCAGCCATCTCAGATGCTACCTTTTCACCGATTGCTGGAATTTTTGCAGCTAAAGAAGCAACACCTTCAGCAGCCTTGGCTCCTTGAGAAACAACTCCTACAGTACTTGCTATAGCGGTGTCAGCACCAGTCTTGGCCTTGTCTATTGCTTCAGATGCTGCTTCCCCTGCCTGATGAACCTTATCTTTCACTTCTCCAACTACCACATTTGCTACACCACTTGACAGTGTCTTTGATGCTTCACCTACACCCTGTACAGCAGATCCAACACCCTTAACAACAGAAGCTGCAGCTTGAGCTGGTGCTGTTGCATAATCAGCTGCTGTAATTATGACCTTAGATGTAGCCTTTCCTGTTGAAATAGGAACTTCTAACCACGCAGTAAAGAGGCGCTGGAACCACGTAGGTGGTGGTGGTGGAGGTGGTGGGTAAGGACCAATAGCATCACGTCTAAAATATGGACCTAGTAGCATAGAAGCCGGGATCATATGAGGAACACCATTCTCAAAGAGACCCCTTGTACCAAATATAACATGGAATACATCATAGAAAGACCATGCTATAGCGATAAATGTTAAAGGGAATAAGATATACATTAGAATATGAAGAATTCCACCGATGTAATTACCTAGGACAAACTTATTCACTGGGAATACTAAAAATATACATGTAGTTAAAACATATGCAAAGTATCTCCAAGGGCCTGGAATATCCTTTGGAGCTTCAGGGATACCCTTGGTTCCACTGAACATGCCTGCTCCAATACCAGTGGGACCATAGAACGGAACACCTATACCGAATTTTTCAACATATTCTCTTTCACCAAGAGCTTGAGCAATATCATAGAAATACCAGAAACCGAGGGTAGGAACAATAGTTAGAAATTTTAAGAGAGCCGTTAGAGGGCTTCTCAGAGCTAAATGGTCTAGGCCAAATAGCCCTGTAAAAATAGTCAACAAAATATAAACAAAGTATGGAATTTGGGCTCCCTTCCAATAGGAGCCTTGTGTAACTTTAATGTCTAGCATAACGCTTCTAATCATTAGATTGTAAATAGAACTCCTCCAAATCCGTCTGCTATTCTTAGAACATTGTGATTAATTCCATAAACTCTTGCATGTAAAGTTCCAGGATTAGGGCATGGTGCTATAGTTCCAGGTGGGGGAGGTGTTCTTGGGGGGTTTACAACAGCAGGAACTAAATTCACTTGTAAGACAACTGAGTCAATTCGACTGGCATTAAAGGATCCACTAGGTTGAACGTCTTCGGGGTTCAAACAGAAACTATAAGAATAAACAAAGAAGTCTTCAGGGACTACTGTATGATATTGCCAGGGTTGAACTAATCTGAAGTAACCAGCATTTCTCAATTGAAATCTATCAAAGCCATCAAGTTGTAAAACAGTATCTTGTAGAATATCCTGTCTTACTCCTGCTTCATATATACCCAGGGAGCTATAGTTAAAGTATTCGTGATATCTTGCCATATCATCACGTTGAATAAACCAGAATAACTCTCTGACTGGATGATTGAATTCAAGTCTTATAGAAGCAGATGTTGCACCGGGAGCAACAGGGATTTGTGCTGTATACTGAACTTGCTCAATTAAGTATTCATGAGCAGTACTTACAAAACGTCTACGTTCATCTAAATCCAAGTAAATATAGTCTCCCCACAACATAAGTTCTGTTATAGAGGCTGGGGCAACCTCAAGAGTTGAACATTCAGGGGTTGAAAGGAGTGGAGAATACCAGAGTTGTGATAAAGGTCTTAGAGTAAGATTAATGCGAATAGGATGGTATTGTAATGCAATAAGGGGTAGAGCTAAGCCAGGGTTTTTACAGAACCAGAAACGTAGAGGAATATAGAGTTTCTGAGGGCCAAATAAATTAGGAGGTGTAAATCCGTCTACCTTCCCAATCATGTTATAGAAACCAGCCTGCTTGTCACCTGGTGTTATGTATGATGACCAGATTTCCATCCATTCTCCATTTTGTCTATCAACTTCTTGTTCTCCAATTTCCAAGGAAATTTCTTGAATTAGATTATGTCCAATAGAATTTACATATGACACTGGATCTCCCGTAGTCAATTTAAGAGCCGGTAAGCTCACTTCCAAGATAACTTGACTCAATAAATCTCCCCGACGAGGCACGAGGCATGTAATGCGCTTACCAAAGTCAGGAGTTCCGTCGAAGTACATGGCTTGGCTTTCAATTGCAAAATTAGTGTATCGCCTGTAAACCATTTTAAACCAGGTCATCTGAGGATTGCCAGTAAGAAACACATCCTGTTTTCCATGTGCGACTAATTGTAATAATCCTCCTTGTCCAGGCATCTACAGTTAGAAAAGGAAATGTAGTTTAGACTAGGCGCATTAAAATAATATAGAAATAGTAGTATGGCTGCAATCCAAAAATCTCAAGATATCGATACATTAAGTGTAAGAAAGATTTTCGTAAAGGGAGATAATAATACTACATTGCCTGCGAATTCTGTATTATTGACAGATGGAAATGGAGGAACTAAGTGGGTTGATGAACAAACATTCCAGAGGGGTGTAAATTTTAATACATTCGAGACATCTCGTGGATCATTTAGTTCTGGCCCTGGACTTACAACGTTTTCAATCTTAGACGGTGAAAATGCCGGTTTATTAACTGGACCTGGTAATTCATTTAATATGTATGCAAAAGCATTTGGTAAAATTGATGTTGAAGGCCAAAATTCCATTTATTCATTTGATCCAGAAACTTCAATTATAAATAGCAATATTGAGATTGTTGGATCTGGTATTATAAATATAACAACTAGTACAACTCACAATAAAATAGAATTTTATTCTCCAGACACTGGTCTTTCTTCTTTATCATCTGTTGTTGGAAATTTCAAGGGACTCAATGGAAAAATAGGACAAAAGATTAGTGCTTTTAATTCTCCATTTTCTACTTTTATATATGATGCAATTTCTTCATATTCAACAATTTATAAATTAAATACAGAAACCTTAAATACATCTACAATTCAACAACAGGGTATTAGACAACCTTTTATTCAATCTGGATCAGGAGTATTATCCTCAGATACAGGTATTGCTATAGTCACTTTAACAAAAGAATATTCAAGTAACAATTATACAATACAATTAACCTATACAAGTAATATTATACCACCTTCTAATAAATTGCCATTGGTATTTACAAATGTAAACTCAACTAATTTTACAGTATATGGTGATAAGGGAGGAATATTTCACTGGACAACATATGGTAATTTATTCTAGAAGCCCTAAAGGTCTAAACTCTTCGCAACTATCTTAATATAGATGTTTGCGACGAATCCGAAAAATGGTAAGCAGATACGTATTATGAAAACGGATACTACTATATGGAAGGATGCAAAGACATTAGTCTGGATGAAGGAACCTTATTCGAAAGATAAGAAGAGATGGAAGCGCTGGGATATTCTAGTAACTTCAGTCGACCCCGAATTTTTAAAATGGAATCCTGACATCTTACTTCTAACCGAGGAAACTCCTGAGGTAAATGCTTTTCTCAAAACACAGAAAGCAAAAAATATCAGATTTATTCTGGTTTCTAATAAGGCACTCAAAACCTTGAATTCTGAAAAGTTCGATATTTCTAGTTTGGGGAATGTAATTTGTCTTGAAGAGTTCGAAAACATGTATCCTTTCTTAGGGCCTGCTTGGTCTGGAACAGTTGAAGATGCTATCTTGTGTGCATCAATTGTATTTCGCCACAATCGCCTTATTGGCATGAACCCTGACCAAGATCGCCTTGGAAAGCTATGCTTCACGGATTTGAAACTTGAGATTTTAGAAAATCATGTTGGCCCAGAACCTCTGGTTTTAATTCAACAGTTCTACAAGTCATCGAGTAAGGCGCGTAATAAGGAACTCCAGAAGTGTTTAAGAAAGAATTTAGAAAATGAATTAGTAGATGAAATTCTATTGTTTACAGAGGGTAACAGTTTGGAGATACCAGTGGATAAGAAAATTAAGCAAATACCAATAAAGACTCGTCTATCTTATGCAAACTGTATTGACGCAATACAGAGAATAGTTGGTGCTGGTAAACTTGTCGTATTTGCAAACGCAGATATTTATCTAGATGCTAGCTGGAAGTCTCTATGGTCAGTGAAAATGAAGGATGTCTTTTTGGCCCTTCTACGTTGGGAGGAGGGTATCGATGGAAAGGAGCCCACATTGTTTGGACCTCGTAATGACTCACAGGACACCTGGGTTATCCATAGCGATAGCGTATTATCGAAAGAGTGGAATTTATCTGCTTTCAATATTCCCTTTGGAAAGGCTGGATGTGATAATGCGATTTTAGTTGACTTTCTCAGAAATAAATTTAAGATTGTAAATCCTGCAATGTCTCTAAAGACAATTCACGTTCACGCATCTGAAGTTCGCAATTATGAGAAAACAGATATTGTAGATCGCCCTGTTTACATGTTCGTGGAACCTTCAGGGCTTCATGAACTCCACCCAATTACATCCTGGGCAGGATGGGCTGGTGAACCCGTGGCCTATGAGGCTATGGACCGCCCTCTAAAGGCAACAACTGCAAAGCATATCAATATGTTCTGTTCTCAGATGAACCGTGATCCTGCCTTTGTCTGGGCAGCAAATGGTCTGAATTCTTATTTACCACCCATTGGCCAAGATAGACCTATTGAAATTAGAGGTGGTGCCTTTGTAAGTCCATCTGGACTAGTCTACAGGCACACTGATATCTATGTTGGAGAAACAGATATTCAGAAGGCTGCTTGGTCTGATAATCGCTTGAGCCATCTGATGGCATCGTATAATGTAGAATCAATGATGGCCTTTCAATTAGATCCAAGCTGGGTTCAGGAGCCTGCCTTATTCGCCTTGTTTTATTTGTCTAAGGTAATCCAGCAAAATAAGAAGACACCTAATTCATCTTTCTGGTGTAAGAAGACAAATGGCCTTCTAGCTGCAATCCAATTGTTCAAGTGGGAGAAAGCAGCTGGTAGACTTCTAGAGTATTCTGACCAAACACAGGTATTCGCACAGCACGTAGTTGGTAGATCATGTCACGGTGTTAAACCGGTAAAGATAGATATTGATGCAATGCGTGATGCCATGGATGGTAAGTGGGCTACAATTCCCTCAATAGTTCAGAAGAAAGCTGTAATTGTTCAGGATACTTATCATATGCAGGATGAGTTAGTTAAGTCACTTTCAGAGAAATTAATAAGCGCAGGGTATCACGTTGAATATACATGGGCAAATTACGATGCCACGCGATTTGCGATAGCACTATCAGGTGCTTCTCTAGTTATCTTGAGTTCTTCTGTTAAACACATTAAGTTCCCATCATGGGCATGGCTATGGCTGGCTCCAGTTGGCTGTAAGGTTCTAGAACTACAGGAGGAGAGAGAGCCATCTGATAGCCTCGTTCATTTATGCGCTGCTTCTGGATTAGAGTGGACATTGCTTCAGTATCCTCGTTCAACTCCAGATGGTTTCAAGAAAATTGTAGTGAAAGAAGTTGACAAGTTCATAAGTAGTATAGCGACGAGTAAACTAGCCACACCCCTAAATGCTACGTTGTCAGATACAATTCCTTCTCTAATTGAGACAGAGGCTCTAACTGCAAAGCCTGTAGTAAGAACTCCCCCCAAGACTATGAAGTTCGGGTTCTTTGGACACAAGGGTGATTCGTTTAGGGAGATGATTGATTTATGGGCTGAACGTGAGTTCATAGAGAGAAAGGAAGACCCCTCGTTGACACACTGTTTCCTAGGAGATGTTCTTCTATACGATAGGCCAACCTGGGCATGGTTAGATAAAGCGTCTGATAAGGAAAAGGAGTATAGTCTATGTTTAGCTGGAAACCCAGATCCTTCAGAGAAGCCTCGTGCGAAGCCATGGATCTTCTGGCCTCGAGAGCCTCGTTTAGTGGAAGAGTTAACTAAACAGCCAAGAAAGTCTTATGATGACAGAAACGATACAATGGTATTCTATGGGCGCATTGAGAATGCAGACCAAGGTAAGTGGCGCCAGGATATCAGTGGGTGGAAAACGGTATGTGCGAAGTTCTCTATGCAGGAAGGAAAGGAGCCATATGCCTTGAACCCAAGAGAATATTTGGAGGCTATACATAATGCTAAATATGGTCTATGTATTCGTGGATATGGACCCAAGTGTAATCGTGAAATCGAACTTCTCGCTTTAGGAACAGTTCCTATAATAACAAATGGAGTTGAAATCTCTGATTATGCAGAACCTCTGATTGATGGAACACATGTAATCTGTGTTTCTGATCACGAGGATGCAATGGCGAAGATTTGTAAAATTTCAGAAGAGAAATGGTTTGAAATATCTGAGGCTGGGTTTCAGTGGTGGAAGCGCAATTGTTCTGTAGAAGGGTCTTGGAATGTAACGCAGTCTCTAATCTAGTACGTAATTTATTTAATTAAAACATAGGCTATGCATATATAAGATGGAACTTGCTATCTGTATAGCAGTAAAAAATCGCTCAAATCTTGTTGTATATCAAGAAGATCCGATCGAAACATACAAACATATTGCTAAAAAAATCCAAGCGACGCCATCAGATTCACATTTCCCTCCGACGCTAAACAGAGATGCAACGATTACGCTGAACCTTTTGCCTAAACTTCTAATGAGTTTACGCATGATTAAGACTGGAAATGATAATTGGACTATTATAATTGTAGATTACGAAAGCACAGATGTGAACGTAGAACATATAGCACACCAAATTCTTGATGGCCATATTAGATATGTTGTGAAAAAGGCTGCAGGGCCCTTTAGCCGTGGTTCTGGACTTCATTTAGCAGCTGAGCTTGCAAAAGAACGAGGCCACGATTCATTATTTTTCTGTGATGCAGACATGTATTTTACAAATCACTATACATTTGACAGAGCAGCTGAAGCGATAAAAGATGGAAAGGTATATTATCCGATCTGTTTTAGTTTTACCCAGCCAGATCACATGAAAGGTTACTGGAGAGATTCAGGATATGGAATGATGTTTATTAGTACTGAGAAATACTTTGGAACTGAGAGATGGCAGCACAATATTTCTTGGGGCGAAGAAGATAATGCAATGAGAAGCAATTTCTCTGAGGCTGAAGTAATTCGTGGAAAGTCAATTGGTTATTTTCACCAGTGGCATCCGAATTCCATAGTTTTCAAAACTCTAGAGTATCCCGTAAAACATTATGCAGGAAAGGCGGCTGTTCAAAAAACAGAAAGTTTTCCAGATGCGTCTTTTTAAAAATCAGAGATTTTTAATTCTAAACAGAGTTTTCAGCAATTTATAATTTCTGAAAACACATGATTTCAATAAAAATTGAAGGGTTGTTTAAATACCTAGACGTTTCTTTCCCCACGAGATAGTCTTCTTTAACTTCTGTAAACTCATAGGCTGAGAGTAACCACGAACATCAAATAGACCTCCCTTGAAAAGCTCTGGTTTATTCTCGAATTGTGAAGACCCATTCATCCAGTTATTTTTACCAAGGTAGTTATTTTTTGTTATGGCAACCTGGGGCATATGAGTTCCATCTTTCTGTGCCCGTTTTTGACCATCAATCCAGATTTGTATTGCAGGGCGAACGCCATCACTTGATGCTGTAGTAATACAGCAATGTGTCCATTCTTTTAATTTGAAGGCCCCTAATACATTCAGATGTTCCATACGAAGTTCACCATTCCAGACTTCCCAAATCAAGGTCGCAGTTTCAGGAGCCTTCTTAGAAGCCTTTAGTTTCTGCTTCAAGTTAAATGGTATTAGATGAGGTAAATCACGGACTACCACTTTTTTATCACATATATACTCATCAACATTAGCGGTAGATAACATGAGTTGCTGAGGAGACATATCAGGAACCGGCTGAGGTCCAGACTTTCCAACGGGTAAGACATTATTCAAATCAGAGGCATTACATGCATCATTTCTTATGGTAGCACCATTATCCATAGATGGATCACCACGTCCCACTATACCCACAAAAACATTATCTTTTCCTGCTCCATTTCCAAAGTCTAGGATGTGAGCATTATTCGTGAATTCATCGAACTTCACCCAAAAAGAGATACACTTCATGGTAGGCAAGACAATCTTTTGACCAAAGGACATATCTGGCGAATCACCTAATCTTATAAACTGATTGATACCATTGAATTTCAGACCTTCTGTTACCTGGATACGTTCATCTAACTTAGTAGCATCCTGCTTTCCACCCTCCAAAAGCTGGGACGGTAAGATCTTGACATTTACTTCATCGATTGACATACCTCCTGATGTATATGTGGTCAAGTTCTCAGCATAGTCTTTCAAGTCATCAATAAAGCGGAACCAGAACATGATACCCTCATAGAAAAGGAGAACCTCTCCAATATCTGGAGGTGGATCAGTATCTATAAATTGTCTGGTGTCAAAGGTGGTACTCATTGCTCTATAGCATTGGGATTCAAAGACACCACCCTTCATTTTAACAACAGCACAGTAATCTGTTTTACCATCCATATCTGCATCTCTCATATAGTCATCCCTACTTGTTTTGAACCCTTGTGATACAGTTGGTGTTTTATAACTTGTAGAAGTGAGGCCTTCTGTTCCAGCTAGAGCACAAGCTAAGAATTTCTTAGATTCGTCACCTGCATTAGTGCCCTTGGGCACAAGCATTCTACAGAAGTCATGGTCGACACCTAGACCCTGAACATCTACGTAACCCATTACATGTCGATTATCTTGTTCATACATGGCGTCTTCTGTGCCGAATGAAATATCACCCCGACGAGGGAAATATCCCATCATGAATTGATTGCTACCGGGACCGGACGCAAATCCTTCTATCTTTTCAAATATATCTGAGAATGGTCGCCATACATCAAGAAAAAGTGTAACAATTAAAACTAAAAAGACAGCAAACAATAATGCCTCCCAAGACATTTCCTATTCGCTCCATAGGTATTTTTAGAACCATTAAAACTTCACATAAATTAGATGCTAGGTGGCCGTATTCGCGGACAGGGAACCTATGGGTGTATTTTTCAACCGGCTTTGAAGTGCCGTGGTAATAAAATAAAGAATTCCAATTCATCAATGGTTGGTAAGATTACGTCAAAACAAGATGCAAAGAATGAACTTGAAATAGCAAAGGTACTTGGATCCATTGAAAATTCATCACAATATGTTGTTCTTACAGAAGCTGCAAAGTGTATACCGAAACCCAAGGACAAACAAGCAGATAATGAAATTGGAGAATGTGAACTTCTAAAAACAATGGATCTCGATGAAACAGTTCAACTCATGATGCCATGGGGTGGATATCCTCTCAGTCGTATAAATTTGGACCCCTATGTCTTTGATTACTTTCGCTTTGTGGAAGAAATCTTAGCATGTGGAACTTTCTTAGTTCTGAACGACTTGTGTCATTTTGATATATGGGGAAACAACTTTCTCTTTGATAAATTTAATAAACCAAGATTAATTGATTTTGGGTTTACTTTTCAGGCAAGCAAGCTTAAGATAAATGATTTATCAAATCGCTGGAGAGTTCTAGGAGTTGATCACGATACGGAAACACCCGAAGTTACACTTATGTTGGCTGCACATAGCAATATTCCAGTGGAGCGTATTATAAGAGGATTAGAGGAAGAGAAGCCTGCTGTTCAAAATTTACAAGCGTTCTGTGATGTAAACCCTAGACACTGGGGTGGTGAGCTTTACCAGTGGTCTCTAGATTCCCATAGTTTTCAACAACATGACTGGCTAAGTTGTTGGAAAGTATACTGGCCGGGATTTGATGCTTGGTCAATTGGTGCTATGTTGCTAAGCGTACTTGAAATAGAAATGGCAATTCCTGCCTTTACAAAATCAAAGGCTTGGACAGAAAAGGGAGAACTTATGAAGAAGGTCCTCAGGGGCTTATGCAGAGCTCATCCTGCTTTTAGATTAGATGCGGTAGAAGCCCTCAGTCTTTTGACGGACGGGAAACACCCCTTGATTTCCTCCGGGTCTGCTGGTAGCGAGTGGATCTCCGAGAAACAGAAGACACGTCCAATGAATTAGGCCATATTTCTCCTCCTTTCTGTGTTAGCTTCGCTGCTTCCGCTGTACCACCATCTTGTCTGGCATCTGCCATCAAATACAGAGATTTACCACGAGGAACACAATAGTAGCCACAGAACTTCGTGTATCTCAAGGGGTCCTTGTGATTATTGTAAATGAAAAGCGCTCGGTCAGGTCTTAGAATAGATCTGCCTGACGCATCCAGTGTAGTTACATCCATAGCACCAGGCTTATGAGACCACATGCCATCTGAATCTTGTCTCAAGAAATGATAATCACGCTTA
>Ga0209354_10000491_pt1 | contig 18842 bp, 3 predicted proteins | sample LauGreSpBDMM15DD_2_FD_187562 | JGI IMG/M metagenome (GOLD analysis project Ga0209354, IMG submission 187562) | Freshwater lake microbial communities from Lake Michigan, USA - Sp13.BD.MM15.DD (SPAdes) (version 2) | ecosystem: Environmental > Aquatic > Freshwater > Lake | place: Lake Michigan, USA...
TTATAGTCCTGATGGACAACATTCTTTTGCAGATCTTCAAAAATTAGATGTAGCTGGTCTTTCTGTAGGTAAAGATGGTAAGAAAAAATATGTTTTCTATGAAAATGGTAAACAAATTGGAATGGATGTTGCAGAAGAAACTTTTGGTGCAGTAAAAGGTTATGATGCTCAAGGACAACCTAATATGGGAGTGCATGTACAAATGGGTAATAATACTTTTAGAGCTACACTTGGAGTAAATCAAGTTTCAAGTCCTGAAGTTAGAGACTGGTTTTCTAAAAATGATGATTCATTATATTTTGAAAATCAAAATAGTCAAACTAACTGGAAAATGATTAAACAAGAAACTAAAGATAAAGCAGGGAATGTTTACACTATGGATCATGGAGTAGCTAAAATGAATGGAGTAAAAAGAACTGATGCAGCTTCAATAAAGATTATTAAACAAGCAGTAATGGGACTTTAAGTTTCTTACAATATTAAAAATTTTTAAACACTTAACATTAATTAAAATGACATTTCCATCAAGAAAAATTTTATCTAGGTTTGCTGAAATAAAAAAAGAACAAGCTCAAGCAGATGAAGGAATTAGTGCTGGTACAGGTACTGAATCAGGAGTAGGATTAAGTTTTGAAGAGTTAAGATCTCAAAGTGCTTCTAATAATAGCATTAGTGCTCAACTACTTTCTACCTATGTGGATAAAGGAGAAAGAGATAAAATTGAATATGAGACTTCTGAAGCTAAGAAAGAGATGAAGCAACTTGCTAAAGAACAAGCTGTAAAAAAAGACAGAGTTCTTGCTAAAGTAGCTGAAAAGAATGGAGTTGAAAAAGCTTTGTCTGTATTAGACAATGCTGGAAAAATAAAAGCACTAGAAGAAAAAAACCCTTTCACTGCATACTCAAGATCTGATGCTTCTTTTATTGATAAAAGTGGGCCAAAAGGTACATATAATTTGAATTTTGCAGTTCCTATTATGGCTGTAGCTGGTAAAATCTCTAATCTTTTTAATGATACTTTTAGTGACACTAGAATAGGACTTAATAAAAAAGAACAACAACAATATAATGACCTTACTGCTCAACAAAGAAAAGATTTACAACCTGCTTTGACAGAACTTAGAGTTCAATATGAACAAGAAGCAAAAAAGGCTCAAGAAAGACACAAACAAGCTACTCTTAATCATACTAAATCTCCTGAATATTTAAAGTGGCAACAAGAACATAAAGGACAACTCAGAACAGATTTTGATACTGCTCCTGGGCAATCTGCAGATATGGATATGTCTTTAAGAGCTGCTACAAAATACAATGATTTAATTACTCAAATTGATGATTACACATCAGGTAAAGCAGGGTTTTGGGATGGATTTGGTACTCAGAAAAAAGAACTTCTTACAGTAGGTTTATATGGTATGGGAGATGCTTTAACTGTTGCTAAGATAAAAGATAAAGCAGATAGAATTGAAAAAGAAAAAGTTCTTAACAATAAGAACATTAACTATAAACCTAAAGAAAGACTTTCAGAAAATGAACAAAGTCTTTTAGAAGCTGAAGGACACACTCAAGAGTTAGCTGCTAAAAATCTATTTGAAAACAAGTTAGGTTACAGTTGGGGACAAGGAGTAGCCACTTCTGCTGTTTTTATGGAAGCAACTTTACTTTCAGGAGGAATTGCAGGAGCTGCAGAAGAAACTATTGCAAATGCTCTTATAAAAGATGCAGCTAAAACTACATTAAAACAAGCATGGAGAGAAGGAGGAAGTAAGTTTTTATTATCTAATCTAGGGGCTAAAGCTGCTGGAGGAGCTGCTAATATTGGTGTATCTTCTTTACTTGCTCCTGGTACTTATGCTATGGCTGCTAAAGCTAAGACAGGTAATATGGAATTTATTACTGATGAAAATGGTAAACAAAAATTAATAGTTGGAGAACAAAGATATAACTATTATAAAAAAGACTTCAATAAAAAAGCAGACCTTATAAAATATGATATTGCAGAGCTTGAGAAAAAAGACAAAAGGACTGATAAAGAAGAACAAAAACTAGAAGGTCTTAAGGCAGGGTTAGAAAATATTACTGAAGAGTTTGATACTCTTTACAAACCTAACACTTGGGGAGAATCTTTATGGTATGGTTTTTCTGAAAATGCAAAAGAAAACTTTTCTGAGAAATATGTAGGAAGTGCTTTGCCAGGTATTACCAATAATATGCTAATGAGAAAGTTAGCTAAAACAGGTATTGGCAATAAAATTGCAAAAGGAATTACAACAGGAGCTGAAAAATTTGAACAAAGTGGTTTTGGTAAAACTGTATCAGCACCTATTAAAGGATACAACTATGCTAGAAATATTGTAAATAACTTATCTCTTGGTAAGTTATCAGGCAATGCTATTGCTCATACAGGTAGAGCAAGTTTAATTCATAGTCTTCCTGGAGAAGTTGCAGAAGAAATTTGGAATCAATTTGTACCTACTTATAAACAAGACTATGCTCAGCAATTAGAAAGTTTAAAAGATACCTCTTTTTATAGAGATGTAGTTGCACAAACTTTAATCCAAGGAGTTGCTTTTGGAGGAATAGGTATGGTAGGTAGAGGAAGAAACTACATGAATGATAAAGCTAGGTTAAAAGAGATGTATAAAGCTCTTGATGCTGCTGTTACTGATGATGATGTTGCTAATAATATTCTTATGAATACTGGAGGTACTATATATAGTCCTTTAGATTATGATCATAAGATTATGACTTTAAGAAGAGAAAACACTGCAGATTCCAATGTTAAAGCAGATAGACTTGAACAAAACAAGTTTACTAACTTGGCAGCTATGGCTATTAGAACAGGGACTGTAGAAAACTTTAAAAAGAACTTAGAAGCAATACAAAGTAATCCAGATATGAGTGTTTCTACTAAACAGAATCTTGCTTTAGCTACAGCAAGAATTGATGGTTTAATGGAAGTCTATAATAAACATTCTGAAAAAGATAATTTTGCTACAATCTTTAATTTATCAGAAAGAAAACTAGCCAATGATCAAACTATAAAACTTATTGATGAAGAGTTAGTAAAACAAAAAGAAGGAGCTAAAGAAGACATTGATGCTTTTATCCAAAGAAAAGGTTTAAGTATTGATTATGATATTGATACTCTTTTAACTAAAGAAGAGTTTGAATCTCCTGAGAAAGAACAAGAATATAATGATTTTATTCAAGGACTAAATGAAGAAAATCTTACAAGAGTAAGTTTATTTGGAGGACTTCTTATGGAAAAAGCTGGTTTCCAAATGGATAACAGTCAATTAAACAAAGACATTAATGATGAAACTAGTCCTGAATATGAAGAAAGATTAGAAACTAAAAAAGGAATTGAAAAAATTTATGAGCAGACTTTAAGAGATTATCAAAATGATATAGTCACTCCTGAAAATGCTACATATAATTATAATAATCAATTAGAAGAGACTCCTGAATTAGTTGATGAAACAATAGCAAGAATTAAAACTCAATACAAAGGCAGAGTTGCAGATACTTTTTTTGAAGAAGTTGCTAATAAAAGAAAAGGTCTTTTAGAATTAAATCAACTTAGAAATAAAGAAAAACTTGAAGCAGCTAATCTACAATCTCTTTTATTAAAAAGAGCAGAGCAAGCTGGCTATCAAGGAGAAACTGAATTTACAGAAGAAAGTCCTATTGTAGTTCCTAGTGATGCTACTGTAACTATTATAGATGATGTGGCTGAAGCAGAGTATCAAAATTTTGTGAGAGTAAGTGTAGACAGTCTTTTAGATGTGTTTCCTATACCTGCAGAGTTACCTACTCCTGTAGTTAATACTTCTACAAAAGAAGAAACTAAAACTAATAAAGAGCAAATTGCTGATTTAAGAGCTGAAGAGCAAAAAGAATATGATAACAATCCTGGACTTGGAGAAGAGGGTCATGTTAGCCTTAATAAAATCTATGATAAATACGACAAGTTAATAACCCCTTTATTAGAAAATGAAAAGTCAGATACTACTGGAATTATTGTAGATGATTCTGAATTTGATGCATCTATTGATACTAAAAATAGTTATGCTCCTGAACAATTAGCATCAATCAAAGCTTTTACTAAGGACTCTGTAGATACAATTTCTGAAAGACTAGGTAGAAGACCAACTTTTAAAGAGTTTGCTGAGCAGACTTATAAATATTCACCAGATAAAAAAGCTTTAAGAAATTTATTTCCTCACATGGTTAGAGGATGGCAAGAAAATGGTTATGAGTCTACAGATTTTCAAGCTATATTTAATGATTTATTTAATCCTTATGAAACTGCAGTAACTGATTATATGAAGAACATGCAAAACATTTTTGAAACTGTTGTGCCTGTAGAAGATAAAAGTCCTTATACTGAATTTTCAGAACAGTCTGAAAAAATTGAAGAGCAAGTTTTACAAAACAATGTAACTACTATTGGTTATGATGAAGAAAACATGGCTATAGTTCAAACTGCTCAAACTGAAGAAGAAATAACAAATAACATTAATATTACGCCTAGAATAGGTTACTCTGCTATGAGTACTACTACAGTAAATACTGAAGGAGGTATTCAAGTTACTGTTCAAGGTACTGATTTGGCTTATAAAGAAGGGGATTTAATAGACCCAAGAGATTTAATTAATCCAAACTTAAATCCAACAGGAACTAAACTTTCTATTGAAATTGCTGACCCTTCTATTTGGAGTCAAATCCCAGCTACTAATGGTAGAGATGCAGAAGGTAAAGTTATAATGACCACTTTTGACAAATGGTTAGCTGAAAGAGAAAAAACTAATCCCAACTTTAAAGAGACTCAAGAGTTTAGAGATAAAGTTCCTATGTTTTATACAGACTCAAAAGGTAAAAGATTAGGGTATGTACAAGAAGTAGATAAGTTTAATGCTTACACTATTAAAAATCCAGCAGGTAGTTCTAAAAATCCTAAAAGAGCTGCACAAGATCCTATTTGGAGTAATCATATTCAGAAAGGTGTTGACAATGCTAAAGCATTAAGAGATAATATTAATAATGGTCTAAGAGAAGTTACATTAACTAGGAGTGCTGAAGGTTCTCCTATTAAAATTCCTGAAACTCAGCCTGCAATAAGTGTAAGAGAATCTAATCCTCAAGCAGTCTTAGTAGTTCAAAGAGGGACAGATTTACATACAACTTTTAGTGCCAAATTTCAAGGAAAAATAATTGACAGACAGTTATTTAAAGCAGGAGAAAAAGGAACTAATGGTCATACTTGGATGATTTCTCAGATAGGAACTACTAAAAATGACAAAGGAGAAACAGTTCCTCAATACAGAGCTTACCCTGTACTTAGAACAGTACCTGATGATCAAATTGAAACTGCAAGATGGGCTTTGGCAGCTTATATGACTCTAGAAGGGAGAACAGACCTTATTAAGGGGACTGAATTTGAGATGACTAGAGAAAATGCTGAAAAAATTCAATCAGACATTAATAAAAATATGGGATTCAATATTGGAACTCATTTAGAATTAGTGTCTTTTATTAAAACTTTTTTTCAAACTCCAATTAAAGGAGACAGTATAGACTCTTATAAACAAGTTTTATTTGATAAAGAAAATTATCCTACTGTTAGACAACACACTAATCTAAATTTATTTGGAAACAATAAAGTTAAAATAGTTTCTATTGTAAATGGTAAAGTAATTTCTAGTAATAAAAATTATGAAGATCATTTAAAAGATACTTTAAAAAGTAATCTTAAATCTGTTAATGTGGGGACAGAAGAAAAACCTGTGTATGCTACTGTAGCTCAACCTACTTTTACTGTCTCTTATACTCCAGTTGTAGAAGTAACAGGTCCTCAACAAATTGAAACTCAACAAACTGAAAATGTAGAATTAGCTAAAGAACTAGTTGCTGAACCTTTAGACATTAATAAACATATTGAGCTATTAAATAATTTAGGTATTAGTTTAGACGAGTTTGAATTAAGAGATGATATGATTGAGAATACTTCTAAGTTAGCCAACTTGTTTAAGACATTAGGTAACTTAAATATTCTTCAAGAAAAAGCTATCAGACAATTTATTGTACATAATATTGGAGAAAAAGTAAGTATAGAATATAAATCTAATGTTTCTAAAGTTAAGTTAAAAGAAGATATTAAGAATGAGTTAGATCCTATACTAGTAGGTCTTGAAACTCAATTAAGAACTTTGCTTACTGAATTAAATAATAGTAACTCTACAGATGAAAGAGTTGCTTTATTGAAAGAAGCTTATTCAACTACACTTGAAAACATAAAAGATATTAAAGCAAACTTTACTCCTTTATTTGATAAAGCTTTTACTGATATTCAAAAACAAACTCAGTTAGTTGAAAAAGAGAAAGAAACAGAAAGTACTAATATAGATGAAGAAACTCAGAATGTAAAAGATTATAATAAAGAGTCTATTGAAGAGTCAGGTAAAGCTAAGGCTTCATATAGACTTAGAAGATTTTTACACAAAATAAACAGGTATGATGCCAAAGGTGTTGCTCAAACAACGTATTTAGGGTTACCATCTTACATGAGTTTTAATGATGTTTACAATGAGCTAAGTAAAGTTCTTAGTATGGGATCTGAAGTAGAATCTGACTATGATAAGTTAATTGAAAAATTAAAACAAAGTGAGTCTGCTTTTGTAAAAGATATACTTAGTAAACTAGACAAAGCTGATCAACAAATTAAAAATGAATTTGTTTACAATTTTGTTAGACATACTTTATCTTCTAAGTTTGGTATGTATGAAAGTGGTCCTAATGGAGTAACACTTAAAATGTACAATACTAATGCTAATGAGGCCTCTAGAATTATTAATAACAAATGGAAAAATGATAATATGGTTTCAGGTCTTTATAAAAAAGATGGAACTGTAGATGTTGCTTTTGCAGATAAATTAATAGAAGAGTTTAAATCTTGGGATAAAGATCATACTACAGTTCCTCAAACAGATTTAAGAAATTGGCTAGGTAAATTAGGATTTAGTTTTCAAGATGCTGCTTGGACTCAGATATATGAAAAAGGAATTTTTAATGCTCAAAGAGATGTACCTTTCAAAGACTTGTATAATGTTAATGCAGGAGGATTATTTGTACCTATTGTAGACTTTTTAACTAAAGCTAAAAATGATCCAACAGGAATGAAATTTGATGTGAATACAAATGTATTTTCTAATCTAGGAGGAGTTACAAAAGCTTTGAGTGCTGTTGAAACTAAATACAATCCTAATCTTATTGCTTTATCTTTTAGAGATACTGGTAAAAACATTTCTACTCTTGTACCTACAAAGTATGTAACTGATATGGTTCAGAACTTAAAAAGGTCTGCTGTTGATGAAAGTAATACTTTGATAGATGACTTACAGTCTTTATCTTTTTCAGAAGATTCTGTTATTCTTGATTTATTAAAAAATGTACCTGCATTTAAAAGCATGTTTCAAGTGCATCATGTTGCTTTGACTGCTATTAAAGAAAAAGGAGATAGCCCTACTAAATCAAGTTTAACTGATTTAAGTGATACAGATTTTGATATGAATGCTTTGACAGGATTTCAAGATAGAAAAGTAGATAAACTACCTGCAGGTACTAAAATAGATGGTATAACTATGAGAATGGCTCATATGCTTTCTCCTACTATGTCTGATAAAACTACAGGTCTTTTTATGGAGACTGCTGTTTTTGATTTTATGGCTGATAAATCTCTTTTATTTAAAGTAGAAGAAGATGGTACTATCTCAGGATTTAAAACACAATTAAAAGAAATGTTATTTGATAGATTAGTTTTACCTGAACTTAAAAGAATTGTAAAATTCCATAGAGAAGTAGGAGTAACTAATATTAAAAACTATGACAAAGGTGCTCAATTGTTTCACTTACTTCCTATAATGAATACTTTAAAAGCTGAAGATGGAGTAAGAATTATAGAAAAATTAGCAAGTCCTACTTTAAATTATACTATAGATGAAGCTGTAGAAGAGTTTAGAGAGACTTTTCAAAATGCTATTGAAGATGTAGTACAACAAGAAGTAGAGTTTAAAAAAGAATCTTGGGCCCCTTATACTGAAACTAAAAATGGTAAGACTACTTCTAAAATGTTGGATAAAAACTATTTTACAGAAGCAGGAAGAGATCCTTCTATTGATTATGATTTAGCTATAAATGATTTTGTATTAAACAATCTATTATTTAATGCTGAAATGTTTAAAGTGTTTGCTGGAGATATAGCAAACTACAGTCAAGACAAATTATTTACAGAACAAAGACTAAATAAAGAGACTAATGAACAAGAAAAAACTAAGATTAATGCTTGGGATTTTTCTAATGAAGAGTCTTATATTTCTATCAATAAACAAATTGGTACTAACTTAGGTAAAAGGTTGGCTTTACTTATTGCTCCTGGTAATAAAATAGCTAACTCTAGAAATGAAGAGTACAATCAAATATTTTTAAATGACTCTATAGATATTACTGAAAATGCTGAGTACTTAATTAAAAACTACTATGGAGAAGAAGCTTTAACTAAAGCTACTCCTTTACTTGAAAAGCATGATGTAGCTGCTAAAATAATAGATAGATATGAACAAGGAATTGTTGATATTACTCCTGAACTTTATGCTAAAGCTAAGAATGATATGAAAGAACTTAGAGAAAGTTTGTCTAAAGAATTTTCAGATCTTTCTGCTTATTTTGATATTGAATCTACTGATGCTCAAGAGTATTCTACAGCTGCAGAACATGTTTCTATTCTTCACAGAATGGGAAGACTCTCTGATAAAGAGTTAAAAGTGATTAATGATAAATTAGCTAAAGGAGAAGACTTAACTAAAGAAGAACTTAATGTAGTCTTTCAACCAATTAAGCCTGTACACACAGGTAGTTATATTAATAAAGAGCAAGATGTAAACAGAATTGTTTATATTAAGTCTTCTGCTTTTCCTTTATTACCTCAGCTTACTGCAGGTACAAGACTAGAAGGCTTAAGAAATAAAATGGAAGAATTAGAAAAAAATACTGGTAGATTTACCAGAGCATCTTTCCAGACTGCCAATAAGGTTGGGGCTACTGTAAAAGGTATTAGTCCTTTTGATGTAAACTCTTTGAATGACATTAAAGAATATAATGCTACTGACACAGGAAGTAGTGTAATGGTTCTTAAAAGAGATAACTTTAGAATACAACAAGATGTACCTTTTAAATCTGACAAGACTCAAGATGATAAGGTTTCTATGGGAACTCAATTCTTTAAACTTTTGTTTGGAGATGGTATAGTAGATGCTGACAATTTTGAAATTGATGGTAAAAAATTAACAGGTAAAGAATTATATCAACATTATAACACAGCTTTTAAAGACATTATTGACAGTAAAAAAGCTCAATTGTTTTCTGAGTTAGGACTTAATGAAAAAGGAAAAGTAATTGACCAAAATCAATTTATGGTTAAGCTACAAGACTTATTAATTAAAGAAGCTACTAGCAGAGGTTACAGTGTTAAATCTTTAGCAGGGTTAAAGTTAGAACAACTACAAGCTAAAGCAGGAATTTACTATGAATTTAAGACTCCTTTATGGTTATCTTCTGATAGTAATAGATATGAATCTTTATTGAATGCTATCATTACTAACAGAATTATGAAGCACAAAATGCCTGGCAATGGTTTTGTAGCTGGTTCTGAAGCAGGGTTTAAATTTAAAGAAAACCTAGAAGGAGTAGATAAATCAAGAGTTATCTACTTAAATAATTGGAATGGTAAAGAGTTACAAGGAGTACACACTGAAGATGTAGATGGGACTCCTGTGTTTAAAAAAGCACAAGTCTTTATACCTTCTAAATTTAAAGGTTCAGATAAAAAACTTATTGATTTATTTGAAGGGTTTAATGGCAAAGAAGGTAAATACATTATCAAGAGAGAAAATGGAACTTTAGGATTAAAAGAAGGCATGATAGATCCTGCTTTATTTAATAACTTTAGTTTTAGAACTCCAACTTCTTCTCATGTCTCTGGCTCAAGTATTGAAATTGCTGGTATTCTTCCTCCTGAAGTAGGAGATTTAATGATAGTACCTAAGAATTTTACTAAACAAAAAGGTTTAGATTATGATATTGATAAAGAGACTGCTTACCAATTAAATCATATAACTACTGTTGATGGTAAAATTCAAGTACTTACAAAAGAATATGCTGAAGCTAGAATACAGGAGTTAAAAGATAAAATTGACAAAGCTAATTTACAAAATGTTACAGCTTCTGCTAAGAGTAACTTTGCACAAGAACTTTTTAGAAGTTTTATACAAGGATCAGGTTCTTTTATGGATGAAGAGTCTTTAGAAACTTTACTTTTACCTCAACTTAGTATTGTAGAAAAATTAAGTAAAGTAGAAATAGAACTAAAAAGAAAACTTGCTGAGAATGAGTTTATAAAAACTCACTTAGCTGTATTTAATAATCCTGATGTCAATGTACAAAACAAAATTAACAAAGTTCTTTCTATAGATTTTGCTTCTGAACAAGCTAATATGATAGAAGAATTGACTGCTGAAGGAGTTAAGAATGCTGCTATTGCTAAACATAAAGAAAACAATCCTAACCTTTCATTAAAAGAAGCAGGTGAGATATACCAAAAAAGTTTAATGAACTTTACTATGCTTACTAATAGTTACCAAAAAATGAAAATGGACTTGGGTTCTATTGGTAAAACTGCTATTGGAGTATATGCAAACTACACTACTTTTAATGGGTTGCTTCAACAAAATGTATCAGGTAAAAGTGTCTTTGTAATGGATGAAAATGGAGACCCTAAAGTAACAACTATTGGAGATTTTATTTCTACTGGAACTTTAGGCATTCAAAAAACACTTACTCCTACAACAAATAGTTCTAGTTGGGCTAAAAGACATCAAAGAAGTACTGCTGAAGTATTTGCTGAAAAAGAAAATACAGCTACAGATAATGAGAAAGAGCAAATCTTAGGTAGAGTAGGTGTTAATGAAGACACTATTAATGTAGATGCTTACCTTTCTTTATTAGGTTTTGATAGAGATGAGTTAGGAAATTCTATATCTTATATGCTTTTATCTCAACCTGTTATTAAACAATTTAACAGTCAAAAGAAAGCAAGTAAAGGTATTCTAGGAGAATTCTTAAAACAAGAAGAAGTAATTGCAGAAATTGTTAATAGACTATCTGAAGGAACTATTGCTTACAAACAAGTAGGAGAAGGCAACAGTCTTAAATATCAGTTTGTAGATATGGCTACAGGACAAGTTGCTCAACCTGATGGTAAAGTATTAAATGGTAAAAATCTATTGGAAGGAGTTAAGTATAGTGGAGAAGATAGTAACATACAGTTAAATGCTTTCATGACTTATATTCAAATAGAAAAAGAAGCTAGAGTTCTTTCTACTGTTCAAAAAACTGTCAATGCTAATACTTTAGGTAAATCTATGATTGAATCTCAATTAAAATTTGAAGCTCTTAAAACTTTACCTGATAATGGTACAATTAAAGGAGTAGAAAATCTTATTGGAGAGTTTACAAAAAGTCAAGGAGAAAGACAAGATGGTGAATGGTTAGGTGAGTACTATGTAACTCCTACTACTCCTCAAGGTCAAATTGTTATTAATGGTCTTAGGTTAGGTAATACTATGTACCAAGATTTCTTTCCTTATCAAGAACAAAGTATTGTAGATACAGTAAAAGAAATTCTTGCTATTCAAGGTAAAGAAGATGTTTCAGATGCAGTTATTATTGAAAACTTTGAAGAGATTATAGAAAACATTAAAAAATATATTTACTCTAGACAAGGTAATAATGTATTTGAAATGGATCCTAGAACTAAAAGATTTGAATTATTTAAAGACACAGACACTAATACTTCTTTGTCTACTTATATGAAAGATCTTGTAGGAGCTAAGAATCCAGAGTTTGCTAAAGGAATTAGAGTGTTATCTCAAAATCCATTAGTAAGAAGTTTTACCTATGAGTCTTCATTAGGAGAAAGTGATTTCTCTGTTATTAAATATAACAATGCTGCTACAGATAATCTTGATGAAGAAGAGTTATACAACTCTATTCCTGAATTAATCTTAATGGACACACCTTTACCTCCTAAAAATGGTAAACCGTATTCTACTAAGCTTTTAGCTGAAGATTTAGTTTCTTATTCTTTTCTACAAGGAGGAGTTCAAAAAGCTACAGAGTTTGTAAAATATGTTCCTGTAGAGTATTTAGAAACTGTAGGTGCTTATGAAACTCAGAAAGAATTTGTAAATGGAGAAGTAGTTGAGAAACAAGTTTTTGTACAAGCAAATAAAAAACTTCAAGGATTTAATTCTAAGAAGAATACAAACATTAATATTTTTGGAGTAGCTCTTGGAGTAAACTCTCAAGGTCCAAGTATTTTTACAAAACAATACTTTCAACATAATCCAAGTAAAGCTCCTAAAGTTTCTTATAAAGAAAGAAATAAAGAAGTAAATGGATTGTTTAAATATACAAACAAAGCTGGTAAAAGCCCTTCTTTTGTATCTATTAAGAATAAAAAAGGAGATGCTCAGGCTTATTCTTTATATGAAAATGTTGGAAATGGAATGTATCAGAAAATTGATACTTTAGGAAATAAAGGAGTTAATGAATATGAATACAGAAACAGTAATGTTGCTGCTATGAATTCTACAACTATTAATAACACTCCTAAAACAATTGATACTCAAGCAAAAAGTAGTAATGGTGTACCTTTTGGAATAGTTGAAGGAGTTACTACTATCAAAGAGTTAACTCAAAGTATTGCAGATGCTGTACTAACACCTAAGTATGCTCATTTAAGTGAAGCAGCTAAGTGGTTACTACCTATTGTAAAAAATGGTAATGAAAAAGTTAATATAGATAGAAATCTAGCAGCAGCAGGACAAGCTTTTAAAGGAAATATTAGTATTAATCCTGAACACACTACAGAAGTGTCTACAGATAAAACTGCTTTAGTTTTTATACATGAATTAATTCATACAGTTAGTTCTAAAGAAGTTATGACGTATTATCAAACTGATAAAACTACTTTAAGAACTGATATTCCTATACCTACTCATGTACAAAAATTAGATAAAGTCTTTAGAAAATTTGTAGAATTACATAAAGATGAAATTAAAGATTTACAAACTAAGAGAAACTCTAAAGAAGAATCTTTAGGAGGTGGATATACAGAGAGAGAAAAAGAACTTATTTATGCTGGAGTAAATATCAGAGAATTTATGACTGTGTCAATGACTTCTCCTACTTTCCAACAAGAAATGAGTAAAATTTCTACTGCTGGAGAAAGTAATCTTTGGGAAGACCTTAAAGCTCTTTTTATGGATCTTGTTGAAACAATTTATCCAGACTTAAAAGACAACACTTTAGCAAAAGATGCTATCATGGCTTCTATGAATTTTATTAATGAAGAGTCAAAAGCAAGAAGAGTAGTCACTGAAGATCTTATTCCTCCTGATGTTCAACTTATATTAGCACAAGAAGAAGCCAATAAACTACAGTATGGTAATCCTGTAAACACTGAATTAGGTAATCCTGCTAATGATCCTAGAGACCAAAATAGTGAAGATATAAGTATTTCAACTATAGAAAAAAATGATACCTTTGTGAAAGAAGATAAATCTGCCTGTGAAGGAGGCCTAGCAATTTAAAAAAGAAAATTATGGCATGTCTAGAATTTAAAGAATCTAAGAGTAATGCTCTTGCAGATATAAAAAATAAAGGTTTTTTTATATTTGAAGAGGGAGAAACCAATACAAGAAAATTAAAATTAGATAAACAAACTGAGTTTGAAGATTATCATGCTGCTCTTTTAAAAGCTACCAATGATAACTATGGTCTAAATTTAACTTCTTTGTTTGATACTGAACTTAAGGTAACTAATGAAGATGCTAATGCAAAGTTAGGTAGAGAAACTATTATTAGAATTACTCCTATTGATTCTGCTTTTGAAGCTGTTGATAAAAAAAGAAAAGAGTTAGGTATTTATGAAGATCAAATTTCTATTGGAGAATACAACACTCAAATGGAAATGCAAAGAGAAATTAATGAAGAGAAAGAATTAAAAACTCTTGCAGAAATTAGAGAAACTAATGCACAGTCAGGTTTTGTTAATGAAAATGGAGATGTTTTTCCTACTGTTCAAGAAGCATTAGACTCTGAAGAAGTAGACATAGATGAAAGTATAAGTATGGTTAGAGGTACAGGAGCTTCAAGAATAATGCAACCCACTTATGAAGACTACTTAGAGCAGAAAAAGACTTTACTTAAAAAAATTGAAATAAATATTGAAAAGTTGTCTAATGAAAAAAGATTAAAACCTCAAGCAGACACTACATCTAAAATTTCAAGATTAAATTTAGTAAAAGATAGTCTTGAAAAAGAAATTAGTAACTTTACTAAGAGTACAGATAAGGTTAGTTTATTGAGAGATTTTTTTAATAGAGATTTTGATTTAATAAAAGAATTTCTTGCTAATCCTACACTAGATAATATCTTCTTAGCCAAAGAAGTTTTTAAATACATTGAGACTTCTGCTAATACAAGCATTGATAATAAACAAAACACTCTTTTTACTCCTAAGAGTGATACTTATTATGAGCCTGATGTAAAAAAAGTAATAGATAATGTTGCAAGTCAAATAAATGATACTAGAGATAAAATAGATAGAGCTTTAGATAATATTTTTATGGACTTGTTAGAAAAACAAGCTCCTAATTTAGCTTCTTTATACCCTGAACATGTTACTATAGACTCTAATACAGGAGAAAGAATAGTAGATATGGAAGGAATTAAAAATGAACTTCTAAAAAATCTTCAAGATATTACTTGGGGAGAATCTATGTTTTTTGGATTAGGTCAAAATGTTTCAAGCAAGAATAATATTTTAGATGACTTAATGGTACTAGAATATGAAAAAGCTTCTATTAGAGAGTCAGCTAAATCTCAAAAAATTATAGCTGATATTGATGCAGTTATAGAAGAAGCTGAAAAAGAACTACAAAAACTAGGTAAAAAAATAATAGCTAAAGCAGGAAGAATTGTTTATTCAGGCTATGATTACAGTATGTTTTATCAAAAAGATGAGAATGGTAACACTAAACCTAACATGGTTGGGAAGTTTTCTAGAAAATGGAATACTACTTTAACTGGCATAGTTCAAAAATCTAAAAAAGCAATTTTTGAAGCTAGAGAAAACAAAAATTGGGCAGAAGTAGAAAGACTCTTAACAGAAAAATATGAAAATTTAGATAATACTTCTGAGTTTATTGATTTTACTTTGTTGCATGATATTTTTACAGGGCCTAGTTATAATCAATTTAAAAATCCTGATACAGCTGCAGCACAAGCATATAAAGACTCTATTCTTTCTAAGATAGGAGAAGATGAATACAATCATATAATTGAACAACAAAGAAACTTTCTTGACAATTACATGGAGGAAATGAAAATTCTCACAAATTTTAAAATGGCAGAAGAAAATGTAAGTAATTATAACAATCTGTCTGATGCTGCAAAAACTAATTTAGAAATTACTGATAAAAGATTAAACCCTTTAGAGTTTCTTAAAGCTCATCAAAGTAATGGAAACAATTTAATTGAGTTTAAAATAGGAACTCAATCTAATGAGAAACCTTCTTTCTTAAAATATAATACTGTAATGCCAAGAGCAGTATCTAAAGCAGGAGTAGACACTGACTTTTATGATGAAGATTTTGATGTAATAGATAAAAATCCTGCTCTTAAAAATCTTTGGAGTGCAATGAAAGCAGGGTCAAGAGCTATTGCAGAAAACCTTATAGACTCTGATTTAAAAGTAAGTGCTAACACCATATTTTATATGGAAAAACAACTTGCTGAAGAACTAGTAGACAAGAGTATTTTTTCTATAGTAAAAAGAGGATTAGGTAATCTTATTAATTTAAAAAAGTTTATCAAAAGTGTCATAAGTGCTAAAAAACCTAACTATAATAATCAAAGTAATGATGTTGTTTTAGCTGGAGAAATTAAAACTGTAGGAAATCAAGTAAAAAAAGATTTTGACATTGTAAAAACAGAAATTGCTAATATAATGGGGAATCAGATTACTGATAAAACTCAAATTACTCTTTCTAGTTTACCTCCATTACAACAAAAAGCTTTTTTAGATTCTATAGGAGTTGATACTGTTCAAGATTTTACTACTGAACTAGGTAAAGACACTTTTAAAGTAGGAGAATTAAAAGTTTTTTCTGAAAAAAGAGTAATGCAATCTCAGACTTTAAATTTACCTGTACTTATTAAAGCTTTATTAGAAATCTCTGCAGAACACAAAGCTAGAACAGAAGCCAAAAATGAAATGAGTGTATATATGGCAAAAAGTAATGTCATAAAAAATGAAAAAGATTCTGTATTTAATAAAAAAGGACAAACTAGAAAAAGTGAAGTAGAAAGACAAGAGTTTTTTAATGAGAAAGTTATTCTAAATAAAAATCAAAAAGATTTAGGAGGAAATGTCAGTGATGCTCTAATTAAAGCTTTTGGAAAAGCTGACTTTAATGTTGCTCTTTTAGGGCAGCATTTTTATAAAAACTTTACTAGAGAAGAAAAAATCATATATAACTCTGCTATAAAAAGATTAGCAAAATTAGAAACAGAAATTGCTAATAATACTAATCCTAATAAGTCAGAAGAACTTTACTCTGAAAAACAAGATCTTGAACAAAGGTTAAGACTACTAGGTAAAGATTATATGTTTGGGGCTATTTTTGATAATGTTGTAAACCAATTAACTGTAAAAGTAGGATTAGGATATAACTTTCTTGCTAACTTTAGAAACAGAACTCAAGGATTCTTTGCTCTGCTATCCAGAGATGGAGAATTCTGGAGTAGTGGTAATATTTATCCAGTAAATCATTTTGTTGGCTTAAACAAGCTTAGATTTATTAATCCTAACTATGCAAAAGAGTGGCATAAAAGTGAACTATTTATTAAACAATTAGGTAGATTACAAGATGGTACTAATGAGTTGCAAAAAGCTCAAAGTAAATTGCAAAAAAGAGCTAGGTGGTTTTCTGCTATGTATGGAACTCAAGTAGTAGAATATTATAATCAGACTTCAGGTATCTTAGCTATGGCTATGGATAAAATGGTTACAGATAAAAATGGTAATCAAGAACCTTTATTTGATGGAGGAGCATTTAATGTATATGAAGACCCTGATACTACAGGAGGAAAACTTAGATTAAAAGAAGAGTTTAGAACTCCTGAAAATATTGCTGAGTTTGAAGATATGGACACTGAAGATATGGTAACATGGAAAACAGATGTTGATAATATGACTAAGAGTCTTGCTGGAGATTACAGTAAAACTGGTATAACTAGAATAAAAGGAAGTATTTATACTAAACCTTTTATGGTATTTAAGACTTGGCTTCCTAGATTTATATCTTCTAGATATAGATATGAACAAAAAAATATTAGAACAGGACAAACTGAAACAGGTTATTTATTATCTACATTCTTAAATAAGAAAACTTCTGTTGCAGGAGGACTTATGTTAGGAGCCACAGGAATAATGGGTATGGCTGCTTCTTCTCCTATACTTGTTGCAGGTTTTTTAACTGCAGGTTCTATAGCAGCAGGCTTAGCAATGTATAAAAAAGCTAAGGGTCAGGGCCCTATTGTAGATCCTACAGATGTAATTAATATTAAAGAACAAGCTCTTTTTGTACTTAAAAGTTTAGCTTACACTCCTGCAGAAATAGCTAATGTTGCTACAGGAAGACAATTAGTAAAACAACCTACTTTTAGTGATAAAGCTGACTTAACTCCTCAAGAGATTAAAGATGTAAGATTAATGGCTAGAAATATGCAGACTACAGCAGCTTTTATATTAGTTAAAATTGCTATTCAAGCTCTATTTCAAGACAATGATGAAGATGAACCTAAACCTGAAGATGAAGATGAAATTGCAGCTTGGGAACAAAGAAAAAAAGACAGAGAAGAAAACAAACAAAAGCAAAATTTTATAGAAAATCAAGTTACAGGTATGTATCAAGAGATAGCTTTAGCTATGGACCCTTATGCTATAGCTAGTACTCTGGGTAGTAGAAATGGTCTTCAAAATAGTATGGATAAAATAGTAAAAATTTGTACTGCTTTAATGCAATCAACTTCAGGAAAAGATGAAATATCTAAAGGAGTTAGAGAAGGACAATCTAAATTAGGAAACACTCTTAGAAAAGAATTCTTACCTGCTTTCATTAGAGATATTGGTCAAGATACTTGGAGAGGAGGATTAGAGTCTTCTATGGAAACAGAATGGGATAAAGATGAGTATATGGATGGTATGTTTGATTCTGACTATAAAAAAGATAAGACTACTGCTGAAAAAGCAAGAAAAGAAATGAGATTACAACTTGTTAAAGATTATGAAAAATCTACAGATGAAGACATTAGAGATATGTCTGAAGAGGAAAGAAAAACTTTAGCTAAAGAAGAGGCTTTAGATTTAATTCCTAATCCTGAAAGAGAAGATTACAATGAAAAACAGAAAAGAAATCCTGGAGTTTCTGAATTAACAGGAGAGCCAGTTCCTCAAGAAGAAGAATAATTAACTAAAAAGATAACCATGGCAGCTAAAAAACACCCAGGATTCAAAGCAGTGCAATCTAGTATTGCATCTAAACAAGGAGTATCTATGAAATCAGCAGGAGCTATACTTGCTTCAGCTTCTAGAAATGCATCTCCTGCAGCTAAGGCTAAAAACCCTAACTTGAAAAAAGTAAAAGGTAAGTAAAAAA
>Ga0209354_10000492_pt1 | contig 18839 bp, 7 predicted proteins | sample LauGreSpBDMM15DD_2_FD_187562 | JGI IMG/M metagenome (GOLD analysis project Ga0209354, IMG submission 187562) | Freshwater lake microbial communities from Lake Michigan, USA - Sp13.BD.MM15.DD (SPAdes) (version 2) | ecosystem: Environmental > Aquatic > Freshwater > Lake | place: Lake Michigan, USA...
GTGCGCCTGTCAGCGTTTTATCCGTTCAGGACAACGTGCAGAACCCTTCCAGCGCCACACCTGACTCTGTACAGACAAAGGTGATTGCTGGCGAGGCGGCAACGTTTGATTGCACGTCACAGAAGGCTGCTTCCGCTAACGAAATCCCTATTCGTCTACAGATTACATGCGGCAGCCCCGCAGGTACTGCGGGCAGTGGAAGCTCATCTGGTGGAACACTAGATCTCAGTATTGCAGCATCTTCAAGCGTTGTCTTCTACACTCCTGCAAATTATGGTACCCAGACTGCCATCCCAGTTGTTGCGGCTGGTGGCACTGGTGCCCTTACATATTCCATGGTTCGCCCTGCTGGCCTACCAGCTGCTGTAGTACTTTCTACTGCGGGTGTTCTAACCTTTGATGCGGCAATTGCTGCAACTACCCCAGTGACCCAGTGGGGTAAGTGGGTGGTTCCTATTAATATTACGGATACTGGTTCTGGCGACAAGACCGAGTACGTGAATGTGTCTCTAGATGATGGCAATGGAGCAAGCAACAATTCTCTATGGATTGCTGCTGAGTCTCAGAATATTGGTTCCAAGGCAACACTTGCTCCTTATAATACTGTATTAGCTAAGGTACAGCCTAGACAGGCGCTACAATATGCAAATGCTACTTATGGTAAGGATGGTACATCTAACCTGGCGAAGGATGAAGTTCTAGCAAAGGATAAACTTACATTCGCATACACTGCTCCTCCTAGTGGTTCCCTTGGTCTCAGCCTGCCTGCTGCGGCTGCTAGTTCAGTAGCATGGAAGATGACATCTCAAAATGGAAAGAGTGACTCTAGTACATTTCCTACAGGTGTAACATTTACGCAAAAAGCAAAAGTAGGAACAGCTCTTGAAACTGCAGAACTAGACTTAGACTTTTTTACTGCTCCTACTGGTACTGCTACGCGCCCAGAAGCAGGTCTATACAGCTTCTTAGTAACGGCAACAGACAGCAATAACTATGTGCAGACTTTCCCTGTAACAATTAATATTGTCTCACCCCCTGAAACAGCTGCAACGGCACCTCTAACAGGAGTCAGTAGTGTAGCAACAAGGACACCTGCAGAACTAGTAAATGGCGCCATTCTCAGAATCGATGCTACTCAAGCTGCTGCAGAAACAATAAATCTAACCGCTTCCGCTGCGGTAGGAAAGTGCGCATGGTCTTTATCAAAGGTATTTGGCGATGCTCCTGGCATGGTACTTGATACTGCACCGATTGTCGGTGTAACTACTTTAGTAATAGATCGTGGCACTGCCGCAGCTGGAACACACTGTATCTCAGTAAAATGCAAAGATGCGAATAATACTTCCTACACCATCTTCTACACCGTGGTGTTCGAGTAAATATAATTAGTATAAAAACACGATTTTGTAAGATAATTTGATTATCTTTTAAAATCATGAAAGAGTATAAGGGATGCCACCCATTCTTGTGAAATACAGGAAGTTATTGTCCCTGACTCTTGCGAACAATGCTATCTTGTTCACAGAGTCATCTATTACTGGACATCGTGTTCAAATCCAAATGTCAGTGGACGATTTGAACACATTTTTGTCTGGCAAAGAGCTTCAGGGACTCCACGACCAATCGGTCATTTCCTTTCCGATGTGAGTGGTGTAAAATTTTCTGATGTCGTCCTTGATTCTCTCAATAAAGTCTATAGCGACTTGGACGGAAATACTGATGGTCTCAATTTCAGCTCATATGTCTTTGATGCAAATACCGATTCTAGAACTCGTGGGTGTGGCAAAGTGAGCTCCAACGACCTTGTGATGGCATATATTCTCTATAAATGCTATGGCTCTTCTACATGTCCCACAGCGAATATCATCTATAATCTGGAAGATGCTCAGGCAATGTTATCAAGTGGTGCTGTATCAATGTCTATAACAACATCCTTTCAAGAAGATGAGGCACTCGCCAATCTCGGCGGAGTAAATCTGGGTGAAGTTGATGCGATGTTCCGTAATATGTTAGCTTCTGCTCCTCTTCGCTATTTCCAAGCGAATGGAACTCAGATTCCTGGACTCTTTGAAACGAATTATGTCTGCGGACCCTCAGACCCTCCTGCTCAAGGCTCTTGGCAATTTATAGAAAATGATATTCTTGAACTCCGTATGACCTTCGCCTTTCAACAGCCAGTCGCTCATGAGTCAATCGATACGGTAGGTGGACAAGTAACAAATACAGTTATTAAGGCAGGTGAAACTTTCTCTATTCGCCTACAAATTCTTGCCACTGATACTCATTCTGGAGCCGCTGCTAAAGCGGCTGCTGCTCAACAACAAGCAGCCGCCGCTGCCGCCGCATCTTCTTCTGCTCAAGCTGCTGCCGCCGCAAATGCCATGCTTGCTGCCGCCACCGCCCAACAAGCTGTCAATTCCGCCGCAGCTCAACAACAGGCAGATGCAGCCCAGCTACAGATTATTATGACAAATCATGCCCAACAACAAATCAACGTGAATAATGTTGCCTATGTTTACGGTGCAGCAGAAGCCTCTCTCACTGCTGCCATCGTATCAGGTCAAGCACAGAGTATCACTCAACAAACTCGTGCCAATGCCCTAGCAGCTGCTGCCGCATTAACTAAAAATCAAACTATTCTAGCAAACCTCTCAACTCAACTCATCACTACTAAATTAAATTATGATGCAGCTGTATCAACACTTGCAGGTAATCAGACGATTGCTGCTGCCGCTCTCCTAACAAGCGCCAATGCTAATTCTATAACTGCCGCAGCTGCCTTAGCCGCCGCCCAGGCACAAGCCCAGGCACAAGCACAAGCACAAGCACAAGCACAGTCTTCAAACGATTGCGTTTCCACTTTACAGATTCAAATTCTTATTAATAATGCCACAAATCCCACTCTTCTTCTTAGTAATCAACTCGCATTTACTAACGCTTCTAATGCATCTCTTTCTGCTTGGCGAAATGCCCTCATGGCACAAGCAAATGAACAAGAAGCCTCTTCTAAGTTGAAAAATGCTGAGCAAATCATGAATATGGCAATTGTTCTAGGTAATATGTCCAATATACAAATTATGATGGCAAATGTCAATGCATATACAGCCCTAGAAGCAAAAGCAAAGTCTGCACTTTTATCAACAAATATGGTACTCATTGGCGCTGCCGCAACTGAATACACCGCATATACTACTCTTCTAACGAATTCAAATACTGCCGCAAATCTTTCTAATCTATTAGCCTTAGAGAATTATAACGAAGCATCCAGACGCTTATCTACAACTGTGTTAAATGTATCTTCTATATTATTATCTGATTCTACTATCCAATATTTTCTCACAGATGCACAAGCCAATCTAAATTCTTCTATTTCAGGCGGCTCTAGTCAGAATACGTTTCTAACATCTAGTTTTGTGGGGTACACAAGTCTGGCGACTTCGTCTTTAGCCGCCGTAACATCTGCCCTATCTTCTTCTAATACCGTCCAGCTACTCCTAGCTTCCATGAACTCCAATGTTATCAAGACATCATCAACTCTATCAACGGTTCTTTTTAATAATGCCGCCCTTCTCTCCACGTTTAGCACGAGCATTTCATTAAAGATGAACTACGAGCAAGGAATGCTAGCAAATTCTTCTACTATCCAGTCAGCTCATGCTGTGAATTCTGCACATATCACCTATAACACAATTCTAGAGAATAAACAAGTGGCATCTAATGCATTAGTAGTGGCGCAACGTATTCTTGATACGGCATTGGCTAACCTGGCATCTCCTCAACAAATCGCCCTCTTACAAGCCAATGTTACAGAGGCCCAGGCAAAACTAGTTTCAGCAGAGAATGCCTTAAATACGGCTACTGCCCTGTATAACTCAGCTAGTGTAAATGCAACAGAAGACCCTAATGCCCTCGCCATTTTAACTCTCGCCGCATCCACCATGACGGCTTCTATTTCTACTGCCCTCAATAATGAATTAGCAACGAATTTATATGCGGCATTAAGCACCCAAAATTCTGCAACAACTGTGTTAAATGATGCTTCTTTGGTCTATACACTTGCTCAGGCTAACTTGACAAATGCCATCACAGCTGGAAAGACAATTTCTCAAATCCAGGTCTTGAATTCCGCAGTGGATTCCGCAAAGGCCGCTTATTCTAAGGCTGCCATTGCTGCATCTGCTGCTGCCGCCGCCGTATCTACTGCTGAAGTGAATGTGAATAGCAATCCTCTTACTATAGATATTCTGGAATCTGCTGCCTTAATAAGCTACAGTACAACACAAGGTGCCTTAGCAACGGGTCTAGTGCAGCAAGTTACCAGCCTTTATGAGAAATCTGCCATTGCCGCCCAAGATGCCTTGACCGCCCAACTCAATTATAGTACATCTGTAAAAGCCCTTGTATCGGCGGTTGCGGGTGGAGCAGTATTACAAGACATTCAATCTCTACAGAGTGCCGTAAATTCCACCACCGTTGCCTATGCGAATGCCACACAGGCCAGTATTCAAGCTGGTACTGCCTTAATTAATCAGCAACAAGTGGCAGCAGTGAATCCTCTAGCAAAGGCTATTCTTGATACCACGAGTGTTAATCTAGCAGCCTCGGCTGTAGCGAAATCTGTACAGAAATATGGGGATGCACTTGTAAATGCTCAGGCCGTCACTGCATCCACTCTCATTTCCGTGGGAAGTGCTCAAACTGCTTATACAAAGGCCATGACAATCCTAGATACAGAAATCGCAAGTGGCCAGAGCTTAGTGAATATCCAGGGCGCACAAAGTACTCTTCAAGGTACCGCCACTTCTTTAGCCGTAGCCACTATGGCTCATAATAATTCCCTATCCACGTTAACACAAAACAAGATATTCTTTTCCACTTCTACCGATTCTTATAGCTCTATCCTTTCTCAAGCGAATATGTCACCACTTTCTGATTCGATTGCTGTGGTAACCGCCCAAGTTGCCGTTCTTGTGGTAGGTTTATCCACGCAAACTGCCTCCTTAAAAAACCAAGAAGTTATCCATCTCGCTTCCATTGCATATGATACACAAATGGCTCTAATAAGCTCTATCGCCTCATTATCAACATTGTCTTCTATAACGTATGCGTCACAAAGTACTCTTCTTGGTGCTTCTGCCATATCAACTGTATCAAGTATCTTGTTTTCCACAGTTCAATATGATTCTTTACAACTCGCCCTCGCCACTCGAGCAGTTGTACAAGCTAGCTCTGCTTCCGCCCTTGCACAAACAGCTGCGAGCGCCAGTCCTCTTTCTGCCTATGTATATACTGCTCTAGCCAATTATATACATTGTGCCGATTCTATTCAACCCCCTCCTTCACCAGCAACTGACCTCACGTTTAGTGATATATCTTCATCAGCATTTACTGTCAGATGGCAAGGATTCACAGCAGCTTCTTCTTACACATTTACGATAAACGGACAAGCCGCAACTCCAATGGCACATAGTGGATTATCTGCAAGATTTTCTCAACTCTTGCCCAATACTGAATATAGTGTTGTTGTGATAGCAGTGAATTCTAAGGGAACAGCTCCATCAGCACCTTTTACTGTAATGACACTAAGCACTGCTCCTACAGAGCCTGTTTTATCTGTATCAAATGTTACAGAATCTACCGCCCAGATTAATTGGACTGGTGGTATTGGCGCAACATCCTATTCTTATTCTCTGAACGGAATTACCACACTACCTGTGGTAGATAATGGTCTACTGTCTAAGTTTATTCTCTTATCAGGACTATTAGCCCAAACAACATATACTGTAGTAGTGACGGCAACGAATGCATTAGGCTCAACCACATCTATAGGACTTTCTGTAACAACGAAAGGTCCTCCTACCCCACTAAGTCTATCAACGTCAGATATTCTAAAGACTGAATTTACTTTGACCTGGACTGGTGGGCTCAATGCCACTTCTTTTACGTTTGTGTTAAATGATTCTGTCTATGAACCTTCTGTATCTGAGAATTCTGCCGTATTCACAGGACTATTAGCAAACACATCTTACACAGTAGTCATGACAGCAATAAATTCTGTCGGCTCCGTAAATTCATCCATAAGTCTAACAACTGCCTTACCCACGTTCAAAGGATATTGGTCCCCTACTATTACATATGAGGCATCAGACATTGTGGTTGATGCATCCAATGCCACAGTATATAAGTGTCTCGTAGGCTCTAACCAAGCTATTATTCCTTTCTACAGTCAGACAGCCTCAGATAATACAGGATTAAATTTCGAGTATGGTGGGTCACGTGAGCCAGTATATGCGGTTGGTGATTTTGTAAGACCTCCTCTTGATTTAGTTGGACCAGGTGGGTATTTATCAACCGATATCTTACAATGCATATATGCACCTAATACTACAGGTCTTAATATAAGTCCCTCATCCGCCTTTGTGAGAGGTGCTCCTGGATATATACAATATTGGAGAGTGATAACATTATCTCCTGCATTATCTAGCAATAATGCAAATAGTAATTATAATTTCTGGAGTACTGTTTCTCCTTATTCAGGCGAATGGTCTCCTTTAACGTATGCTGCAGCTAGTATTGTATTAAACCCTCTAGATAGTAAACTATATTCAGCAATTAATTCCACAGATGCTGGTATTGACCCTTCTTTCGATTCTAATTGGAGTGTCATTGCCTTAGCAGGTGGACATCCAACTCCTATTGTTCCCTCAATAACCTTAGAGCAAGATGGATTTATTCTTTCTTGGACTGGTGGAATAGGTGCAACTTCTTATTCGTTTGTGTTAAATGATGTTCTTACAACTCCTTCAACAGATAATACACCATTGAATTCTGTTAGCTTCACTGTTACACCTGGCGGCGAATATGTAATTATACTTATTGCACTCAACGCAAATGGCGCATACTACTCCATGCCATTAACAAGAATTATGCTTCCTTCTGTGCCCTTGCTAACAGCTTCTTTAATCGCATCAAGAAGCTTTGCAGTGTCATGGACGTCTCTCGGTGCCGTATCATATGAGTATACTATAGTAGATTTGAGCGGTGGAACGTACATACCTTCTATTGATAATGGAGTGTCAGGGCAGAATATTTCCGTTACTGGCCTTACTCCTTTAACCACATATACCGTTGTAGTGAAGGCGGTTAATACTGCTGGCTCAGGTATATCAGAACCCCTAACAGTAACAACACTAGCAATAGGGACTCCTCCAACACAACCTGTTCTCAACACGACCGTAACTACTGATACAGTTACTGCCACTTGGACTGATGGAGGTGCAACATCTTATTCTTATGTGTTAAATGGTGATTCAGTGACTCCTTCTACAGATAATGCACTTTCTGAACAATCTGTCACGTTTACTGGTTTAACAGCAGAAACCTCTTACACACTCGTAGTAACGGCAATCAATGACGATGGCTCAGTCGCTTCAGACCCTGTTACAGTAACGACACTGAGAGTGTTAACTCCTCCAACAAAACCTGTTCTCAATGCAACTGTAACTACTGATACAGTTACTGTCACTTGGACCGGTGGAGAAGGAGCAACAAGCTATTCCTATTCTATGACAGATGCTCAAAATACATACACTCCAACAGATAATGGACTCTCTGAACAAACTGCTATCTTTACTGGTCTAACTCCAGAAACCTCTTATACACTTGTAGTAACGGCAATCAATGGAGATGGCTCAGTCGCTTCAGACCCTCTAACAGTAACGACTCTGAGAGTCCCAACTCCTCCAACACAACCTGTTCTCAACACGACTGTAACAACTGATACAGTTACTGCCACTTGGACTGGTTCAGGGACAGGCGCAACATCTTATTCTTATGTGTTAAATGGTGATTCAGTGACTCCTTCTACAGATAATGCACTTTCTGAACAATCTGTCACGTTTACTGGTTTAACAGCAGAAACCTCTTACACACTTGTAGTAACGGCAATCAACGACGATGGCTCAGTCGCTTCAGACCCTGTTATAGTAACAACACTGAGAGTATTAATTCTTCCAACAAAACCTGTTCTCAACACGACTGTAACCCCTGATACAGTTACTGTCACTTGGACCGGCTCAGGTACAGGAGCAACATCTTATTTGTATGTGTTAAATGGTAATTCAGTGACTCCAACAGATAATGGACTCTCTGAACAAACTGCCATCTTTACTGGTTTAATTCCAGAAACCTCTTACACACTTGTAGTAACGGCAATCAATGGAGATGGCTCAGTCGCTTCAGACCCTCTAACAGTAACGACGCTGAAGCAGCCAGTCCCCCCAACAGAACCTGTAATCAGCATAACAGTCGCCTCTAACACAGTGACGGCATCCTGGACATCTTCTGGTGCAACAAGCTATTCTTATTCTATGACAGATGCTTCTGAAAATACATACACTCCTTCTACAAGTGGCAGCGCCAATGCAGTGTATTCTGGCCTACCTCCCTCTAGCACATTTACGTTTACAGTAACAGCAACGAATGAGCAAGGCTCTGTATCATCTTCCACCGTGGCAACTACTGAACTTCCCACATATAAGGGTGATTGGACTCCTGAAACACAGTATTTTCTTTATGATTTAATTGTAGGCCCAGATGGCCTCCTATATTCATGCGTAATTCCTACAAATTCTCAGACATTTAATTCTTTAGAGTGGTCTCCCCTAATTAACTATGCTGGAACATGGGACACTACGCAATCCTATGCTACAAATAATATTATCTTAAATCCTGTCGATAATAAATTATATGTATCTATCCAGCCTGTCTCACCAGGCATGAATCTTGACCCTTCTCAAGAACCTTTGTCTTGGTCTATGATATCCCTAGCAGGAGCACAGCCTTCTCCTATTTATACTATGTCCAGTACATCGACGCTAAATGGATTCACCATTAGTTGGAATGGTGGAACTGGTGCTACCACATATGTATATGAGTTGACAGATGCCTCTGGAAATCTTCTTGACAACTACACCCTTGTAGATAATGGTGTAAGCTCACAAAATGCTGTGCTCAGTGGACTCCTCCCAAATACATCTTATACTATCCTAGTAATGGCAACAAATTCCTATGGCTCCACAGATAATGCCAGCATAGTCATAACACTGCCTATTCCTCCTCCAACAAAACCAATTCTTACAGGGACTTTTACCTCTTATACGGCCACAATAACTTGGACAGGAGGAGATGGCGCAACAAGCTATTCCTATTCTATGATAGATGCTTCTGATAATACATACACCCCTATAGATAACGGACTAAGTGAAAAATCCATAGAGTTCACTGGTCTCACACCTAACACTTTATACTCTATCACTGTAGTAGCTATAAACGATTCTGGCAGTACTTCATCTGACCCAGGTGAATTATTTTCAACTCTTCCATATCCATTTAGTGTATGGGCAAGTGGCTCACAGTATAATGTGTCTGAAAGCATATTAGGTGAAGATAACATAATCTATACATGTGTAAATGCGAATAATGATGCCACATTCACTCCTTCAAACTGGTCCGCAAGCACAGATACATATACAGGTATTTGGACACCTTCTAGCGGGTTTACAGCTGGAAATATATGTGTCAGCCCACTAGACAATAATATATATTTATGTATTAACACCACTGGTTCAAATGGCTTAGACCCTTCTCAAGATACTGATAATTACAGAATCTTTGGAGCAGGTATTGGGGCATATCCTCCCTATAATATTAATTACTCTGACATTTCAACAACAGGGTTCACAATTACTTGGAGTAATAACTCAACTGTATCATCATATATCTTCAGTTTAACAGATAATTCCAATACATTCACTCCAGTATCAGACACCAGTCTAAGTAATTCTCTCACTTATTCCAACCTAACACCTAGCACGACATATGTCTTTTCTATACAAGCAGTAAATTCAGCAGGTCCTTCTCTACCATCTACACTAACACTAATCACTCTGGACGTGCCACAACCCCCTACTGCCCCATTACTTTCTTTTTCTAATACCCATAACTCTATAACGGTAACATGGACAGGTGCAGGGACAGGCGCAACATCTTATTCGTATGTGTTAAATGGGTCTACAGTGACTCCTACAGATAATGGACTTTCTCAACAAACTGCTATTTTTACTGGCCTGACCCCATCAACCTTATATACAGTTACTGTAACTGCCATAAATTCTGTGGGCTCAACCGCTTCAGACCCTCTGACACTAACAACTTCCGTGAGACCTGCAGTTGAGTATAATGGGGAAATTGCCAATTTATCCTTCAATAATACGTCACTAACTACGGCAACGGCGAGATGGACTGGGGGCGGGCCAAGCACCGAATACACATATAGTACCAGCCCTGGAGTGGGGGCAACATTTGACCCAACTACAAATACTGCCTTAATTACCGCATTAAACCCTTACTCAACATATCCCTTCACTCTCATAGGAAATAGCCCAATTCCCACACCTATGTTTATTGCCACTACAGGCTGGCCTACCGCACTACAATATTCATATGATGGTGTAACATGGAATACGATAACAGGTGGCTCTGCTCTAGTTCCCCAGCCTCAAGTAGCTCTAACTGCAGCATATAATGGAGAATTATGGCTGGTTGGAACGGATTCCACAAATAGTATGTTATATTCTCGAAATGGGTTTGATTGGAATATATCCTCTGGCTCAAGTCTATTTACAGGATGCTTCTGCTTGGCTTGGAACGGTGTCTTATGGGTAGCTGGCGGCCAAGGAGCAAATCGCATGGCATACTCATATGATGGCATCAACTGGACAGCATCATCTTCAGGTAATAGTACATTTACAACATTATGTAAGACAGTGGCATGGAATGGCAGCTTATGGGTAGCAGGAGGAAGGGCGGCGAATGCTCTTGCATATTCTTACGACGGAATAACATGGACTCCCTCTGCATCTGGAAACGCTCTAAATCCTAATCCTGGTGCATTTGGTAGAAGTATCGTCTCAGCTGTGGCGTGGTCTGCTACTTCCTCCATGTGGGTTGCGGCCGGCAGCACTATGGCATATTCATATGATGGTATAGTCTGGTCTGCTGCGGCAAATAGTATTCTAAGTCCTGCTGACTGTATCGCAACAAATGGGTCGTTGTGGGTTGTCGGCGGAGGAAATGCACGTAACTATCAACTAACCTACTCAACTGATGGAATTAACTGGGTATCATCCTCTTCTGGAGATTCATTGTTACAATGGCAATGTCAATCTGTGGCATGGAATGGCTCAATATGGGTTGCAAGTGGTACAAAATATGGTGGCGCTGGAGGTATAATATATTCATCTGATGGAATTACATGGACGAATACAGTGTACAACCTACAAGCGGGATTCGTATGTATAACTTCTGGAAATGGCACACTCTTATCATCAACAACTGCCAGTATTAAAACGATTAAAGTAGATTCTGACCCACGTTCCTTTACAGCCTCTTCTATTACCGATACAAGCTTTGACGTATCATGGTCAAATGAGACTCCTTCTGTATCATATACATTCACCCTCAATGGCACTGCTATAACACCTTCTGTAACAGACAATTCTATCACACTCACAGGATTAACTCCTTCCACTTTGTATCAACTCTCTGTAACATCAACCTATCCTAACCTAGGATTGAATGCTCCAACATCTTCCATTCTTGTTAAAACACTGCCTGTTTCTACGCTCCCAGCATCAATGACTATAACAGGTCAGTCTGATGCCACTGCTGAAAATTCTATACCTCTTACTATAAATGTGTTAGATGGAAATGGTGGAGCTGTCTATGGAGAAACTGTTACTTTGACAGGTGATGATGGCTCAACCTCAGAAGTAACCGCTCAACCTGATGGAACATATACAGCTAATGTGTATTCTGGAAATCCCGCTACTGTAATCTATACAGCATCAAATGGCACATTGTCCGCAACCTTGTCATTCTATTGGTCAGCAATAATTCCCACATCAATGACCATTTCTGGCGAGTCTTCAGCCACTGTTGGAACTGATGTTACCCTTACAATAAGTTTATACGCTGAGGGCACACTTCTTGGATGGCAAACGATTAATATGCAAGGTGATGGTCAGCCATTTACAGTAACTCCTCAAGATGATGGCACATATACAACCATCGTTTCTTCTCAAACTGCCAATCCTATAACCTATTACGCAACAATTCAAACACTAACAGAAACCTTTACAATTGATTGGCAGCCTTAAACTTCTTAATAACCATCTGAAACAAATACATTTGTTTTAGAAGATAATTCCAAGACAGTTTCTAATAACTAAATAGTTAATAACTAAATAGTAATCCACCACGACCACCATAGACCTTCAAGATGTTATATGTTTCAACCCATACTGATACAGTATAAGTAGGAACATTTGTTAATGAAAGAGAACCACGAAGGGGCTTGAATCCCAAATTTAGTTCCACCTTTTGAATCTTATCTAAATTCGCATGACCTGTTGGTATGCCGACTCCGTATTCTTCTAGACTTGTGCCAAAAGGTAGATTGTAGATATACTTGTTATGCCATGGACTCTTTCGTTGCTCCAAACTCGGTAGAATCGACCGATAAAACGCCGGATTTTGTGTAGAGTATCTCACTATACGCCCTTCGTAGTTCAGACTGATGCTCGTTATAGGCTCAGAATCTATGGCTGAATAGGCTGGGACAAGGGGCATATATGATTTCAGATTCAAACCTTGCGCATCTGGCCACCAGGGGGCGACAAGTCCAATACCGCTCGCATCAGCAATATAAGTACCACTCAAATCCCGTGTCATCAGGAAGGGGGCATTTAGTAAATCGGCATCATTACGATGACAGGTAATAAATAATTGTCGGCACATATTTGGCACTCTCATGTTAATACGGGTTGTTGATGCACCTCTTGTATCTTGTGTAAAAGAATAATGTTGGAGAATTGGATAGGTTAAATCAGATAATCTGATGCGATTTGCCTCTGGTTTGTCAATATAGACATATTCCACGAGTAAATACGATTCGGAAATCTGAAAGGAATCCGCCATCTTGATTCCAGGAATCTGGCGAACTCTCACAGATTTCTCAGGATTCCCATTGAGGCCGTATATCTCCGTGCCATTCGGATCTAGGACATAGAAAGGACTTGAGGCCATTGGCGGCATTGCAAGATTTCCAACATTAGGGGCGGGAGGCTGCGATGATATAAACGTGTCATATTCTGTAAAAGGAATATTACACTTGTTTGACACATAGGAGCCGCTTGTAGGAACTTGTTGTATGGTATCGCCTTGTGTTACTTGATTTTGACTATAGGCATCCTTTGTCTTTATTCTGCTTGTCGTCGTATATAGTTTGTCCACGGTATTAAATCCGATATTGATTTGTACTGCGTCTATGCCTATTGCATCAATTGGTAATGCTACTGAAGGGTCTCCTCTCGCAAACCAAAAAGGAAGAGGGGTAATTAAGGTTTGTTGGCCACTGAACCCATTTGATTTCGGTGTAAAACCGTTGTCCCAACGTCCAATCATACGATTCACGGTGGTTGTCTTTTCAAGAGGTGTTGTAAATTCATCCAGGACTTCTAAAAGAGTCCCTTCTATCGCATCAATAGGTGCTCCTCCAATTGTTAAAGAGGCCGATGTAAGAAGAGCATTGCCAACAGAATTCGTCCATCCAAAGGTCGGACCAGCAAAGGGGAGATTATTGGCGGTTGCCCACGCCCTCGCCGTCTCCTGTGTTAGAGAGATATCTGGCATAACTGTTACCAGAAATACCCGCTTGATAAGATGACCTCTTCTAGGTAAGGTTATTCTTGCCGTTGTCCCGAATGCCGGTTGATTATCAAAATCTACACGATACGTTTCTGTGGTAAACCGACCCGCTTTTATATATGATTTCTGGAAAACATCCATTTTTGGCTGCCCCTTCGGCGGTAACAGACGCTCATCTTGAAGACCTGATACTAGCATTTTTAATAAGCTTGCCGATGCCATCTGCTTGTGTCCTGAGTATTTCTTTAGAGCCGTCCCCCAAATCTTACTTTTAAGTTTGACTCCTAGTAGAATAAGAATGACCTTCTTTCACATATATTTAATTTTCTTAAAGGTGGCCTTCATAGTTCAGTTCATCTTGATTATTATGAAAAAACAAGACCATCACGGAATCGTGTTTATATTAAGTAATATGGTATTTAAGATATCTGTTGGCTTATTCATTATGATTTATTTTCTTTTACATGATGTTAAACACATGGAATATCTAGATAAAATGATTATTGGTTTTGCTGGAACAATTCTGATTTATGATGCATTCTATATTGATATGCCCAAGGCTCTTGCGATATATGAGATAAATTTCAGCCCGTATACGCTTATACGGGATATTATCAAAATTTAGAATAGATGCTAGTATTTATCTTTTTGGTGGGCGTCGTTGGCATAATCTTCTGAGATGGAACATCTGTCTCAGAAGTATATATTTCTTGATAATGCATGTTGTAAAAAGGACAACAAGGAAAGTAACTGCCATTCTTACAACATGCCTTAATAGGATAAGGATACGTGGGTATAATTCCGCTCAAGGCTTTCTCACGCTGGATACAGTGCTCAACACATATAATAGGCAAAGAAATTGGTAAGAAGCAGAGAGCACATGCAGAGCAGACGATTGCTTCTGCTTGCATTGGAAGACTTGTGTTAAATGGTGTGTTGGGAGTTCAATTTTTAGCTTTTTAACTTTGGAACATGGGATTCGCCATTCCATTCTGGAACCGCAGCCATTGAAGCGTTGTAACAAAGACTTTAACTTCCCACATATCATTTGGAATGAAGGCAATATTTAAGGTTAATCGAATTGTCTGAAGACGAGAAGCATTCAAGGTTCCTGATGGCTGGTGCTCACCAGGCAGAGAAGCGAACGAATATCCGTAAATAAAATTCTTATATGATGATATAGAAGAATGTTTCTTGGCTAGATGACTCCTGAAAAACTGCTCATCTGCATTCACAATTTCCACACCGTTAAATTGAATACTGGCAGATTTTAGAAGAGGGGTACGAGGATTATAAATAGGGTCTTCTTCTGCTTTTAACACAGCTGAATAGTTTGTCCATTCGCTTTTCTCAGAAATACCCTTGCGTCGAATAAACCAGAAAAACTCTTCCATAGGATGATTGACTTCTAGAGGAAGCTGAACCGTGATTGTGTCAGATGATGTCTTATTGGTTGCGTACTTGAGTGGCTCTTCAAACGAAAATGTCGAGACATCTCGTCTGAGAATCTCGAACGGTGTTCTCAAAATTCGCTGCCGCATTTCTCCATCGGTATTTGCCGCCTGAGTAACCAATTTAATTGCCTTGAAACTGGGTATTGATTCTTGCGCTCTTATAGTATTAGAAGAAGTATTAAGATAATTTGTAAGGGTAAAATCCAGACCAAGTGGAGTGTCTGTTACACAAGGGCGAGGAGAGCTGCGTTGTATACATTCATGAAAAGGCCTGAGGGTCACGTGAATTCGCACAGAACCCTCTTTACACGCTAGAAGCGGTAAGGCCTCCTTGAGTTTTATGCGTTTAAAAAAGAAGGGAAGCGGAATATACAAGGTTCGGTCCTGTGTTGGAAAAGGACGTAGTTGTGTGGGCTGGGAGAATCCAAGTCCATCTTGGGCAATTCCAAATTGTCGATTCATATCTTGTAAGTTGAAAAACACGTTCAAGAAATCGCCGTCTATCGTCTCAATCGTAGAATCACCGATTTCCAACTCTGCCTTTTCCACAATTACTGAGCCAAGAGCCTGGGCATATGCCCAGAAATCTGAGGTGATTTGGTACTTTCCTGATTCTAAACGCAAGAGTGTTGTCTCATCCAACCAATGTCCCAAATCTATTTGTAACATGGCGTTTAAGAGTAAATCTCCACATCCTACCGATTTCACATCAAAGGTGAATCGCTGGCCGAAGGCAGTTGGACCACGGAAAGGAAATTCTTGTACAGAAAGTGAAAAAGGGTTCAGTTTCTGATTTCTTGGCAACCACCAAGTTTTCTCGGCGCTCAAAGGAAAATATTCATTATCTTGAAAATCTCTCGGAGTTAAATCAAGAAGTGTTACAATATCTCCTCCTGCTCGTTCATAACCTACAAATAATTCCCGTTCAAAAGTATCTAAATAATTTGCTGATAAATCGGTAAGAGTCCCCATCTATTGGTGCCATGCATCTCAGTTAAATGAAAACAACTCGGCACCACCCTTTCCATCTGTTTGGAACTGTGCACAGCCTTCTTGGATAATGTTGAGCTGTGTTGTTAGATTGACCTGTGGTGAAGTGCCGGGATTCGTCAAATCAATAAAGAATGTAGGTTTGTCAGCAGTAGAAAAGTTCACAGCCCCTGCCCTATCAAATTCTGGCCGTCCCCTCGGAGTTACACCAAGAGTCCAATTCATCGTATTAATATCTATACCAGAATCACATTCCTCTTTAGCATAATTCGTTAAATCTCTCCAGACTTGTGCAGTCTGAGGGGCTTCTCTTTGCCCGCCTGCGATAGCCAAGGTAACTGTGTTAAAATATGGTTTGCCGGCACTTGTACTTACTGAATATAGGCGATTTGCTAAGATATCTTTTGTTGACCTGAAATACCATATAAGTCTGCTTGTCGGATGTCTCCCATCAATACGGCGTTTCACTTGAGATATTCCTCCTGCTAACACGGATGTGTATTCTAATGCGCTTTGTGTAAAAGTGTTCTCAAAGAGTCTGTTGAAGCGAACCTTGGTAGGAATCTTTTCTAGGGCTTGCTGCATTTCATTATCCACATAGACTTGTGTAGTTTCTAGTTGTAGCTCCATAGGAGGGATTTTCTCTCGTTTTAGTGTAGTGAAGGCTTGAGGAATTGTGGAAGCAGAAGTCTTGATAGTCATGGCTATATTCCAAGGAGTGGGCTTCTGCCTCTGGTCTGATGCTTCAACAAGGTCTTCTAGTTTTCTCAACTTACATCTCAGACGATAGGTGTGGCGCATGGCTCCTCGTTGCGGGAATCCTTGGTCTTTTCCCTGACAACCAATGAGGGGAAGCTCTAACCTTAGAAGAGGAGGTGTTGCGTTCTTTTGAATAGAAAAAGGTGTGCCATCATGGTCGCCAGTTTCTTCTACGTTAAGAAGACGTGTTGAGTACGTGCCAGAGTTTTTAGAGAGTGCCCATAAGGTATCACCGCTGAATTCTTGAAGTAGGATATTATCTTGGAAAAACTGGATATTTTCAAAAAGGAAATATGCGATTGCTTGGGTATATCCATAACTAACACCATTGACATCTTGGATAATTGATTTAGTATTTAGAGGTGCTTGTGTAACAGGTATCCATGTAGGGAGTTTTATTAATATAGATGGTTCTTTCATGAGGTCGCCGACAAGGTCAAAGAGAAATTCTACAGAGCGGCCAAATTCTGCTGTTGATACAGGAGGGACTACTCTGCGCTCTGTTAAAAGCGGTGCTTGTGCCTCATAGGATGAGTCAAATAGAAATGTCGATTTAGAATCATCACTAAATAAATAGACGTCCTTGTTGCCTCTGGCGATGAGCTCATATAATGAACCTTCGGCGGTGGCAGTCATTCTCTTTTCTTTGTAAGTGTATTTTAGAGGGGCGTTTACTAGGCTTTGTTCTTTATGTTAGATGGGTCTGCCTTTGTCCCGTCTGAAGATGGAGTCTTTGCTCCATCTGAAGATGGGGCCACTGTATCAAGGATAAGTCGTGAAATACCCATCATAATCACAGTTGAATAAGATACTTGTGTTGCCGTCATAACTTGAATCCCCACCTGACAGACCGGGCTTCCTGATATTACTAGACCTTGAAGGAATCCGTAAATTCCGTCAGGAACACAGGCGGTTGAATACGCTTTAGTTGCAACATAATGAGCTGAGTACGAAATCAGTGCCGAAATTAAGCCTTTTGCTAGAGGTGTTGACACAAACTCAAACATCTTACATAGCTTATGCGATGTAAGTTTAGGCTTCTGCTTCTGCTTCTGCTTCTGTCCTGTCGATATACTCCTTCAACTCCTCTGTTGCCTTCAGAACAAAACTTGGCTTCTTATAGTTAGAATACATACTGAGATAGCCTATGCGTCCATATTTCATAAAGTGAATCTCCTCATTCAGAATATCATGGTCGCCTCGTAGCCAGACATCCATGAGTGCCTTTGTCATCTTATAGCCGGCATCGGTAGAAGGAATACCAACTTCGTTTAGCTTTTTGAGAAGAGGAATAATCTCGTCTAACTTCTCCTTCATGCTTTTCATTCTAAGACATAGTTATATTCGGCTTTAGTCCAATCCCAAAAACGTACGACCAATCTTACTAGTTATAAACATACCACAGCCGGAAGCAATCTGCGCATAAAAAATAGGAGTTCTTTTTGAGCAACATAATAAATAAACTGATAATCCAAAAAAAAGCATCGAAGACAGCCAGAATAACTGTGTAAATGTATCCATTCTTTTATATAGAGATAAAAATAATAAGTTTGAAATGTACAGCTTTAGTTTCTAATTTTAATTAGAGCCCTCACCGAAGGTCCTGGGGAGCAACTTTAGTTGCTTCCCTCCGCCGAAGGCGTAGGTGCGGACTTTAGTTCGTGCCTTCACCGAAGGTCTTGGGATTTAATTTTAATTAGAGCCCTCACCGAAGGTCCTGGGGAGCAACTTTAGTTGCTTCCCTCACACCCAAATGCCCCCATTGTAGACGCATATCTAGGAACCCCTGTATCATATGATAAATAGGAAATTCCTGCTTGGCTATTATACTTTGTGTCATATGAATCATATCTAGTGAGTGAAGGGCCA
>Ga0209354_10000493_pt1 | contig 18824 bp, 4 predicted proteins | sample LauGreSpBDMM15DD_2_FD_187562 | JGI IMG/M metagenome (GOLD analysis project Ga0209354, IMG submission 187562) | Freshwater lake microbial communities from Lake Michigan, USA - Sp13.BD.MM15.DD (SPAdes) (version 2) | ecosystem: Environmental > Aquatic > Freshwater > Lake | place: Lake Michigan, USA...
GTAGAAACGTAGAAGGTTCCTAGGCCGGCAACAGTTGAGCGGAGCGCGGGGGCACCGAGATAATAATTGGATAAGCCACTAACGGTCGATTGGAGAGTTGCCGTGCTCACATATGTCTGTCCTAGCCCTGCCACGGTGGATTGTACAAAGGCGCTACTACTTAGATACGTTTGGCCTAGACCGGCTACAGTAGATGTGAGTGTCGTGGTGGATACATAGCTCTGTCCTAGACCAGCAACCGTGGATTGAAGGGGGGCAACTAAGGCGTTTGTGCTGAGATAGGTTTGACCTAGACCGGCAACCGTGGATTGGAGCTGCGTTGAGCTAACAAATCCTTGTGTTCCTAGTGTGTCTGTGTAAGAGGTCATTGTGCTCAAGAGATTCATCCCCTGGGCAGTGGATAGGAGGGTTGCGGCAACAGTGCTCACGTATCCTAGGCCGTTAACTGAAGAAACAAGATTGGCTGTAGTTGTACTGAAATAGCTCGTTGTTCCTAGAGCGAAAACAGTGGATTGAAGTTGGGAAGAGGAGATATAGCCAAGTGTTCCTAGACCTGTTAGACTAGACTGTAGGGTTGGAGTTGAGACGTAGGTTTGTCCTAGGCCGGCAAGAGTAGAGCGTAGAGATACAGAAGAAACATAGGTTTGTCCTAGACCGGCAACCGTTGATTGAATTGTGTTAGAGAATTGTGCCACGCTCACATACGTCTGACCTAGGCCGGCAACTGTTGAGGTCAGCTGTGTGGTTGACAGAAACCCTATTTGACACAGATTATCAATAGTGGAAGTCAGTTGAGAAGTGCTGAGATATCCAAGTTGACCCAGATTATCTAGACTGGAAGTGAGTTGAGGGGTACTCAAATAATAAGAGCCGAGGCCTGTGACTGTAGATTGTATAGTCGCGTTGAGCTGAGTAGTGCTCACATATGTTCTTCCTAGACCAGCAACCGTTGATTGGAGAGAGGCGGTAGAAACATAGCTTTGCCCAAGCCCTCTCACTGTAGATTGAAGATTCGCTGCCACTGTAGTGCTGCTTACATATCCTAGGGTTCCCAGACCATCAATCGTAGAAGTTATGGCGGTCATGTTCGTAGTTCCTGTCGCGGCAATACCAAGAACTGTAGATTGGAGTTGTGAGCTTGAAATATAACCGAGGTTTCCTAGACCATCAATCGTGGAATTAATATACACTGTATTTGTTCCTGTTGAGATATAAGTCTGTCCTAGACCGGCAACTGTGGATTGAAGAGCCGATGTGGAAAGATAGGTCTGCCCTAGACCGGCCACCGTGGATTGAAGAGAGAGGGTGCTGACAAAAGGAAGACCGGCAACCGTAGATTGAAGCTGAGATGTTGATACATATCCAAGAGAGCCAAGGCTATAGAGGGCGCCTACTAAATAAGAGCTGCTCACATAAGTCTGTCCTAGACCAGCAACTGTGGATTGGAGCTGCGTTGAGCTCACGAATCCTTGTGTTCCTAGAGTGTCTGTGTAAGAGGTCATTGTGCTTAAGAGGTCCATGCCCTGGGCAGTTGATAGGAGAGTTGCCGAAACAGTGCTGACATAGCCGAGGCCATTAACTGAAGAAACAAGCTGTCCCGTGGTTGTGCTGAAATAGCTGCTTGTTCCAAGGCCGAGAACGGTAGATTGGAGCTGTGAGCTCGAGATGTATCCTAGGGAGCCGAGGCCTGTTAGAGTAGAATTAATATAGATTGTGTTAGTTCCTGTGCTTACGTAGGTCTGTCCTAGACCCGCGACGGTGGATTGAAGTTGGGAGGTTGAGATGAAGCCTAACTGGCTTAGCCCACCAATCGTTGATGTGAGCTGGCTTGAGCTGATATATCGTTGTCCTAGACCTGCCACTGTAGATTGGAGCTGGGTGCTTGAGACATAGCCTAATTGACTGAGCCCACCAATAGTAGAATTGATATAATTGGAGTTTGTTCCTGTACTGACATAATAGCTTCCTAGGCCAGCGACAGTGGATTGAAGAGCGCTCGTAGAAATATAATAGCTGCCTAGGCCCGTTATAGTAGAGCGAAGAGTTGTGGTGCTAACATAGGTCTGACCTAGGCCGGCAACAGTAGAGTGTAGACTGGTTGCCAGCGTTTGAGGAACTAAATAATAGTTGCCAAGTCCATCAATCGTAGAAGTTAGCTGGCTCGTTGAGATATATCCTAATTGACTGAGGCCATCAAGGGTTGACTGAAGGGTGGCGCCAAGCTGTGAGGAAGAAATATAGTATGTTCCTAGACCAGCTACTGTGGATGTTAATTGACTGGTGGATAGATAGGACCTTCCTAGACCAGCAACAGTGGATGTTAGTTGGCTGGTGGATAGATAGAAACGCCCTAGACCACCAACAGTAGATTGTAGGCTTGTCACTAGACCTGCCGTACTGACGTAGATTTGCCCTAGTCCATTAAATGAGGCGGCAGTTGAGATATAGGTCTGACCTAGACCGGCAACCGTTGACGTTAAAGAGGCACTTGACACATAAGTCTCTCCTAGACCCGCGACGGTAGAGGTTAGGGAGGGGGTAGAGAGATAGGTCTGTCCTAGACCAGCAACTGTGGATTGGAGTTGAGTAGAAGAAACAAATCCTTGTGTTCCTAGAGTGTCTGTGTAAGAGGTCATTACACTAATGATACTGATTCCTTGGGCAGTTGATACAAGGGTTGCGGCAACAGTGCTGACATATCCTAGGCCGTTAATGGAAGAAACAAGTTGCCCAGTCGTTGTACTGAAATAACTGGTTGTTCCTAGGGCGATAACAGTGGATTGTAGTTGGCTTGAGGAGATGTATCCAAGTGTTCCAAGGCCTGATAGGCTGGATTGTAGGGAGGGAGTTGAGACAAAGGTTTGTCCAATGCCCACAACAGTAGATTGTAGTTGAGTAGATGAGACATAGGTCTCTCCTAGACCAGCAACTGTGGATTGAAATGACCTGGCGAGTTGTGTTGTACTAACGTAATTCTGACCTAGACCCGCGACGGTAGAGGTGAGCTGTGATGTACTTAAATATCCAATACGACCAAGGCTGTCTAGAGTGGATGTTAGCTGAGAGGTGCTCAGATATCCTAGTTGGGCGAGGTTATCAAGGGAAGATGTGAGTTGAGATGTGCTGAGATAATAAGAGCCAAGGCCAGAAACTGTGGATTGTATGACAGCGGTCTGTTGGCTCGTGGAAACATAGGTTTCTCCTAGGCCGGCAACAGTGGATTGGAGAGAGGTGGTGGAAACATAGGTTTGTCCAAGCCCTCTTACAGTGGATTGAAGATTCGCTGCCACTGTAGTGCTGCTTACATATCCTAGGGTTCCCAGACCAGCTACTGTGGAAGTTATGGCTGTCATGTTTGTAGTTCCTGTTGCGGCAATACCGAGGACAGTGGATTGGAGTTGACTTGAAGAGATGAACCCAAGCGAGCCGAGGCCTGTTAAAGTAGAATTAATATAGACGGTATTTATTCCTGTGGAGATATATGTCTGTCCTAAACCGGCAACCGTGGATTGAAGAGCAGAAGTGGAAACATAGGTTTCTCCTAAACCGGCTACCGTTGATTGGAGAGAAGGGGTTGATACATATACCTGACCTAGACCGGCGAAAGTGGATTGAAGAGAAGGTGTTGAGACATACGTCTGTCCTAGACCAGCAACAGTAGAGGTTAGGGAGGGGGTAGAGAGATAGGTCTGTCCTAGACCAGCAACTGTGGATTGGAGTTGGGTTGAGCTTACGAATCCTTGTGTTCCTAGAGTGTCTGTGTAAGAGGTCATTGAGCTGAGTAGATTCATTCCTTGGGCAGTGGAGAACAAGTTATCCGCAACAGTGCTGACATATCCTAGGCCGTTAACGGAGCTGATAAGCTGTCCAGTGGTGGTGCTGAAATAGCTGCTTGTTCCTAGACCCATAACCGTAGATTGGAGCTGGCTTGAGGAAATGTATCCAAGAGAGCCGAGGCCTGTTAGAGTAGAATTGATATAGATTGCGTTAGTTCCTGTTGATACGTAGGTTTGTCCTAGGCCGGCCACCGTTGATTGAAGTTGGCTTGTACTAACATATCCAACTTGAGAAAGGCCACCAATTGTTGATGCCAGTTGAGTGCTTGACACATATCCTAATTGAGAAAGACCTCCAATAGTGGAATTTATGTAATTAGAATTCGTTCCTGTTGATATATAGGTTTGTCCTAGACCGACGACAGTGGATTGAAGAGCGCTGGTAGAAATATAATAGCTACCTAGGCCAGCGACTGTAGATACAAGACCACCTGTGCTAATATACGTGTTTCCTAGACCACCTACAGTAGATTGTAAGCTTCTTGCTAGTGAGCCTGTTAAGTCAAGTCCGTCAATAGTGGAAGTGAGTTGGCTCGTTGAGATATATCCTAATTGACCAAGGCCATTAAGGGTGGATTGAAGGGTGGCACCAAGCTGTGAGGAAGAAATATAGAACCTTCCTAGACCACCCACGGTAGATGTGAGTTGGCTCGTTGATACATAATATAGACCTAAGCCGGCAACAGTGGACGTCAGTTGGCTGGTTGATACATAGAAACGTCCTAGCGCGCCAACGGTAGATTGTAGAGCTCTTGATAAGCCTGATGTACTCACATATGTTTGACCTAGAGCATTGAGAGATGTTGTAAGATAACTGGTTGATACGTAGGTCTCTCCTAAACCAGCGACGGTTGATTGTAGTTGTGTAGAAGAGACATAGGTCTCTCCTAGACCGGCAACAGTGGATTGAAGGGCCTTCTGTAGTCCCTGAGTACTAAGATAGGCCTGTCCTAGACCGGCGACAGTGGATTGGAGTTGTGTAGAAGAAACAAATCCTTGTGTTCCTAGCGTGTTTGTGTAAGAGGTCATGACACTAATGAGACTGATTCCTTCAGCAGTAGAAAGCAAGTTTCCAGCAACGCTACTGACGTATCCTAGGCCTGACACGGAGCTGATAAGCTGTCCAGTGGTTGTGCTAAAATAGTTTGTTGTTCCAAGTCCAATGACTGTAGATTGGAGTTGGCTTGAGGAGATAAATCCTAGAGAGCCAAGGCCTGTTAGGCTAGACTGTAATGAGGGTGTTGAGACAAACGTCTGTCCAAAGCCTATGACAGTGGATTGAAGGGACGCGGTAGAAACATAGGTCTGTCCTAGACCGGCAACTGTTGATTGAAGAGAAGGAGTAGAAACGTATTTCTCTCCAAGGCCATCGACTGTTGACGTTAATTGGCTGCTAGATACATATCCTAGGAGAGACAGATTATCAATAGTAGATGTGAGTTGAGAAGTGCTCAGGTAGCCTAGAATACCAAGGCCATCAATTGTAGAAGCGAGTTGTGTAGAAGAGACATATCCTAGTAGACTGAGTCCATCAAGTGTTGAGGCAAGTTGCCCTGTGCTCACATAACCTAATTGAGATAATCCATCCAGAGTTGATTGGAACAAAGCGGTTATCATAGACGTGCTTACATATCCTGCCCTTCCAAGCCCTGCTGTCGTGCTTTGAAGAGCAGAGGCAAGTTTTGAAGTACTGACATAATAGGAGCCGAGGCCTGTTATGCTTGATTGAAGATGAAGAGAAGATATATATCCAATTTGCGAAAGGCCATCAAGTGTTGATGTCACTTGAGATGTCGAAATATATCCTAGACGTGAAAGGCCATCGATTGTTGAAGCAACATGGGGAGTTGAAATATATCCTAATTCAGAAAGCCCATCAATTGTTGAAGCAAGCTGGGTGCTTGATACATAGCCTAGTTGAGAAAGGGCGGCAACCGTTGATGTCAGTTGCGTACTAGAGACGTATCCTACTTGAGAAAGAGCGTCAACTGTTGATGTGAGTTGCGTGCTAGAGACGTATCCTTGGCTTCCTAGAGTATTTGTGTAAGAGATGATTGTGCTCACGAAACCGAGATTCTGTGCTGTAGAGACGAGAGAAAAGGCAACTGTGCTGACATAGCCTAGGCCCGCGACGGAAGATTGTAGGTTGCCAGTGGTTGTGCTCAGATAAGAATCTGTCTGAGAAGCTTGAATTGCCGAAACGAGCTGACTCGTTGAGATGTAGCCTAGAGTTCCAAGACCAGTAATAGTTGAGTTAATATAATTGGAATTTGTTCCAGTAGAGATATACCCTAGGGAGCCGAGGCCAGCAACTGTGGATTGAAGATAGCTTGTGCTCACATAGTAAGTGCCTAGACCAACGACAGTAGAGGTTATATAATTAGAATCAACACCAAGAGTAGAAATATATCCTAGAGAACCAAGACCAGCAATAGTAGAATTGATATAATTAGAATCTGTTCCAGTAGAAATATAGCCAAGTGAGCCGAGGCCTCTGACAGTAGACTGAAGAACACTAGTACTAACATAGCCTGCCGTGCCGAGGCCGCGAACAGTAGATTGTATTCCGCTACTGCTGATATAGGTCTGTCCTAGACCGGCAACTGTGGATTGGAGTTGTGTTGAGCTGACATACCCTGCCGTGCCAAGGCCCTCCACGGTAGATTGAATGCCGCTGCTACTGATATATCCTAGAGTGCCAAGTCCAGCAATGGTAGAATTAATATAGTTGCTGTCTGTTCCTGTAGAAATATATCCTAGAGAGCCAAGGCCATCAAGACTAGATATGAGCTGGCTTGTAGAGACATAGTAGGTGCCAAGGCCTTCCACTGTAGAGGCAATGGCGATTCCTGTATAAGAAGAAAGTGTGCTAAAGGCATATACAGTAGATGACAGCGAGGCCAGGTATAAGGTTGATATGCTGCTCTGTGTTTTTCCAACGAGGGTTGAGAATGTAGAAAAGCCCTCATTGATAATGGCACTGGAAATAGTGTCTGTATGAAGGTCGCGTGAAAACATTTGAAAGGAGAATGTGCTACTGGCAAAAAGACTTGAGATAGTGGCTGCCGAAATAAAGGCAGTGTCAACAGTTACAGCGGCAATATCTTGAGTAATGGCCGTAGAAACGATATTGGCAAAAAGGACATTGGTAGATAGAGTTTCAATAAACGCGTTTGTTATATAGGCGTTAGGAACAAAGATATTTGACGTGGTTAGGTTAATAGAGGAAAGCTCAGTGGATGTCACCTTCCCTGTGGAAATACTTGCGGGGGAGATTGAGGTAATAAATAAATTAGTAAAAGAGGCTGTATCAGCGGTAATTGACGATGTGGCGATTGTGTAAGAGGATAATGTGGAGGCGTTGAGACTCACTGTGGAAATATCTGCCGCCTTCAGCGTACTTGTATTAATATTGCCCGTTGCCAGGTTGAAGGATGAAAGGGTGGAAGCTTGTAAGGAAGCGGCATATAAGGTGCTAGTGGAAATCGCGTTTGTTAGAATGCTGCTTGTCAATAGAGTTCGGTTAAATAAGGTAGTCAGGGAACCAGTTGTCGAGCTAATATTTTCTGCTGTTATAGAATACGTTGAAATAGTTGATGTGGTGAAACTTACCGTTGATATATCAATACTATAAAAGGCATCTAACACAGGGGGTAACTTAACGATACTGGTTGCCAAGAATCTCCACACAAAGTTATCTGCGTCGGCAATTAGTGTTAAATATGACAAGGGAACATTCATTAAATACTCCGTTGACCCTGATTCAAACGAATCTCCTTGGTATGTTTGAATCGTAATAGTGTTTGCTAAAGAGCAAAATCCAGCGTCTTTTATAGTAATAACACGACCGGGGCGCTGTGAAGCTGGTGGAAGTGTTATTACCTTTGAACCTAGTGAGACATCCACTAGGACAAGACTCGTTGTTGAATTAATTAGCGACATCTTGTCTTCTGTTTATGTGCCGAATCTAAAATTAACGAAGATTGTCCCTTTAATTTTAGATTGGGTATATAATATCATAATTTATCTTATAAAATCTGAACAACCATAGTAAAGGTGTCGGCATAATTTCCAGAAAAGGAGGATGCCACCATCTGAGAGGTATTCAGACGCCCAACATTTTGCGTCAAACTACTGATAGTGCTTCCACCCATCGACATGAATAAAACAGAACTCGTAGAGAGTGTAGAAGCGTATACCATACCTGCAGTGAGATTTCCAGTTGAGATAGACGAGGCGTATATGGCAATAGAGCTGAAATTCGAATTCAGGCCAGCGGCAACCGCGGCAATTCCTGTAGAAAGTGTGGAGAATCCTTCTCGGCTAATGTAATAGGAAGTGGAAAAAGAGGATTCAATCATGGTACTCAGTGTCGAAAAGAAGAGGAGATAATTGGATGTTGCCCCAATGGTCGTGGAAAGTGTGCTAAATGCCGAGAGGGATGTGTTAGAGAGGAATCCAATGGAAGTCGATAAGGTAGAGGCGTAGAATTGAGTTGCGCTGGATAGGGTTGAGAAGTTGGAATTAGTTATAGTAGAAAATGACGAGAATCCAGCTTGTAGGCTTATGAAATTTGTGTCTATCAGTGTGCTAAAGGTGGATATTGTGGATACTAGATTTGTATTCTGAGTAGAGAAGTTTGACCCCACAATAGTAGAAAAGGTGGATAGTCCAATCGCGGTGTAAGAAATAGCTGTGCTAAAGGTGGAGATTGTGGAAACGAGATTGCCTTCTAGCGTAGAAAGATTTGAATTTCCAGCCGTGGTCAAACTCCCTATAGATGTGCTTAGCGTGGAAAAGGTGGAGAGAACAGCAAAGTTTAGAGATGAGATATTTGAGCCGGCAACGGTAGAAAAGCTGGAAAGGCCTTCCATTGTTATACCGACTGTGGTGCTGAGAGTAGAGAAGGTTGAGAGAATACCCTCATTTAAGGTTGATACGTTAGACCCTGTTACTGTGGAAAAAGTCAAGAAATTATTCTGTGTTGTTGATGAGAGATTTGAAATAGATGTTGAGAGTGCCGATTGTGTGTTAGAGAAATTATACGCGGTAGCTGTGGACAGGAGGAGCCAGGAAGTAGAGATTCCGCTCGCCATCAGAAATCCAACGGAGCTGATGCCAGAAGTGAGTGTAGAGACTGTGGTGGAAATGCTAGAGCCGGTATTTGTACTGAGAACAAAGAAATTGTAGCTTGTATAATTGGATAGATTTATCACAGCGGTAGAAAGGCCCACAGTCAGAGTAGAAAGACTTGTAGAAGTGTAATTGGAAAGTGTAGAAAGGTTTGAGTTTGCCGTTAATGAGACAGTGGTAGAAAGAGAGCTTACAGCATTAATAGTATAATTACACATGCTGGCGAAATTATCAGAGATGGCAACACTCAGATTCGAGATTGTTGCGAAAGTCAGATTTGATGAGAGTCCAATCGTAGTTGATAGAGAGGAAACGGAAGATTGTGTAAAAAAGAAATTGTGAATTACTGTTGATACTAGGGTAGAATAGGGTTGGCGAATATCAATAATATTGGAAGTTCTATACAGCTGAAATAGAATATCCTTTGTTGTACTGACTAGATTCGATGAGCGAACAGTGCTTCTAAGATAATCTTCACCATTCACCATCAAATATGATGCGCTCATTGTAAAGTTTTGTTGAGTAGAAAAGGGAGCATCGTATAAGGCGAGTGTGCTAAATAAGATAGTTCCAACGTTCCACACACCCGTAGAAATACTGGAGAATTGCCCGTATGCCGCTGTTATAGTGTCAATCGTCGTATTTCCTACGGCGAGAGTATCGGCGCTCAGATATTTCATGAATGAAGACCCAATGAATTGATTATTTCCAAACTGTGTGTCAAAGTAATTTGTCTTTACAGTCAGGGTGTCTGTACTTATTAAGAATGATGATACAACTCTGCTCGTGAGCGATGCCACCTCGCAGTCTATTGCCGTTATGGCGCGTGTTTTGATAGAGCTTGCCGTAATAAATGATGAAACTGAGAGAGAAGATGTTGTCACATTCTGTAGGTACCAGTCGCCGCTTTGAATGACGAGCCCCCCATACGATTGCATTGCGTTCCAAGGAATAGAATAAGCCAATGGACTAAAGGCGACATTTGATAATTGTGAGCCGTCTCCTTTAATGAAGTCAGCGTATAGATTTGTCGTGCTCAAAGTCCGGGCATATGTTGTCCCTGAGGAAACAGTTAGAGTATTTATGCTACTTGTAATAAGTTGTCCTGTTGAGACTCTTAAGAAATCTCCCCCTGACATCTTCTTATAAGACCTTTGAACAATTGTTTAGCGCGTTAAACACGATGTTATGTAAGTCTGGAGAAGGTTCAGAATGGGTTCCCTTTCAGACCTACCAAAGGTTAGTCTTTCAGACCTACCAGGGATGACACGCTACACAGGCTCACATGTCCAAGTAAAGCCATATACCGGCATTGTAAATATAAACCCACTTATCCAGCGAAAGGTTATTCTTTTAGCAACCGCTGTTATTTCAGAGGAGAATCTGTTCAGCAATGGTCTTTTTCAGAATGTCTACGTCTTTTATCGCATGTTCGAGTCAATGGGATTCCTTCCCTTATTAATCGTAAATAAGAAGCCTGATTCTCTAGAAAAGATTCCTTGGTATATGCGCGATTTACGTCTTATTAGCGTGGAAGAGCTGGCAAAGAACCCTATTCCAGTAAAGTTATACATAGAAGTTGGAATGAGCATTGATGGCCAGATGCGAAAGTTTCTCAAGATGTGTGGGGCACGTATCGCGAAATTATATCTGGGAAATATCTTGAATATTGATGTTGAGACGCCAATGTTTTATCCCAGCATGCACTTCGCGCACCATGTTATAGGAGAGCTAGATGATATCTGGGTATCTCCTCATTACACCCAACACGCCGAGTATGCCCGTGCCTTGAATCATGTAGATATTAAGAAACCAGAGCCTATGGTGGTTCCATATGTCTGGGATTCTCAAATCTTGTTTGGGGGCGGCGACAGGAATTTTCAGTGGCGCCCCCCTGCCGCAGGTGAGAAGGAGACATTCTTAATTCTCGAGCCGAACATCAGTTTCCAGAAATCTTCCTTGGTTCCATTAATGATTCTGGAAGCGTGGTATAGGGAGCACAAGGACTGGAATGGCGAGGTCATTGTTATTAATGGTGAGAGGCTGTTATTAATTCCTTTTTTCAAGGAAACCATCTGGAATACTCTTGATATTGTCAAAGATGGAAAAGTCAAGATGCGAGGGCGCACAGATATCTTATCCCTACTCAAGGAATTCCCCTCAGGAATGCCTGTCTGTCATCAGTGGAATAACGAGTATAATTACATGGTCTTGGAGTATTTCATGACGGGGTATCCTGTTATGCATAACGCAAGTGATTGGAAGGACTATGGATATTACTATCCCAATTCTGATATTGCCGCTGGGGCGGCACTCGTTGAGACAATTCGGAAAACACACGCCGAGAACTTTAACGTGTTTAAGGCCCATGCTCGTGCGTTGGCATGGAGACATTCCCCTTATAATCCGGATGTTCAGCGCGCCTGGTCTAGCATTATTGACCCTGCTGCGGTATAGACCGCGGACAAAGCCTAAACCAATGTTCTTTGAAAACATAAGAAATGAGAGTAGGTATAACAGCCAACTTTCAATATTCATTCTTCAGCTCTGGCTCGCCACAGACAGTGCTGTCGGTCGCGGAAGTCTTACGAATAACAGGTAATGATATTATTCTTATTAATATAGACGATAAGTCAAGAGTCTGGTGGGAAGATGTTACCAGTCTGAAGGAGGCATGGAAGGTAGTTCATGAGAGTGATATCCTAGAGGCATCGCTGGATTGTGTTATAGAGGTTGGTAATTATCTTATGAAGCCTTCTAGCCGCGCGGGCCTAAAATGTATCTGGCTCAATCGTAAGGCGCCCCTGTTCCACGATGTAGAGGCCAGTCTCTTCCCCTTTGAAAAGCCTGACCGTTGCCTAGAAGGAGTGGCAGAAATCTGGGCATACGAGGAGCTGTGCTCTAAAGACGACGCCCAGTATCTGGAGCTTTTAACACGAAAGCCTGTACGTCTTCTTCCTTATTCTTGGACGCCCTCGGCCGTTGAACTACATCGCCAAGATACCAAGGCGCCTGTCTGGCAGCAAGTTGCCTCCATGGCCGAAGTGGCATCGGCAAAGTGGTCCGTTCATATTTGCGAGACGAATATGAGCTCTTCCTCTAGCGCAACCATACCCCTATTAATTATGAGGGAAGTCAAGAAATCGGCACTCTGTGAGCTAAATCCTCTTATTAAAATTCACAATGCCGATAATATCCGCCAGACAAAGTTCTTTCAGCAAAATGTCTTGGCTCACGTATTTTCTGACATAACGGACATGAGTGGGCAATTTATTGGTCGGCAGCGCTGTATTGATTGGGTCTATGACCCAAGGTCCATAGTCATTGCCCATTCTCGTTTCTATGACCTGCGTCCCTATCATTTCGACTGTCTATGGGCGGGTATACCTCTCGTCCATAATAGTAGAGTTCTTTCAAGGCTTGGAGAGTCTGTGTCAAATGGGTTCTATGCCGACAATGAGATTAGTCAGGCCGCGGCAGCATTTGAGCGCGTAACTGCCACGCCTATGAGTCTGGAGAAGCTAGTTGACGTGCGGAAGGCGATTCTGGAGGAGTTCAGTCCCCTATCTCAGAAGATTCAGGCACGGTGGAAGGAGGTGTTAACGGCGCCTTCTGCAGCAGCGGGAAAGGCTTTTGCCGGCAAAGGCAAAGGCAAAGCCTTACGTGTAGGCTTCACCTGTATGTGGGATTCCTTCAATCCAGAGTATAATATGTTCACATTAATGCTAGAGGCAACAGGACTAGGAACAGTAGTCGGCTCATCTATCGACGGGGCGAAGGAGGGAGAGGAAGATGTGGATGTTCTCATTTTCGGCCCCTTCGGAAAGCGGTGGGAGACTGTTAAGAAGGGCATACCCAAGATTCATTTTACAGGCGAGAATACTCCTCCTGTCGAGAGGGACGACGTGGTCCTCAATCTCGGATTTAGACACACGGATATGAATAACGGAAAGTATCTGCGTCTGCCCTTGTGGATGCTGGAGATTAACTGGTTTAACGCAGATGCCGAGCGGATTAAGAATCCTAAGCCGCTCCCCATTGACCGTTGTTGCCGTGTATTCCCTGAGGAGATTGCCAGAAAGTCCAAGTTCTGCGCCTTTGTCGTAACAAACCCTTGTCAAGCTATGCGAAACCAGGCCTTTCAGTGGCTCAACAGTTATAAGGCAGTAGATTCTGCCGGGCGCTTATTTAATACTATGGGCGATGGGCTATTCGCCGGACTGGGAGGCGGCGGCGGTGAGCTGAGGAAGCACGAGTTTCTGAAGGATTATAAGTTCTGTCTGGCATATGAGAATGCCGAGGCGCCTGGTTATACAACGGAGAAGTGGCTTCACGCCAAGGCGGCGGGGTGTGTTCCTATTTACTGGGGCGACCCCAAGGTGGAGCGCGACTTTGATATGGATGGGTGTATTGATGCCAGGGAGGCAAGGTCTCCTGGTGAGCTCATTCGTCTAGTTCAGGCCGTGGATACAGACGCGAGTGTGTGGCTCAAGAAACTAAGTAAACCTGCCCTAGACGAGGTTCGGCGCGACCTGGTACGGAGAACTCTTTCAGAATGTGCCAAAAGGATTTGGGCGGCGGCTGGGGCGACTGAGGCAGAGCTCGCCACGATTCCCAGACTTCTTGGAGATACCGAGACGACAGCGACAAAGGTTTGGCATTCTGCCGTAGAGCCAAAGGGAAAGCCAGGGATTGTTCTAGACCGATGGAACATCGGTCGGACGAACCAGCGGGCATCTAAAATGCCCACTGTTCTAGAAGATATCCCCCCATCTTCTTCTACAGCCGTGAGTATGGACAATACGGTATTTGTCACAGGGGCGAATTCTCGTTTTCTATCATCGCTTCACGTTTGGCTAAATGCCTTGGCAGCCCAGAAGAAGGAGGTTACGGAGATGCGCGTTGTTGTGTACCTGTTTGATGATGTGTCAGAGGAAGTTCAGAAGAGTTATAGTGAGACCTTCCCCTTTGTGGAGATACGGCGGTTTAATAAAGAGCCAAAGCCATTCACAGATTTCTGGGACCCTCAGCACTTCGCCTGGAAGCTCTGGATTCTGAACGAGTGTATGAAGGATGAGACATTTTCTGGAAAGCCGCTTGTCTATCTGGACACTGGTGTAATGATGTGCCGTTGGCCAAGGGAGTGGATTGGACTAGCACGGGAGAAGGGCATCTGTCTGCTGGAGGACCCTCGCCAGAAGAATAGAAGCTGGTGTCATGAATTATTTAACACAAAACTTGGAGTAACGGAGGGGGAGCTGGAGGCGCAGCAACTATGGGCGGGAGCGATTGCCTGTATTGCCGGCCATCCTCTGGCAACTCGTCTATTTTCTGAGGCGTATTCCTTGGCTTGTGTAAGAGAGGTTATTGTAGGGGAGAAGTGGTCTGGGATGCGTAATGGCGCGCCATTCGGTCATCGCCATGACCAGAGTATTCTGTCTATCCTGTCCATGCGCATGAATCTACCGCGCTACGACATGGACAAGATTTACTGCCACATCAGTCTGCGCCAGACGTTCTTAACCAAAAAGGCGCTCTATGTCCACCGTGGTCTCTTTCAGGTTCACCATGCTCTGGCGACGGGGATAGACGACGCCTGGGTCATTAATCTTGACAGGAGGGGCGACCGAATGGAAAAGTTCTTAAAGACGAACGCCGATATTGCCGAGCGTGTTCATAGGGTGTCAGCGTTCGAAGGGTCCAAGCTAAAACTAACGGCCAAGCTGGCACGCCTGTTCAAGCCCCACGATTTCAACTGGAAGAAGCCTGTCATGGGGTGCGCTCTGTCCCATCTGGCGCTGTGGATGCAGTTGGCGAATGAGAAAGAGGATATTCAGAATTATCTGATTCTGGAGGATGACGCACGACTGTCGCCGGATTGGAGGGCACGCTGGGAGAAGATTTATAACCATGATTGTATGCCTGCCGATTGGGATGTCGTATATCTGGGGGGAATTCTGCCACCCAACAAAGAGGGATTTTCTCAGATGATTGAGCCTGTGAATAAATACGTTGCGCGTATTAAGAAGAATACTAGTTTCGGTCAGAGAGAGCCAGACCGATACATGCACTTCTGCGCCTACGCCTATGTTCTATCTCGCCGTGGTGCTATCAAGATTCTGGATGTGCTCAAGGCAAAGGGAGGATACTGGACGAGTGCCGACCATATGATTTGTAATATTCACCAGATTCTGAATATTTATTTTACAAATCCGTTGACAGCTGGATGTTTTCAGGACGATGACCCAGTATATTGTAATAGTCAGTTTAATGACTTTTCTCGTGTGGATAAGTTTGATAGTGACCTGTGGAATAATACCGAGAGATTTTCTGAGGAGGAGGTGGCGGCGGTCATGGATTCCGCGGCCCCCCTAGATATTTCTGGCACGCTGGAGGAGGCAAGGAGAAATCTTGCTTCTGCTGAGGCAACAGAGGCAGCAGAGGCAGAAAAGCCAAAGGTCTCAGAACCTGCCAAGGGACGTCGTTTCGTATCTGTTGCCGGTCCTCCCATGGATATGAGCACCTGGTATGAATACGCATGGCTAAGGCAGATGTTTTCCTCCGCAGGGATGAGCTCGTTTGAGATAGCCAGGCTAGAGGAGCCAGCTCATGACTGTCCTGTGGTAGTAGTCCAGCGTCCCCATATAGAAGAGTCAGCATCTGTGTTAAAGGGTTGGTCTGATGCCGGCTTGAAGTTTTTTGTCCTACACATGAGCGACGAGTTCTGTGCCGACCCTGTGGATTTCTACGAGCTCGAAGGATGTAAGGGGGTTATTCGCAATTATGTGCGCGATGGGCTTTCGGACAAGGCCCTCGTCATCCCCCTCGGCTTTCACTGGGCGATTCCCAATGGAGAGCCCTATATCCACACGCCTCGCCCTCCATTTCGTGAGCTGGCGTGGTCATTCGTGGGAACAAATTGGATGGGGAGAAGAGAGAAATTGGCCCCTTTAACACAGGCCGGCGAGCACAAGATGGTATTTATGGATGATTGGAATTCTCCCAAGATGATTGGGCGTGAGGAGTCGTTATCTATCTTACTAAATAGCTGGTGTGTACCTTGCCCCTCAGGGCATAATGGTGAGACCTTTCGCTTCTATGAGGCGCTAGAGGCGGGTGCTGTCCCTATCGTAGTCAAAGAGGGAGGGGCATTCTTAAAGTATATTTCTCAGCATATCCAGATTATGCCGGCAGAATCTTGGCAACATGCCGCGCAGCTCATCTATACACTGAAGGCACAGCCTGAAGTGTATGAGAAGTATCGTGCCTCCCTATTAATTGGTTGGGAGAATCTGAAGAATAAGACAAGGGATTCTATAAAGAATATGTTCGCTGAAGAGATTTAACAGCAGAAACCCTTAGGAAGCATCGCCGTTTCTACAGGACGGAGTTGGGGCTTTATGGGAAGAACTCCATTGAGTGCCGACCACTGTGTAAAAGTATATCGGTCGCCCATTGACATATTACAACGAGCGCAGAGAGGGATTAAATTGTCTGGAATGGTGGGGCCTCCCTTCGATTCTGGAACATTATGCCCTGATTGAAAATCAAAGACGTTTATTACATTCTGACACCAGCGTGTTGGACACTTGCCCTGGAATTCTTTTCCGTAATCGCGGAGCCAGATTTGCTCGCGAAAGGCAACGGGGATTTTCTGCTTCTTTGTCATTACCTAGCAATTGTGCTAACACATTAGGCCTAAGGCGTTAGGCATCTTTTACACTAGAATGGATTCTGTTCCTGACTACATGAAGAGCCTGGTGAATACCCCTTTTGTGACTGCCCCTACCACGGTTGTGCCTGGCTCTGCCCTTGGGGGGCAGACACAGGGCAACGATGGAAGACTAAAGTTTCTTCTTGTCTCCACGCATTGCCACCAGTATACTGGCTATAGCAAGGTATCTTATGGGTTGATTCGCCAGCTCGCCAAGCTCCCTTGGCTCGCGGTAACGCACTACGGATTCCAGAAGTTCCCTCAGCAGCAGTTCGCCGATGGGTATCGCACCTATCCTAACAATGTTTCTGTCATTGATGCGGCTGCTCAAGAGGAGCCCTTTGAGCAGGGGTTCGGGTTCAAGAAGCTTCCTGAGGTGATTAAGTCTCTGAAGCCTGATGTGGTTATGATTTACAATGACATGTCTATTGTTGGGAAGTTTATTGTAGAGATGGACAAGGCCGGTGTTGCTTCAATGACAAAGACCTGGGTGTATTGCGACCAGGTATATACCACACAGCTCCAGGGCTATCTGGACATGCTAAATCTGAAGGCCGAGCGTATCTTTGCCTTTACAAATGAGTGGAAGAAGTGTCTGAAGGACCAGGGTGTAACCCGCCCTGTGGATGTGATTCTACACGGCTTCGAGAAGGAGCTGTATAAGACTCTTCCTCGCAGTGAGGTGCGCAAGAGCCTGAAGATTCCTGAGGAGGCGTTTGTGTATCTGAACGTGAATCGCAACCAGCCTCGCAAGCGCTATGACATTCTGATTATGGCCTTTGCCGAGCTGGTAGTGAAGTATCCCACGAAGCCCATTTTTATGATGTGTATTTGCGACAAGGGCGAGAAGGGTGGGTGGTGGCTGTTTGAGCTATATCAGAGGGAGCTCAAGCTTCGTGGCGTGAATGTGGAGCAGTTTGGCACGCGCCTCATGATTTCTTCTCAGGATATGGTGTTCAAGGACGAGGACATTAATGTGTTCTACAACTGTGCCGATGTGGGTGTGAATTCCGCTGACGGTGAGGGGTGGGGCCTCTGTAATTTTGAGCACATGGGTGTAGGTGTGCCTCAGGTAGTGCCCAATATCGGCGGCTTCAAGGAGTTTTGTAATCCCAAGAACTCTGTTCTGGTGGACGCCAAGCACAGGTATTATCTCCCGATGGTGTATTCTCCCGTTGGCGGCGAGGCGTGGGCGATGGACCCCCACGACCTGTGCCTCGGTATGGAGGAGTATCTGCTCGATACGAGTAAGAGGGAGCAGCATGGTGAGGAGGCAAAGAAGACGGCGCTCTCTTACACCTGGGAGAGGGCTGTGGAGCCGCTGGTCCGTAGGCTGAAGCAGGAGAAGGAGGATAAGGAGGCTGAGGCTTGAGCCAGATACCTGGCCTAGGCTCTGAGGCTTGAAAGCATTTAATATTTTAATGATTGTGTAAAAAGGATATTCTTATGATGATTTAATCGTCATAAGAATATCGGACTGTGTATTAGAAGGATGTTTGGATTTGGAAAAAAGGCTGCTCCTGCTCCTGTAGCAGCAGCACCAGTAGTATTAGATACTGCTGATAAATTCGCAACGAATCTAGATACGAATAACGCAATTATAGAAGCGTATCTAAATATGGCAAATCTTATTACAACCCTAACTCCTGATGTTAATAAAAAGGGGAAATTCAAGACTGATATTTTAGACAAGATTTCTGGTTCAACTACTTCAATTGAATCTTATTCAAAAAGACCTGCGAGAACAGTAGATAAATTAAAACAGGAGGATGCCTTATCATCATATAACAAATTAGAATCTATCATAAAAAATTCGGCTACGTATTTAACTATAAACAATACTACAGATACTACTATATTATTACGGGGATTACGCGACTCTATCTATAATGGAGAGAAAGGGAAAAGCGTTGATGAGATTAGGGCGAATTATAAGAATGGTCTAATCGCCCTTATTGGTAAGGTTACGGCTAAGCCAAATAATGTTGCCGACGCGGCGATTCATTTATCACAATTAACTCATGCCGATATTCCTGGTGTCTCTACAGCGTTTCTTCCCCCAGGTAATCCTGCTCTTGCCGCTGCTGCCGCTGCTGCGGCTTCTCCTGCTCCTAGCGCTGCTGCTGCTGCTAATCCTGCCG
>Ga0209354_10000496_pt1 | contig 18729 bp, 20 predicted proteins | sample LauGreSpBDMM15DD_2_FD_187562 | JGI IMG/M metagenome (GOLD analysis project Ga0209354, IMG submission 187562) | Freshwater lake microbial communities from Lake Michigan, USA - Sp13.BD.MM15.DD (SPAdes) (version 2) | ecosystem: Environmental > Aquatic > Freshwater > Lake | place: Lake Michigan...
GACCGCCCATACCTGCAGCAAGAGCTCGAACCAGACTTGAGGCACCATCGGCGGCCATGGCCGGTACTGGTCGCAGCACGCATACACCACGATCAGCAGAAGACTCACGCCAATCGTCAGCCAATTGTTCGACCGTGGCTAATTGTCGAGCGAAAGCAAAACCAAAGTCGGGCCGAAGCGCCGTCTCTTCTGTGAGCGGAATCGGATTATTCGGCCAAGCCCCGTACACCATCGCCGACGACAACAACACAACGTGCTTGGCGCCTTGCACAGTTGCGGCGTGAAGTAACTCGGGAGTTCCGATGACTGCGCTTCGACGGCGCTCAACGAGAGCATCATGATCGCCAGGCGCCAAGTGGACGAAGACGTCAAGAGGAGAATCGATGGCATCGGTACTCTGATTGACTTCGTGAACTTCAAATCCGCCGTCGTTCTTGAAGCGTTCAATCACCCGTTTTCCGAGGGGCCATTGTCCTCCGCTCACGACAACCCGGATCACTTCGTTCGTGATTTGGGCTTGCGTTAACCCGTCAGAACCAGGTTCATCAAGCGAAGTCACCGACATTGTCACATTGGCGACATTACCGTGACTTGAAGCGCTGTATAAACCTTGCGGAATAGTTCTATGCTCGCAATGTGTCTGGTGATTTCCCCAACCCATTTGAATCCGACGGCGACGACGACGCCAACTCTGAGAACAATCCGGCCAACATATTCGGCAAGATGTTCGGTAATACGCCCATGTTCGGCGACATGATGAAGATGTTCAATACCCAAGGACCGATTCAGTGGGACACTGCTCGTCAGGTTGCTCTCATCACTGCAACCGATGGCCAAACCGAACCCAACGTCGATCCGATCGTACGCATTGAATATGCGAACCTTGCCCGCATTGCCGGCATGCACGTTCACCAAATCACCGGACTTGGCGACATCAGCACCGCTAGTTCGGTAGAACCAATCATGGTCACTCCAGGGGCATGGGCTCAACGAACTCTTGATGACTACCGACCACTCTTCACCCAGTTAGCGACGGCACTCAGTTCACAGCAGAACGATTCCTCTGAGTCATCCTCCGAAAGCGATCCCTTCGCCTCAATGTTTGCGAGTCTGACCAACATGATCGCTCCGATGACGATGGGTATGACTGTCGGTTCAATGGTCGGTCACCTTGCAAAGAAATCTCTCGGACAATACGACTTGCCACTCCCCCGACCGGTCAAAAATGAAATCGCAATTGTCCCGTCAACTGTTGATACCTTCGCCAAAGAATGGGATTTACCTCTTGAGGATGTCCGCATGTGGACACTGATTCGCGAACTCGTTGTACATCAGTTGTACAGCATCCCGCATATTCGCGATGCTGTCACCGACATGGTGCAATCATTTATTGCTGCATTTCGTCCCGACCCTTCGGCGATCACCGACAAATTGAGCAACCTCGACAGCGCCGATCCCAATGATCTCATGGGATCTCTGCAAAAGATTTTGAGTGATCCCGAACTGATGCTGGGTGCCGTTCGCTCTGAAGAACAAAACCGCCTGCAACCGCAACTCGACGCATTACTTGGTCTGATTATTGGATGGACCGACCATATGACCGATGCGGTCGGTTCACGAGTGCTCGGTAATCCTTCTCGAATCGCCGAAGCTGCACGTCGTCGTCGAGTTGAGTCGGGCGAGGAGACAGTTTTTGTTGAAAAACTCCTCGGACTGCACATCAATCGACAGCAAGTTGAGCGCGGCCGCCATTTTGTACAAGGAGTGATTGAACGCAATGGTGAAGGTGGCTTAGCGCCGCTCTACGTTTCGGCGGCCAATTTGCCAACACTTTCCGAGCTCGATGCCCCAGGCTTATGGTTGGCGCGACTCGAGATTAGCGAGAACGACTAAAACGCTGACGCAATTGAGCAACAATCGAAGATGGTTCGGCTCCCAAGGCGATCTGTCGCAAACCGATCCAATAAATCAAGGCACCGCTGAACCCGATTGCGGCCACCATGCCAAAACCAACAACTCCAGGGAGTTTGAGTAACACCGGGATAATTCCAGCTGCGACCCACATCAATTGGAATCGCGTGTAGTAATTGGCGAGCGCACGACCACGATTGACATCAGGTGCATCTCGTTGAACGATCGATTCAAATGCCATGTTGCCAATTGCCGCGGCGTAGTTCACAAGTGCCATTAACAACAACGCCGTAATCGTCACCGAGGTGATTGCTGTCAACAAACCTGCAACACCAATAATGGCTAACGCGACAACGATCAGATACTCGACACGCTTCAACTTATTCAGGCGTTTTGCGCTCAGGTTCCCAAGCAGTGAACCGACGGCGGCCATACTGACCGCCATACCAAACCACATCGTGCCGAATTGGGGGCCGAAGTGATATTTGACTTGGGTCCACAATCCATTCGTACTCGTTCCAACAACTTCGGCCCGCTGTGGATCGGCAAACCAAAATGCCAAGTGGAAAAAGACGAACCCCACACTGGCGCGAACCAAACTCATGGCCGAGACAGCTAAGAGAACTCCGGGCTGATGCAGTTCACGAACCTCTAATTCTTCAGGTGCATTTTTGGCAACAGTCTGTTTTGGAAAACGGATCGCATTCAGAGCGGCCAATACAAAGATGACAGCACCAAAGATCAATGTCGCTTTCGATGAGATCAGACTCAAAATGCCTGCAGGAATAGCAGCCAAGAATCCGACAATTCCTGCCGTCACACCCAACTTGGCATTGGCTTCAACCAGATTGTTATCTGGCTTAATCAGTGCAGGCACAAGGGCCGACTTAGAAACTGAGTATGTCTTGTTCAGAACCATCGCCACGAAGGCCAACGGGAACAGCAGCAACGAGTCAAGTTGCGACACCATGAGCACCATGACCGCTGCTCGAAGCGATGCGATGAGCACGACCAACAAACGTCGACCACCTGGCATGCGATCGATGACCGGGCCGATGAACTTCGCCAAAATTAAGAATGGGGCGAAACTCACCGCCAAGAACAACAGCACTCGCCCACGCGCCTCGCCCGGTGTGATTGACAAGAACAACGAATCAGCAAGAGCTACCGCCATCGCCGCTTCACCCGCAGCCATGAGAGCGTGCACCCTCACAAGACGCGTGAACGGACTCACTTGAAAATGGTGCTGATGTTTGGGCGGAACATAGTTCTTGCCCTTACCCCGACCCGGTAAGACTCGACTGTCTATCGGTTGTTCAGTCGACTCGGTCACACGCCTACTTTAGGTGAGGTGGCGATGACCAAAGTGGAAGATCAACTCTTGATTCGTTCGAATTTGTAGCCCAATCCTCGAATTGTGACGATCCGAGTCGGAACTGCTGGGTCGTCTTCAATCTTGCTACGAAGGCGCTTGATGTGGACATCAAGGGTCTTGGTATCGCCGACATAATCGGTTCCCCAAACTCGGTCGATCAAAGTTTCACGTGGGAGCACCCGTCCAGCATTGGCGAGCAATAAATGTAATAACTCAAATTCCTTCAACGGCATCGCTACCTCTGCGCCATTCACCAACACCCGATGTTGATCAGGGTCGAGAGCAATGGCCCCGATTTCAAGAGCATTGTCATCAAGGTCTGAAACCTTGCCACCCTGCTCTGAAGCCGAGCGACGCAATACAGCTCGCATACGTGCGACTAACTCGCGCATGCGGTAGGGCTTCGTGATGTAGTCATCTGCACCAACTTCAAGTCCGACCACTGTGTCAATCTCGGCACCTTTAGCGGTCACCATGATGATCGGAACCTGAGTCCGCTTACGAAGTTGGCGGCACACATCAATACCCGAGATTTTTGGCAACATCACATCGAGTAAAACGACATCGGGTTGCACAATGTCAAACTTCGCCAAAGCCTCCATGCCGTCGCGAGCGACTTCAACGCGGAAGCCCTCTTTCTTCAATCCGATTGTGAGGGCATCGATGAAGCTCTCTTCGTCTTCGACCAAAAGTACTGTTTGCATTCCCATCAGGAACTCTCTTTCATCGTTGCTGGATTTTGACTTACGAATTTTGGAATCTTGAGCGAGAAGGTTGAACCTTCTCCTTCAATGCTTGTGACCGAAACATCGCCACCATGGTTGTTGGCAACATGACGCACGATCGCCAGACCCAAACCAGTGCCACCGGTGTCGCGTGATCGAGCACGGTCAACTCGATAGAAACGCTCAAAGACTCGGTCGAGATCTCGCGAAGGAATACCAAGGCCGAAGTCCTTGACGGTGAATTCAACCGAGTCACCATTGGCTTGAGCCGAAACTTCAACTGCTGAACCAACTTCGGAATACTTCACCGCGTTCTCGACCAGGTTGCCAATAGCCGACACCAACTGACGCCGATCACCGACGACTTTGAGGGGCGTCGCTAACTCAATCATGGCGACCTTGATTGCATGAGTGGACGCCAAGGGCGAGACGCGCGAAATTGATTCGGAGACAATCTCGCCAGCATCAACTTCGTCTTTGACTGCTTCGCCACCAAATTCAATACGTGAGAGCTCTAACAAATCGTCGATCGTGCGCCCGACTCGAATCGCCTCATCAACCATCTTTTCAGATAGTCGATGAATGATGTCAAGATCATCTTCTTGTGACAATGCTTCGGCGAGAACAGCCAAGGCACCAACTGGAGTCTTCAACTCGTGGCTGATATTGGCTACAAAGTCGGTGCGAACTGCATCAACTAGGTACCGCTCGGTGATGTCTTCGATCATTGCAACTGCTCCACCGATCAACAACGGAGTTGCCGATACTGAAAAGACCCTACGTGGCGGTCCAAATAGATCTAAGACCTGACGTTTAGTCTCTCCATTCAACGCTGCCGTGAGATGTTGTTCAACAACTTCTTCAACGAGCACATCAGAGTGCACAACTCCCGTCACGCTTTCGGCAAGCTTGTTTCGGAAGATCACTTTCCCGTCGGTGCCAATGACAACAACGCCAACACTCAACGAATTCACTGCGTCACGGATCAATAGCAGCCATTCAACATTGACTGCTTCTTTAGATTCATCTGTTTCAGCGGGAGCAACTGGAATGACAACAACTGATTTCTTAGATGCTGAGACAAACAACAAATAACTCACCACGCCGGCCGCTAATCCGGTCAAGAGACCGAGGAAAAAGTTCATGACGCAAGTCCTTCAACTTTTTCTTCACCCTCGCCAAGACGACCTCCGCGGCGATGATCTCCGCCAGGCGGGATTTCACCAGTGATGAGATACTGCACAAAATGCGCGACATTGACCGCATGATCGCCAATGCGTTCATAGAAGCGAGCAGTCACCGCCATCTGAATAGCTACAGAGAGATCGATGGTTCCTGCGCTGTGTGATTCGAAAATGCTTTCGATGAACTGCCGGTGCAGGTAGTCCAAAAACAAGTCCATGTCGTCGACGGCTTTTGCCATTGGCAAGTCAAGATCGGCATAAGCCTGAATTGCGTGACGAAAGAGAATTTGCGCCTGAGTACCCATGCGACCAATCAAGCCGCGCATCTTTGGGTCAAGCTGAATTCCGTGTATACGGCGGGCAACTTTGCAGATATTGACCACGAGGTCGGCCGACCGTTCAATATCGGCCGTCATTTTCATGATCGTGACCGCGTGGCGTAGTTCGCTCGCTACCGGAGCGTGCAAGGCCATGAGGGCGATGCAACGGTCCTCAAGTTCCATGGCCCGTGAATCAATTTCGTCGTCCGCCAAAATTTGGTATTCGGCACCTTCGAGGTCTTGATCTAACAAGATCTGGGTTGCTCGCGGAATACTTTCAACCAGGCTTGCCGTGACTCGCAACAGTTCGGAACGCAGTTCTAGAAGTTCGTCGTGCGCCAGACGGTTCACTTCTTATCGATCCGACCGGCGAATGAACTCACGGTGAATAACCATAGGTAAGACATATGTACCGCTACCTACGACTCCGTAAATTCGCAGTGAACAAAGAGAAAACTCATTCACTTGTGGGCGGGACTTCCAGAGGTCGTTGAATGCCGCCGAGGGGTGTTGGATCACCAATCGCCCGTTGACGGTGGCGAGCCGCACCCGAATGTTCGGGCGGCAATCCGGTCACTTGGAAACGCACCTTTTCACCGATGTTCACCGCATGGTCACCAATTCGCTCGTAAAAGCGCGCCACAACGGCCAACTGAATGGCAACCTGAAGATCGATTCGACCAGCCGCGTGCGACTCGAAAATTGCCTGGATGAACTGACGTTGCAGATCGTCCAAGAAAGAGTCCATGTCGTCAATGGCAGCTGCTCGTGGTGCGTCCATGGTCATATACGCACTCGTGGCTTCACTGAATAGGTGACGAGCCTGCTCGGACATTTTCAACACCAGCCCACGTAATTTGGGGTCGAAATCGTGACCATAAATACGTCGGGCAGCTTTGCAGATATTGACGACCAAGTCGGCAGAGCGTTCAATTTCGGCGCAAATTTTCAGTGCTGAAATCACTTGGCGTAACTCGCCTGCGACTGGGGCTTGTAACGCCAAAATCTGAATACAACGATCTTCGAGGTCAATCGTTCGGGCATCGATTTCGTCGTCAGCCATAATCATGACTTCGGCTCCGGCAAGATCTTGTTCGAGCAGAACCGCAGTGCACTTGGGAATACTTTCGACGACTCCAGCTGAAATACGAACAAGTTCTTGTTGAACATCACCTAAGTCGCGGTGAAACATTTTGCGGGTTTCAGTCATTTTTCGCTCCTCAGCCGAATCTTCCAGTGACGTACGACTCAGTTCGCTCATCAGAGGGAACTGAGAACATCTTTTGCGTCAGGTCGAACTCGACCATGACACCAGTACGACGATCACTCACAGTATTGACTTCAGTTGTGAAAAATGCCGTGCGGTCGCTAACTCGTGCAGCTTGTTGCATGTTGTGAGTAACGATAATGATCGTGTAATCCTTTTTGATTTCCTGCATCAAGTCTTCGATACGCGCCGTCGCGATGGGGTCAAGAGCCGAACATGGTTCATCCATCAAGATGACATCGGGTTGAACAGCAATACAACGAGCAATACACAAACGCTGTTGCTGACCGCCAGACAAACCAAGTGCAGAAGCCTTTAGGCGATCTTTCACTTCATCCCACAATGCGGCACGACGTAACGATTGCTCGACCAAATCATTGAGGTCAGATTTTGAAATATTGCCGACTAAACGCGGTCCGTAAGCAACATTGTCGAAAATGCTCTTCGGAAACGGGTTCGGCTTTTGAAAAACCATGCCGATGCGGCGGCGAACTTCATTGGGGTTGACTTCAGAGTTGTACAAATCAACGCCGTGATACTCAACGAGGCCTTCAACTTTGGCTGAATCAATGAAATCATTCATACGGTTGAGACAACGCAAGACCGTGGTCTTGCCACATCCTGATGGTCCAATGAATGCGGTGATCTCATGCTCGCGAATGTCAAGGGTGACATCGCGGACTGCACGGAATTCTCCGTACTTCACACTGAGTTCTTTCACTGCAAAAACCGGTGATTCTGTATTTTCAGTCGTCATCTGACGCTCCTTGACCTCTGAGATGAGCGGAACAGCAGTTGCTGTCACGCTCGAATTGCTCGCAGTTTCATTACTCATTACGAGCCCACCCGCTTGGCTTCAAAGTGATTCCGCAACAAAATTCCGACGATGTTGAAGGCCAGGACCAAGACCAACAAAACCAACCCAGCCGCAGCAGCAGCATTGGACCAGCCAACACTGCTTTCTCCCGAATCGGGCCGACCCGACCAGCTGAAGATCAACATTGGGATCGCAGTGAACTTCCCAGAAAGCGAAGTTTCTGGAAGTAATCCGGTGATGGCACCAATCATGATGAGTGGTGCGGCCTCGCCAAGCGCACGGGCTAGTGACAAAACGGTTCCGGTCAAAATGCCGGGCATTGCATACGGGATCACGTGGTCTCGAGTAACTTCCCAACGAGAAGCACCAATGCCATAGCCTGCATCACGCAAACCGCGCGGGACTGCACGAATTGCTTCCATGCTGGTGATGATCACGATTGGTAAAACCAAAATTGCGAGCGTGAGCGCAGCGGCGATCACGCTTCCGCCGTTAGTGACGGGCTTGAGCCAACCTACGAAAATAATGAGACCAAGAACGCCGTAAATCACTGCAGGAACTCCGGCGAGGTTGCGGATGTTGACCACAATGAAACGAGTCATTGCATTTTGCTTGGCATATTCTTCAAGGTAAATCGCAGCACCTACTCCGAGTGGCACGGCGATAACCAACACTCCAAGCCCGATACCAAAAGAACCAAATAAACCAGGCCAAATACCTACCTTGCTGGCTTCTGACCCAATCGTGTCGGTTAAGAAACCAGTTCCCTTTTCGGTGAGCGCTGGAATCGCTTGCGTCACGATTCGGGCGAGCAAGGCAAACAGCGTCAACAGAGTGAACGACACTGCAATCAGCAAAACGACACCGAGAGCGATTGAAGGTAAATGCTTGCTCTGTCGCGTAATTGTCTGATGCACTTCAGAACGAGTGATCGAGCGCTGAGATTCGGTGACGATAGCCATGATGTCCTAGTACTGCTGCCGAACTCGTTGAACAAAACGATCGCCGATGACGTTGAGCGTCATCGTCATCAAAAACAACAACAATCCAACAAAGAACAAGACTTGAAATGGTGCCCCAGAATTCACTTGGTCGGTGCCGCCAGCAGCGTTAGTCATAGCTGCAGTCATCGTGAGACCAGGTTCGAGCGGATTCAATGTGCGGGGCCCCGAACCATCGCGCCCACCGGCCATTGCGGCAACCATCGTTTCGCCGATAGCACGCGACGTAGCGATAATGAATGCGGCAACGATTCCTGACACCGCTGCTGGAATAACAATTCGAATCGTCGTGGTGCTTTTGCGGGCACCAATGCCATAACTCGCTTCGCGCAACGAAGACGGAACTGCCCGCAATGCATCTTCACTAATTGACGCCATGATCGGCACAACTAAAACACCAATGGCTAAACCAGACACCAACATGTTGCGCGGTTGGTCAGGTGAGAAAATCGGCGTGACAATATTTGGTGCAATGAATTTGAGGGCAAAGTAACCGACGATCACCGACGGGATTCCCGCCAACACTTCAACAATCGGCTTAAGAATTTTGCGTACCTTTGTTGGAGCGAATTCGCTGAGGTACACCGCGGTGCCAAGACCAAGAGGAACTGCGACCAACATCGCGATCATTCCCATGATGACACTCCCGAGAAAAATCGTGAGTAAGTCAAAACGTTCGCGACGAGGGAACCAGCCCGGGGCTTCGCTCAAGTCGCGCAAAATGCCGAAGTTCCAGCCAATAGAACGCAAGAAATCAATAGTTCCTCGGGCCAAAACAAACAAAATCAGCGCACTCACGATGATCGTGACAAGCGCTGATCCACCTAACAATCGACGCATGCGCCGATCATGAGCGCGGCGTCGCGGATCTCCTCGGAGATCCGCGACAGCCAGCAACCCATTCATAACTATTAGCCTCGCGCAGTCCATGCGTCGAGGGACAATTGCTGCGTTGCCGAGTCGAGCTGGACATAACCAGCTGCACTGACCTGCTCGCCACCCTGAGCCGACAAGTACAGATCAACGTAAGCGGCAATGGCTGGGTTTTCAACAGCCTTGGCCTTGTTGACGTAGATGTACAGCGTGCGGGAGAAGGGGTACGAACCGTCAGCGATGGTCTCATCGGTCGGCAAGACGCAAGCGCCTTCCTTGTCAGCGATCGCAATGGCCTTCATACGAGCCTCTTCGGCCTTGTAGTAGGCGTAGCCCACCCAACCAAGTGAGGTGTCAGCGCTTTCGATGCCGTCCACGATGACATTGTCATTGGGGCTGGCGGTGTAGTCGGCACGGCTCACCATGTCGGTACCGCGGTCTTCAGAAATTGACTTGAAAGCAAACTCAACGAACGAGTCGTAGGTTCCGCTCTCTTCACCAGGTCCATAGATGCTCAACGGGGCATCGGGCAAGGTTGCAAATGCCGATCCCAATTCGCCAGCTATGGCGTTGGCGTCAGCCCAACTCGAGAATCCTTCGGACTCCGGTCCGACCAAGGCATACAGAGCAGCTTTGTCGAGACATTCGATGGCTGTGTTCGCCGGGCTGGTGGCCACGGTCAAACCGTCGATGGCAACTGCGAGTTCGATGTATTCAATTCCAGCGTCGGCGCACAAGGTGGCTTCTTCTTCTTTGATGGCTCGCGAGGCGCCAGTGATGTCACTGTCGCCAGCACAGAACTTCTTGAAACCGTCGCCGGTTCCGGGGCCTTCAACGGTCACCTTGAGGTTGCCGCCTTCAGCGGTTCCGGCCAATTCGCCGACCTTGATGGAAATGGGCTCAACGGTTGATGAACCAGTGACAAAAACGCTGCCACCTTCACTTGTCGAGGGAGCTTCTGATGTTGCCGGAGCGTCCGAGGTTGATGAGGCACCGTCGTCTCCACCGCATGCGGCGAGTGGAAGAGTGACGGTCAGGGCTGCGAGGAGCGACCACTGCTTGAGTTTCATTTGAATATGTCTCCTTGGGTAGGTATCACACGGTTTCACATGCCGTGCACGACGAACCTTAGAAATGCAACCTTGCGTTTACCTGTTGTTCAGATGAACGAGAGGTTAACTCACAGGAACATCTTGGGGTACCCCTAGTCGCGGCTGATACGTCGGGTTTGTTGGTGTGCCGCCCATTCGTAGAGGATTCGTTGCGGATGGGGTTCGAAAAGTGCTGGTCCGACGCGTGTCCACGAATCGTCGGGCAATAATTCGTACGCCGCAGCCGTCTCGGAGAGCAAAGTTTCAAACGTTTTGTTCAGCCAGTCTTGGTGTTTGGGATGTGTCAACGGGGTTAACACTTCAACACGCTTATCTAAATTGCGACCCATGAGATCGGCCGAGCCAATGAGGTGTAACGGCACGCCTGCACCTTGGCCGTTGGCAAAACGGAACACTCGCGAATGTTCGAGATAACGACCCAATACTGAACGCACTCGGATGTTCTCACTTAGACCGGGCACCCCAGCCCGCAAGCAACACAAGCCACGAATGATGAGATCGACCTTGGCCCCTTGTTGGCTCGCGGCGTACAACTCTTCGGCCATTTCGGCATCAGCCAGCGAGTTGACCTTGATCGTGATGTGGCCCTTGTCGCCCATGGCTCCTTCGCCACGAATGAGATCGATCAGACGGCTCCGCAAATAATCCGGGGCCACGAGAAGTCGTTTGTATTCGACATCGCGGCTGTAACCAGTGAGGTGATTAAACAATTGCGCGGCATCAGTCGTGATGTCGGGCTCGCTCGTGATGTAACCGAGGTCTTCGTACAGCCGAGCTGTACGCGAGTTGTAGTTGCCGGTACCGAGGTGAACGTAACGCCGCAAACCATCGCTGTCTTCGCGCACAACCAAAACACATTTGGCGTGAGTCTTGAGACCAACGACTCCGTACACCACGTGCACGCCGGCGCGTTCAAATGCCTTCGCCCACGTGACATTGGTGGCTTCATCGAAACGAGCCTTCAATTCAACAAGCACTGCAACTTGTACACCACGTTCGGCAGCACGAATGAGATGCCGCGCAATCGGACTGTCGCCACTGGTGCGGTACAACGTCATCTTGATACTTTGCACGCGCGGATCATCGGCGGCTTGCGATAAAAACTCTTCAACTGAACTGGCAAAGCTTTCATATGGATGATGAAGCAACAATGCTCGTTCACGAACAACTGCAAAGATTGAACGGTCAAGTTCTTCAGCAGCGGCTAGACGTCCCGCTGTCACCGGTTGCCACTGATCATCCTTGAGATCGGGGCGATCGACTGCATGCATCTGCCACAAACAAGTCAGATCAACGAGCCCATTGACTGCGATCACGTCGACTTCAGTCAGGTCATGTTCTTCAGTGAGAAGTGACAACATTTCGGGCGAAACATTCTGATCAATTTCAAGTCGGACAGCGCGCCCAAAACGACGACGACGTAATTCAACTTCAACCGCTTGCAACAAATCGTCAGCATCTTCATCTTCGAGTGAGAGGTCGGCGTTACGCGTCACACGAAAAGTCGTGGAATGGGCAACTTCCATTCCAGGAAAAAGTGAACCAAGATTTTGAATAATCACTTGTTCGACGGCTACAAATCGCGTGCCGCCCGGAAGCGCTAAAAGCCTGGGGAATAGCGTCGGAACCTTGACCCGAGCAAAACGTTCTTCGGACGTTGACGGATCGCGAACGATTGTGGCCACGCTTAATGCGAGGTTGGACACATACGGGAAGGGGTGCGCGGGGTCGACAGCCAGTGGTGTTAAGACCGGGAAAATTCGACGTTGATAAAAGTCGTCAAGGTACGAGATCTCATCAGCAGTGAGATCGGTCCAGGTGCATAACTCAACACCTTCACGCTTGAGTTGTGGCAACAGCACGTCGTTCAATAGTCGTTGCTGCCGTTGCGACAACTCTTGGACTCGCGACAAAACTTGAGAGAGCTGTTGCGCCGGCGTGAGACCGTCGGGCAAACGCTTCGTGATGCCGGCAGCCTCTTGATCCTTCATGGCCGCAACGCGGACTTGGAAAAACTCATCGAGGTTCGATGAAAAGATGGCGCAGAACTTCAGTCGCTCTAAGAGCGGGATACCGGGCTCGGTTGCGAGACGCAGGACGCGCTCGTTGAAATCAAGCCAACTCAGTTCTCGGTTTAATAAACGATGATCCACGCGGATCCCATTCAATAGTCAGCACCGACATCATGTCGGTGTATTTACCTGATGTTCAGGAAAGATTTTCGTCGAAGCCGAGATCCCACTCGACGGTGACGTTCTCGCGCTCGCCATCACGCTGGATGCGCTCACGATTGCGCTTGAACTGCGGATCGGTATAGGGCAAGAGAACTAAACGAGCCAAGGCACGGGTGCGGAATTCTTCGATGACCGTACGATCGCCAAAGTCGCCAACGACGTCCCAGTGCGGGGCTACGGGGCCGAGGAACACGATGCGGACATGTGCTCGAGATTGTGCTGAGGTATGTAGATCGGACATGAGGCTCCTTGGGTGCGAAATGCCGTTGGTTTGTCGAGATTTCGGTCAATTTTCTGGTCTGTGCCAAAAAACTTACTGATTTCTCAACGGAAAAACCGCTGGTCAGGCAAACCCTATCGGCGAGACTGCCGTGTCAGAACTAACCCTGACTGGTTCCCCCGAGCCAGACATGGTTAACTGAAAGCGGTTGGGAACGACAACAACCCCGGTGAACGTCTCATTGGGGTCAAGAAGTACTCAGCTTCTCATAGGGCGAAGCGGGCGGAAACCACCTTCGCACAAGGAGAAAGACCCATGAATCAAGACTCAGTAGCCTCCTGGATGGCCGACGGCGCTTGTCGCGCCTACCCGCCAAACACCTTTTTTCCCAGCGATGGGGTGGGCGTTGACAAGGCCCGCAAGATTTGCGCGACCTGCTCGGTCACTGCCGCTTGTTTGGAATATGCCATCGAAAATCACATCGACCACGGTGTGTGGGGCGGATGTAGCGAACGCGAGCGCCGTCGCATCAGCAAGCGTCGCCGGATCGCTGTCCAGGCTCTCTAAAACGCTAAAGATTGAATGACTGGCTCGGCCCGCAAGGGTCGAGTCGGTGAATCACTCAGACTTGTCGTCGTCGTCCTTGGCGCCTTCTGACAGGCCCTTCTTAAATTCCTTTTGCGCCTGGCCGAGATTCTTGGCCAACTTCGGAATACGTGAGCCTCCGAAAAGCACCAAAACTACGACGAGTACAACGATGACCTCAGGTCCATCAAATAAGCCAGCAAGCATGGTCTCAGGGTAGCACCCATTTCGGACTCTGAGAAGGGCTGAGTCGTCAAAAGCCAATGTGCCAAAGTGGGGTTGTGCTTGAGTGCGTGATCAACATCAGTGAAGGTCGCGATATCGACGCACTTCGTCAACTAGCAGCCGTTTGCGCCAACGACCTTCTTGATGTTCATTTTGATCCCGAGCACAATCGCAGCGTTTTCACATTGATGGGCACTACTGCTCCCCGGCGCTTGACCAAACTCGCGGTGCAACTACTTCAACTAGACACGCATCAAGGTGTTCACCCTCGCCTCGGCGTTGTCGATGTCGTTCCGTTTATTGCTCTTGATGAATCAACGATGCATGACGCGATATTGGCACGTGATGAATTTGCTCATTGGGCCAGCTCTGAATTGTCAGTGCCATGTTTTGTTTATGGCGCCGAAAGAACGCTTCCCGATATTCGTCATCAGGCTTGGTCGAATCTTCAACCGCAATACGGACCAAGCGCCCCTCACTCAACTGCCGGGGCGATATGTGTTGGTGCTCGCGATTCTTTAGTGGCGTACAACGTGTGGCTCAACCCAACAACGACTGCAGAAACTGCGAGTCTTATTGCCCGATCGGTCCGCGGAGACGGCATTCGCACCTTGGCACTTCGTGTAGGAAATCATTGGCAAATCAGTATGAATTTGATTGATCCCGAACGCATTGGCCCTGACATTGCAACCGACCGCGTCATTCACTTTGCCAAACAAAACAATGTTGAGATTGAACGTTGCGAACTCGTTGGATTGATCTCACAGCACGCGCTGAACAAGATTTCACAGCAACGTTGGACTGAACTTGATCTCAGTGCAGAACGAACAATTGAATTTCGTCGCAAACACGGCTACACATTTACCGCGTAACGAAAAAATCAGGCTGTTGCGATACGACGATTTGACTGGGCGCGCTGACGACGCAGACGACGGCGTTCGCGCTCGGACAATCCGCCCCAAATACCGAACTTCTCGCCATTGACCAATGCGTACTCAAGACAATCCATGCGGACAACGCATCCACGGCACACTTCTTTGGCTTCACGGGTCGAAGCGCCACGCTCGGGGAAAAAGAGGTCGGGGTCGACACCCAAGCAGTTCGCTTGGTCCTGCCAGTTGTTGTTTTCGCTCATCGATTCGTTCATGTGGCTGCCTGCCATCTTGACCCTTGGGTCACTCGTGTGTGGTTCTTGTCCGCGCAATGCGCAGGGCAGTTCCACACGTGTAACTACATGCATGTCATTCTGCTCTACGGGAGACCCCTAATGCAAGGGGAAATCTGACAAAAGCCCTGAGAGATGGCAGCGCGCAAGCGCACAAGAGATGTGTGCGAGCGCTCGAACCCCTGAGATTTCTAACCCTTCGCGACGTACGGCGCGAAATACGGATTGCCTGGCTGACCGCCCGCCAGATGTTCACGAACGGCCAACGATTGTTGGGGCATCGCCGCGCCTTGCTGTAAAGCCGCGAGTGTTGCGACATGATTGTTGCGATAAACCGCCTCGGCGTCATTCGCTTTTGGGTCGACCCACACCGCTGTGAGCAGGACAAATGCATCACTTTGACCTAATTCAGTGAATCTTTGGGCCGCATATTCAGTCACCCCGTGAGCGACTCCAGCTTGAGCTGCACCCCACGTGAGTTCTCCATGTTGGTCACTTTCGATCGCTGCTTTGTTGACGAACAGAGTCGCTGGAGTCACTGGCACATTGGGTTTCCACACCACCAAGAACGGAATATGCCCCACAGTTGGCGACCCCAGTGTGGCGACAAATGCACTACCCGCCGGTCCAGATTTTTTTCCTAAAACAGTGTTGATATGCGCAGCATTTGCCCCCTCGCCCGCAAATCCTTCGCCAACTTCGAAACCTACGTCGCGCGTTTCACTCATGAAATATCTCCGTTTACTCGGCTCGCAAGGCGTCCGTAGCGCGACATCTTGAGCGTGTCTGTTGAATCTGTTCCGGGTTTGGTGTCATAGGCCAGGAGCGCTACGTAGCGCGGTGTGTCACCTTTGATGGTCGTCACACGATGCATACTCCACCTTCCGTTGAACAACATCAAGGTTCCTGGAGTCATCGGTTCGGTGCGTACCAACTCAGAGGATCGACCATGTAGAACATTCTGAATCAACTCATAATTTGGCTCATCGCTTGAGCGAATCTGTTTGGCATTTTCAAAATGTCCCCCACTTAACGACGACTGAATCGCAATTGACACAACAAAATCAGTCATATCGAAGTGCCAACCCAATAAATCGCCGTCACGCATCACCGCGAGATTGAGTGCTCCAAAGGGATCGGCGTAACGAAACAGTTCGTTCAGCCCAAGACATTGACGAATGAAATCAAGCAACGGGTCCCATTCGTAGAGCGCGCGTAAACCATCGCCCTTGGCGAATTGGTCATACGCAACTACTTCAACTGAACTCTGAGTGATCGTGTTACGCGGGTGCCCAACCGGAAATGATTCATCGGCTGGCCCGAGATACGGAGTGGCACGTGAAGCAGAACGAAAAGCCTGCGAGGCCAAAGCATCCGATTGCTGGCGCAAAATTTCGATCGCTTCAGCAGTCAGAAAATCGGGCAAGATGCACACGCCCTGCATTGTCATTTGCTGCACGCACGACTCAATCAAGGCCCGATCGTTCAGGTCGTAGCGGCGAGTATTGATCATTTGCGCAGGGAGCACAGTATGAGAGTAACTGACTCGCCTACGCTGAAAACATGCCCATTCATTTACGAGCCGAACCAGGCGATTACGCCCCCGCTGTTTTGTGCCCTGGCGACCCCCGCCGTGCCAAGTACATCGCCGAAACCTTCTTTGATCCAGGCGCTCGCTTGGTGAACGAAGAGCGAGGCATGTTGGGCTACACCGGCACGTTTGAAGGTAAGCCCATCAGCGTTCAGACCACTGGCATGGGTGCACCGAGCGCCGGCATCGTGTTTGAAGAACTCTGCATGCTTGGAGCCAAGCGACTCGTTCGCGTTGGTACGTGCGGTGGCCTGCAAACCAATCTGCGCATGGCTGACACCGTGATTGCGATCAGTGCCTCAGCCGATGATCAAACGCCCATTCGATATTGCGGCATGAATGGTTTTGCACCAACCGCAACATTCTCTTTAGTTGAAGAGGCCGCACGTTTAAGTCGCGCCGTCAGTGACCGCGTGTTTGTCGGTCCAATCGTGACCAGCGGTTTGTTCTACGATCCAGACCCCAACACCTTTGGTATGTGGCGACGTTTGGGTCACCTTGGTGTTGAGATGGAAGCATCAATGATGTACACCATCGCCACGATGAAAGGCATTGAGGCATTGGCGATCATGACCGTCAGCGACGTGATCGACCCTGATGGCGGCAATGTTGAACGTATTTCAGACGAGGACTTGAAAAAAGGCGTCGATCAAATGATGCGCATCGCCTGCCAAGTCGCGGTCTCTTGACCCTCGTTCTGCCACAACTGAGCAAGCCTTGCTCAACCCGGTAGCGAAAAGTACAAGTGGCTGAACTAGCGAGCAATCATTCGAGTAATCCGCCGTGAAAATCGCCGATGAATACTGCCGCCAATTGCGATCAATACAATCGCTAGTCCGATCATCTCAACCGGATTGCTTCCCGTTTCGGGCAATCGACGATCAGCCAAAGTCTCGGCAAGCAAATTGCGTATCGAGGTGTAGGCAGGTTTCTCAGCAAAATCATCGTCGAATAAGAGCGGTCGAGTCGGAGTGGCGAAATACCCGAGGCGGTCGAGCCACGTATCGCTATCAGTAATCCCCCAAATAGTGATCTCAGTGCAGCCAGCAACTGCGAGACAAGCAGCTACAACCTTGCGATATTCTTCTGCCTGCCTACTGAAGGCATTCGGGTCGCCTGGAACCACGGGAACATCAAGTTCCGTCACTGCCACTTCAAGGTTGAGCGCGGTAAAGTCGCGAAGCTGGCGTTCAAATAAGTCCTGATCTAGTACGGCGCCAGGTAAACGGTGCGTCTGAACCCCGACGCCGTCTATCGGCACCCCATTCTCCACAAGTCTGGTTACCAAAGCCAAAAAAGCCTCGTGCTTACCCGGCACCCAGTCGCTCCCGAATTCGTTGATCCACAATTCGGCATCGGGATCTAAGGTCCGCGCGAGTCGGAAGACATTGCCAATCCAATCCTCTCCCAGCGTCCAATAGACGCTCGCCGACCGAGAGGTGCCAAAAGTCAAAAGTGGTTCGTTGACAACATCCCATCTGTCAATCCGATCTGCATAACGAGTCATCACCTTGGTGACATGCTCGACCGTCGCATCCAATAAATCAACTGGATCAGTGATGTTTTTAACCCAACCGGGTGTGTAAGCATCCTGCGACCACACTGGAACATGCCCACGAATATCTAGACCTGATTCAACCGCAAAGTTTACGACTGCATCACCAGCGCCAAACTCCCACTGCCCTCGACTCGGTTGATTGGTGTACCACTTAAGGGCATTCTCCGGAGTAATGGCGGTGAACTCTCGCAACAGAACCGTTGTGTAGTTACTATCCGTGATCTCGAAATCTTCAAGAGTGCTGCCAAACCTGATCCCAAGTTGATCCGCCAATTCGCCAATCGTGCACGTGGTCGGTTGGAGAGGATCGCACAAAGCGCTCGCCGTTGCATTACGAGTCAAGCCGAGACACAAAGTTGGCACCAAAACCGCCACCGACACAAGAAGTTTTCTCAGCCCAGAATCCATTGTCATACATTAAGAAATTTGAGATCTTCGTTGGGCATTTCCACTAGTTCGTCGGCAATTGGTTTGCTCGACGATCCACAAGAACGGTTACTGATCCACCCGTTCCCGTCGATCGGAAGGATTAGCAAGGTTTAACAAAGCAGTTTTAGATCAAGCCC
>Ga0209354_10000502_pt1 | contig 18644 bp, 24 predicted proteins | sample LauGreSpBDMM15DD_2_FD_187562 | JGI IMG/M metagenome (GOLD analysis project Ga0209354, IMG submission 187562) | Freshwater lake microbial communities from Lake Michigan, USA - Sp13.BD.MM15.DD (SPAdes) (version 2) | ecosystem: Environmental > Aquatic > Freshwater > Lake | place: Lake Michigan...
TCGTCGTGGTGTTATTAAATCGCAAATAGCCGGTGGCCCCTGTAGGGCGCTGGCCTGTGGTCCCTACAGGCACAAGCATAGCATCAGTAGCAGCAATGGAGAACTTGACGCCTAACGTAGCAGTGCCGATACCAACCCGATCCGTAGAAGCATCCACGAAAAACAGATTGGCATCGTTGTCACCCTCGATGCGAGTATCCTTATCAGCACCGGCGTCATTAATAACTACTGCGCCATTAAGGGCGCTGTCACCCGTAACCTGCAAAGCCCCGGTTAACCCGAACGTGCCGGTAGCAGAGGCGTTATTAACCTCCAGCTTATCGCTGTTTAGGTTCGTAAAGTTGGTATCTACCTCATTATTAGTGAGGGGAGACCCTTTACCTGCGCGAGTAACAATAGTGGTCATTGAAACCTCGTTATGCCGAGAAGGTCACGGTCCAAGTAATCTGAAGGGTATCGGAGGCACCCTTATTAACCACGGAGAAAACGGTGCGACAGAGCATAACGCCAGAGCTAATAGCGTTGAAGATACCCGCCTCAACCACAGCCCCCGTAGCTTCACCCGGGTTAAACGTGGTGATATAGATGATACTCTCGTTATTTGATCCGGTCCGCGTGGCACTATCAAAAACCTTACGGGAACCAAGTGGAGTTTGCAGGGCGGTATCCCCTGCGGCAGCAGCCGTATTACCGGAGCCGAGACCCATGTGACTCATAACGCCCTGCGATGTACCAACCATGCGGGCAGTGATATGCCCAAGACCGGTGTTCACCACTAGGTTCTTGGTCTCACGGGTCTCTTTGACTTTACCGTCAGCACCCTTGAGGACGATAGTGAGGCGCCCCGTCAAGCCTAGCTTTTCAACCGTTCCCATTGCGTAGCTCCTCAAGTAAAGGTACGGGATGCACCCACATAATCTTCAGCAAAGTAGTCAAACGCGCAATAATCCTGCATTCGCAGACTGCCGCTATCTGAAGCTACCGGCTGCTCTATAATAGCAAGACTGGCTGACAAAGCAACAACATCTGTCAGAATAGATGCTTCAGACAGACCGCTAGCGAACGACCTTGCTGCATTATCAGCTAAAGTTGCCAGCTCGCTAACGGTTTTAGTATAACCCCTGGTGGCCGCATCTGACAAGGTAAGAACCTCGGAAGGCGTCTTACCGACCAAAAGTGCCGGGCTTTCCGAAATAGTGCTACTGTCCGTAAAGGTCTTAAACTTTGTCAGCACGATGTTATCAACAAATGCGACTGCCTCAGCTAAAACCTTAGTGAAGTTTATATAAAAGGGAACAGCAATATACCCAAGTTCTACATAGTCCTCAGCAAAATAGTTCTGCTCGTCATGTATAGAAACCGAATCAGAGGGCGAGATAAACTTGAAGAAGTGACCCAGTGTCGTCCGTATACGGATATAAGAAACTAGCAATGCTGCGCTTATAGTACTAGCTTTGACCAAAGGATTAGCTACTGCGGCCCTTATTATAGCCCTAATACGGACAGTGGTAAGGTCTGCCCTCACGCAAACTGATCTCGTATCCGGAACTTCAGGACATCATATACAGTTTGTCGCATACCGGAGGAGAAGATTATTTCGATCTCGCCATCATAATCGCCTGGGGTCTGATTGAGGTCTGAAGTCCCCCAAACCACAAAAGCAATACCTTGGGTTGAGGTTGCCCCGGGAATAGTCATAGTTCGGCTAAGCACCACGGTACCCGTAGCCAGGGACTTCAGATGCAGCGTGGCTGTAGCACCGCTCAGGTTGATAGCTGCACCTGTAGCATCGTCAGTCAGAGTAACCTGAATCTGAGGCCCGTTGTCATTTTTAACCAAGCGGATGCGGGTATCGGTTATGCGGGGGTCCATTGGTGCCTCCTACGCGAAAGGCGGGAATCGCATGGCGAGCGTTCCCCGGAACACGCCTAGGTTAGACTGGGCGCGAGCTTCGGTCAGGGTGAATAGGAACTGCTTGGCATGGTAGGTAGCCAAAGCCTTATCTGCCCACTGAACTTGGGGCAGGACAAGTAAGGTCTGCAGAGCATAGTGCAGGATGGGTAATTCATACTCATCAAACACAGCCTCATCCATCTCAAGGGCTGACCGACTGGGCTTTAGTGCGTAGATCATCCGTATGGAATAGGTCTTGCTCGCATCCGGGGCCGGAAGCACTACGTACCGATGAACATCCACCTGCGCCAAAGAACGTGGTTCGGTGCCATTCTCGGCTATGGCCGTGGATGTAGTGGATAGAATTGGCCACTTGGGGTAGAGCTTGGTAGCCGCATCAAGCGTCAGCACTTCTAAGGCGCTATCATTAAGCGTGGCTAATAGCACGGAATGGACAAGTGTATCATCCGGCTTGTTAAAGTTATACTGGTAAACGCCGGGAGTGAGGTTGAAGGATGGCTGTTCATAGCGCCAGACCAAGGCCCGCTCGCAAACCCGTATAGCCGCGTCACGGACGTACTGTACCAGCAAAGGGTAGGGGCACCCCGGAACGCTGGCGCTAACCTTAGCAGACAGGGTTGAGAAGGCTCTGGTCGTCATTGTGGCCTACCTGCTGCCATGGGTGGTGCCGGAGCATTCTCATTATCAATCAAAGCCCGCTGCTGCAGATCAACCCCAAGGGCCTGCACAAACGAATCATAAAAGAGCTTTGCCCGCTGAGAACTTACATGCTCATCATCAATGGAGGAGGCCAACCACACAACACCGTCAATCACGGCGCCGAGGTAGGTTTCCTTGAGGTAGGGGATAGTCTGATTGATGGTGTAGCTGCTTGGTTCCACCACATACTCAGCAGTCGCCGTCAGATTGGCAATAGGACGCGGATACAGGAAAAACTTGGTGGCGTTACGCGGATGCCGGATGAAATTGAACGGAATACCGGATGGGTCTGAAACCCATATGGGATAAGCCCGCTCAAGGATTTCCCGCTCAATTTCGCTGACAGCGTTGAAATTGTCTATATAGTAAATCTCAACCAGCCTGTGAGCATCACTTGGCAGGTCCTGAATAACGGTATTAGCCGTAAGCGGAATACTGGTGATGTTGGTAAACAGGTCTGGCCGAAATACAACGACGCGTTTAATCACCTGATTCACGTACCCAAGCAGGTCCGTGTCAGAGTAGCGGTACGGAGATTGGGTATCCTGAAGGAGCTTCCGCGCCTCCACGATAACTTCCGCAGGTGTCACGTTGGCAGACCCCTTGAAGCCTCAGCATTGAGAACGTCGTTAGTATAGCCCGGCTCGTCAGGGATGTCATCCGTAAATAAGTTGAGCGGCTCACGCTTTCTACGGCTACGCCTTGCAGCCACAGCTTCGATAGCTGCAGTGGGGATAAACCGCTCTGGGTAAGCCTCCTCCTCAGTCACCTCATACACAGATGGGTTATTGGCCAGGATCGGGTCCCATTCAAAAATCCATCCGTCCTTGCGACCTTTGAGGTATCGGATGCTCATTTCCTAGGCTCCTTACGCTTACCTGATGGGGATACCGGCCAGGATTGCCGAGTAGGTCCGGTCTTACGAGTAGCCATGGTGGATTTCTCTGTGGAAGACATCTTTGTAGCAGCAGCTTTCGGGCGGCAAGCCGGGTAAGCGCGAGACCCTTTCTCAACCCCACTGCGACCGCAAGGCTTCCCGGTCTTCACATCAACCCACTTCTCATCAAACCACTTACCAAGGCCATCCTTAGCCACGCTTTTTGACCCGATTATCCGAGCCTCCCCACGTGCCGCCGCGTTTCTTATACTCCTTAGCAGCCCACGCATTGGCATAAGCACTAGGGTATACATCAAACTTCGACTTGGCCTCAGCCTTCACGCGAGACCAGAGGGCGGGGTTCTTGGGGATCGACGCGGCCATCAGCAGTTCCAGGCCCGAAGGGATTTGTTGATCCGACTGTTTGGATCATTGGCCGTCTTAGCCGAGGTTAGCTTGGCCTTCATACCCTTCATGCGGGCACAGAAACTATCACGACGCGGCCCACCCTCTGGCTGCGGGGCCTTGAGGCCCGGCTTGCCGGGATTGGCGCGGTTGTAGGAAGCACGACCCTTGGCGTTCAAGCCACCCTTCGGGTCCTTACCTTCCTTGCGCTGCCATGCGGGAGTTTTGGCCATTATGCGTTCACCCCTTTGATAACAACGAAGTTGAGCACGGGCGTATCGGGTGAGGTAGCTGAGTTGCTGAAGTTAGACACCGTGATCTTACACGATCCCGCAGCTACCGCTGTTACAGTAACACCATACTGAGCCGAGGTAAGCCCTGACGCGAAGCACACATGCACAACGTCGGTTGCGTCAATATAGCTATTGGTCAGCGTGAACTCATTGGAGCCGTGGCCCGATATCGCAGTAGTAGCAGACAACGTGATCTGGCCGCTGACCTTGTTCAGCGTAACCCCGGTAGTACGGCTTGTAGCCTGTGTGACCGTGCCGCCCGTACCCGACCCGCCGTAGCCAAATGGGGCGGTAACCACCACTTCACCCGTACCGTTAGGGGACAGGGTCAGGTTCTGGTTGGTCGTTATGGTAGATAGAATACCGCCGTTGATACCAACGCCATCAGCAATAACCTTGCCGGTACCTTTAGGAGTCAATGTAATGCTTATATTAGCATCGGTGCCATCGGCAGTGAACGTCGTGCCAACCAGATCAAGGTGCGCAGCGGCATTAACAGTGCTGAATGTGGTGGCATCAATAGTGGTAAACTGGGCCGTTGGAATTACCACCACACCCGTACCGTTAGGCGTCAGAGTGATATTACCGTTTGTATCAGTGGATGAAATTGTGTTGCCGTCGATCTTGATATTATCAACCGAGATTGACCCTGTGCCAATTTTCAATGCGGTTGCGACGCCGGTGCCGCTATAGACAACCTTCTCAGACGCAGCAGGCCCGCCATCCACATGCAGCAGTTGGCTGTAGGTGTCCTTAATCTTATTACCGGTAAGGTTAGTGGGCATGGAAGACTCCTACATAAAAAAGTAGATAGGGGCCGAGGCCCCTATCCATTAGGAGACCGTTGCGCTGAACGGTGTAGCTTCAGAGCCGGTAGCGATAACCGTACCGGTAACACTGAAAAATCCAGCTGCGACATCAACGATGTTGATGCGTTCACCGATCTTCACCGAACCAGTGGTGGTGCGGTTCAGAGTAATGGTGTCGCTTGCAGCCACAGTACCAAAGGTGGTCGCGGTACCATCGGCGTTATCAACCACGGTCAGAGACCCGGAGAGAACGTCGGTAGCGTTAGCAACCTTGACGACGTGGCTGTTACTGGTGGCAAGAGCTTTCGTGACGAACGTGTACACGTTGCCCGTACCAGTAGCTGCGGGGAGGGTAACCGTCGAACCGGTGGCGGTATCCAAAGCGATGATCTTACCGGCATGGGAGGCGGCGGTCACAGTCAAAGTCGAACCGGCGGAAACCGGAACAGCAATGCTGGTAACCGTACCAACCACGAGGCTATCAACCTTCACTTCAATAGCGCGTAGGTTAGACTGCGTAATACCCGTATAGAGAGCCATTTTCTATCTCCTATGAAGGAGTGGGGGCCGAAGCCCCCACCGGATTACGAGCTAGGGATGCTACCCTGATCGGCGCCCATGTCGATCACAGCGAGCTGAATCTTCACACGGGCCGTGTCAACGTTGCTGCTGTTCATGGTCAGCAGCACGTTGGTAGCAGCCGTAGCAAGATAAGCCGCAGTATCGGCATAACCGCCAACAGTACCAACCGTACCATTCAGATCGAAACCGTCGATCCAGAAGTCGGTGGTGCCGCCGCCGACACCAACGTCAATGTTGGCAGCAGCGCCTTCGGCCTTCACCAATGTCGCAGAGCCGTTCAGAACGAACGTACCCTTTGGCAGCGTGAAAAGGACGAGGGTGTCGGTGGAAGCCAAAGCAGCCACACCAGCAGCCGAACGAGCAGCCGCGATCTTGGCAAAGTCAAGATCAATTTCGACTACCGTGAAGCGGTTGGTGTAGGTGGACGGGTAGGCCGTGGAGCCCTTGTTAAAACCATACGAGTCGGTAAATGCGGTCATTTCAAGTGCTCCTTATGCAAAGGTCACAACGGCCTGAGCCAGAGCTTCTGGCTTCACGACCTTGTACCCATAGACCTGAAGGCCACGGATGATATTACCGAAGGTCGTCTCCGAGCGGATCGTTTCCATTTCGGTCATCTGAGACGCAAAGGTAAAGCCCATCTTATGGCCACTGATGATGTTGTACTTCCCGCCAGAATCAACCTTCAGATTGTGGCTGACATACAGCGTGAAGCGATCCACCATACCGAGGCGACCATTGCGGATCACCGAAGTGGTGTCACCGGCAAGCGACGCGTCCTTCAGTTCGGACTTCTTGATCAGGCCAGCCATGCGGGCCGGGATCACCAAGAAGCGACCCGCTTCCGGGGCATTCGCCTCATCAAGCACGGTACCAAGGTCAACGATCAGGTCAATCACTGAAGCCGTGCCACCAGCGCCATCCTTGGTCACGGACAGCGGGGAAGCCGTCGAGCCAAGGTTAAACGCAGAAGACTGAGCACCGGCAGTACTACCTTTGTTACCACTGGCAATATCAGGCAGCACATCGGTCAGCACACGCTGGTCGATCTTGATCTTCATCTGCTCAGAAGCATCCTTGGTCCACATGTCCATGAGCTTCACATCAGACTGCACGCGATCAATATCGTCCTCAACGCAAGCAAAGTATTCACCCTTGTCGATCAAGAGTTGCAACTTCGGCTTGTCGGGGTTTTCCACGACAAGATTCTGACCCTTCACATAATCACGGATCGTGATGTTCGGGATCGTGCGGATGTTAACAGTATCACCTTGACTACGAATTTCACCTTCGTAGTCAGTGTTGGAAATAGCCGCGAGAACCGTGGCATCATAGAAGTTCTCGATCAGCTTGCCGCTCCAAATCTCAGGGATAAAGTTCCCAGAGTAGTTTGGGCGACCCGGTGCGACGGGGAAAGACATGTTGGGTTAACTCCATTCAACCATTTGCGACAATGCGATTTTCCCGCTGTGCAGCGAAAATATCGCGCTCGATTCGGTCGCGTTCGGCTTCCCGACCCCGATAAACTCCTTTCCGTACATTATCAAAGAACTTAGCGATGTCCTGAGATGAGTAGGTCTTGGTGTTGCTAGAAGTAGCAGAAGCGCCACCGCTAGAACGACCCCGACCCGGAGAGACTTGCCTATCAAGTTCGGATGCCTGCGCAGCCCGAGTTGGTTGAGCAACAGATTGACCGCTGATTACCTGCCAAGTGGAGAAGATACTGGCCACACGATGAACATCAAGACTACGCTGAGCATCCTCAAGGTAGGTCTGGCGGGTCAGCCCCGTCAGTGGATCAACCTCAAGCAACCAGTTGTGGAAATTTTGGTTTGCATTGGTATCCCTCCAACGAGGGACTGCAGCCGTAAGGTCCGACCAAAAGGTTTGCTCAGCCGTTGCAGCTTGCCTTTGAGCCACTTGCTCAACACGAGGTAGAACGCTGGTCTGCATCTGACGAACCATATGCTCCAACTCGGCAATCCGACGGCTGGCCGTCGAAACTTCCTCTTTGGTCACACGACGCATGACCTCAATGGAATCACCGTACTCCTCAACATCCTTGTCAGTTACCAACCGCTCTGCTGCCGAAGCAGCAGTCATAGGCATGGGCTGACTAGAAAGGCTAGACAACAACTGCTCAAGTTGCGAAAGCCTAGTATTTAACTGCTGATTATCCGCCCTAAGACGGCCCGTATCGGCGTTATACATACCCTGAAGGGTACGATACCGCTGTTCAAAGGCTAGCTCAGCAGCGTCTCCCGTGGTATCCGAACGTCGTTGCTCGTTCGACGCGGATTCAGGTGCATTATTCTCGGCACTGTCGGCTTGCGTATGCTGTACTTCAGGCGCACCCGCAGCTCCTACCGTTTCGGTAGCCGCAGCGTCGGTGTTACCTTCTTCATACATCTTGGAAATAGCCTCAGACTGACGACGAACCTGCTCAGGAATGGTCACTAGAACGCTCCTCTCGGTGTGCGTGGCTGAACGGTCAGCTACCCCTAACGGGATTTTGCCGCCAATTCGGGGGAATTCTGCAATATTTTGCACAGCTCTGTCAACACCTGACATCTACCCTGGGCAACGCCCACGGCTGGCTGGGTCACATTTGGCAACTGCTCAAGCTCACGCACCCGCCACTCCTGCAACCACTCCATAAAGGGCGGGTGCTGGCGGGATATAGAAGCTAGAACCTTTACAACGTCCGGTGAGGGCCTAATCAACCTGCAGTACCTGTGTTTTGATTGCGTACTACCGCAGCCCCAGCACCGCCAGCCGGATTACCGGCCTGATCAAGCGTCTTTGGGGCCGCACCACCCTGTTGAGCCGAAGCGGGCGGCTGCGCCTGCTGAGCAAGGGCCTGTATACGGGCTTGATAATCCAGTCGCTCACGAGAGGGCACAATGTCCTCAGCGGGCATCTGAAGCCCCTTAGCCACTTCGCGTAGGATGGCCGCACGCCCGTCAACTCCAATAATCTGCATATCGAATTCGTTGGCAGTAGCATTGAGGAACTCAACACGACGAAGGTTGACCGTCTCACGAACCGCAAGGTTAATAGCACCACGCGGTATAATTTGCGCGTCACCCTTGATAGACTCATCCGGGTCATAACGCATGTTATAAACAAACTGTCGCTGCACAATCGGCTTGGTCACATTTGTGTCAATGTGCATAACCACCTGCCGAATGCTCTTACCAGCGGAACCCATCAACATGGACAGGCCAGAGGCCGTACGACCAGCGCCCTGCACGTTGGTATCACCATAGATGTAGGCCGGGATGCCAGAGTGATCGTCAGCCAGTCGGCTGAACCGCTCATAAACCCCCATCAGGGTAGCTGCATTGTCATTGGGCTGGTTGAACCGCACCGCCGGGGCAGAAGACCCCAGTGGATCATTCAGCGTCTGCCAAATCTTCCATGGGTGAATCTGTGTAATATCTTCGTTTGGTGGGATACGCTCAAGGTTTACCTCGACCTGCGGGCCAGAGGCAATGCTCATGTTATTCACCAAGGCACGGGCTGCGGCATTGCAGATATTCTGCAAATCCTCAATGATCTCGGGGATTCCCCGACCCCAGAACGCGCCGGGCATCTTGATAAACGAAGTCTTTACATAAGGCTTTTCGCCCAGCGGGTCATAGTTCAAGATGGCCTTGATGACATAGTTGCCTACGAGCCATGCGTTGGCGTCGTATTCCTTCGCCTCATCAGGCACCTCAGAAGCATCCATACCCCACTCACGGAGCATCTTGCCGCTGACCTTACCCCAGAACTCAAGAGCATCGAACATGTCGGTGGGGCGCATCTCGGTATGGTATTTGCGCTCCTCCTCCTCACGCTGCATCTCAGTCGGCTCAGACACCCAAGTCTGACCCGGCCCTTCATCAAGCACCTTGCGAATCGCCTGATCATCGTACCCGGGAACACCGATAAGATCAGCCAATGCCGACCGACTTAACCTATGGTACTCAAAGATATACCCATCATTGATCCGAGTGATACCCGGCTCGGGGTAGATGTTGAACGGGCTTACCCGCTCAAACTCCGGCGCAAGCCGCTCAGCGGCTTCTACAATAGTCGCGCCCCCGGGACCCTTGGTCCAACCCAGATGACGCTGGCGGCGCACAATAGGCCCCTTAATGAAGGCGCAGGGGAAAGTAACCAGATCAGTCAGAAACTCGTTGAACGCATCTGCCCAACCGCCCTGCAGGAACTGGTCATCAATCTTAATCTTCATCCTATCGACCCGGGCTTGAGCCGCTTGCAGGACTTTGAACCGGTAATCTTGGGAGATCATCTCCCGAAGTTCCAGCATCTGCGTTTTGTTTGGTGCCTGACCGGACGACTGGATAATATCCATGACCTGCTCAGCAAAGGCGGTCTGAACCTCCTCTGCCTGTTCGGGGGACAGGTCAGGGATCGGCGTGGGTTGTAGGTCCCAGGGGGGCGAGCCGGTATCCAGAAGAATATCGCGCAACCAACTTTCTGCCGCACGGCACTTAACTTCCGTCAGCATCATATAAGCCTCAGACCCGCCCTGAACGCGAATCGCCTGAAGTTTATCTGCCTCATACTCCCCATTGCGCTGGCGGAGAGCCTTAAGCATCACATCGTTAATCGGGTCCTTGGAAATACGCGCAGCATCCCAACATGTCTTGAGATACGCTGACAAACCTATGATGAGCTCGCTATTCTGCCGAGTCTGTAGCTCAGCATCCACACGTTCACGTTCAGCGCGCTCTATCTCGCTGTTGCTGACAACACGGAGTATGGATAACCCTGGCATCTAGCGATTAAGCCTGTGCATTACCGCGAAGAACAAGATAGATATCAACTGCATTGGCCGAACCGCTAGCAATGGCTGGGCGAAAATAGACAGCAGCCGAGCTGAAGTTGAAGATTGCAGCCGCAGTCGCGCTAACCGTTGTAGCGCCCGTGTCCTTCATATCGAAGTACGTGGTGTTATCATTCGACACCTGCAACTTCACCGTAGCACCGCCAAACGTACCGGCGAACTGCACCGCAGCATCAAGCCCTAGGCGAGCACTAACAGCATATGGATTGAGCGTGTCACCAGTGGCGACATTCTCCCACAGAATATATGGAATGCCTTCAGCAGTACGACTAAGGACCGGGGAAACAGTAGCCATAATTAACCCCTTTTACGGCGCGGTTCAGTTAAACCTAGCGACCTTTACCCAACGATGCAAGAGATAAAAAACCCCCCTATAGAGGCAGCTACAGGGGGGCTAGTTTCGGGGAGGAATGAACAAACGAAGCGCCCTTGGACTAAGGACACAAGATATAGTATCAAGTCCAGCCAGCAGACGCAATAGCTTTGATTGGCCTTTTTAGATGAGCCACTGACCCTTCGTTGGCGTTAGCAATATGGAGCATCAGGTACTGGAGGGCTTCAGCCACGTGGCTGTGTTTGTTCTTATTGATGTCGCCATCCCCCCTGGGCTTATACCTATACCCCCCCATCATAGCCGCTTTAAGCCGAGTGCACCTGGGATCAACTAAGAAGGCTGGGTCTCCGTCCACCTGCCGCATGAGGAAGTCATCCACTGCGTTGATCCGCGCCGAGACATTGTTCGTCCGGGCAGATATGACCCGCATCCCCTCAGCCTTGATGATGTCCACCGCACTGCGCTCGTCGGTCTGCGCCCTCTGCACCCCCGCCGGGTCGGTCACCACGAGGATCGGCGCCCCCGGGAACCGCTCGAATATAAGGGGTTTGAGCACCGTGCGTACGAACCGCTGTATCCCCATGTCAAAGCTGACCGCCTCATCCAGTATAAGCGCCCTGCCCCGTGGGTCCTGCTGCCCGATGACAGCCGCAGGCGTCAGCCCCAGGTCCATGCCTACCACGATAGGCCGCACCCCGTTGGTGATGTAGCGCAGCGGCGTACGAGCCATGTGGTAGTCCGTCCTGAAGTACTTATACACAGGCATCCCTGCCGAGGAGAGGCCGTACTCCCCGTCAATATAGACCCGGATATATTCCTCAGACCGCCCCTGGACATCGTAATACCCATCCGGCAAGTTCTCTACATTCTCAGCCTGCGGGCTGCGCCCACTAGGCTGTTTAAACACCGCCCAGCCATTATCGTTAGGTGATACCCCGTCTACCGAGCTAAGCCCTTCCATCTGGTAGTACCACCACGAATCCATCACCGGCGGGTTGGTATCCCCCCACATCCCAAACCAAGTCGGCCCACCGTCCTTGGCGCTTGGGAACCGGCCAATACGCTTCGACATAGCGTCAACAATATCCGGGTGAATGTCCCGACACTCATTGAACCATGCGAAGGTCAACTCAAGAGAGTTTAGGTTAGCCACATCGTCGGCATCATCCAACGCCCGGAACATGACCTCACACTCAACATCCCCTACCTTGAAGAAGTAGGTCTTGGTGGTTCGCATGTACTCCCCGCACTGACCCGGCGGGAACCAGTCAAGGAAGGTCTTGATCGTGGTATCCTGAAGCTGCCTTGCCGTCTCACGGACGATGGCTGCTCTGGTCCTTCTGCGCCCGTTCTGATCCGGCTGCTGCATCGTTGCCCGGCGCACGATCTCGAAAGAGGATACCACGGACTTGCCAGAACCAACCGGTCCCATAAGGACGCGCATACGAGCGTCCGAGGCCATGAACCGTTTCCCGGAGGGCGGTGGGGTGTAGTCTATTTCTAGTGCCATGGGTCTGGTCAGTGCGGCAAACGCCGCCCCTCCTCGTAATCTTCGCGGCCATCTGCGCTATTATGGATGAATACCTCGTAACCAGTGTCAAACTCTGGCTTACACCAGCACGAACCCTCATCATCAATAACGTGATCTTTGAGATCATTGCACGGTACGCAGTGGAATAGATAGCCATCGGTGTTATCCTCGGTCATGGGTGTTATCCTCGGTCATGGGTGGCTGCTCAGCAGCTTAATCACATACCGCAACCCATCGCGCTTGGTTTTTGTGATTTGTGTCATGTAAGACACCCCCCGAGACGCTAGTTCCTGCTCAAACCGCTTGGCTTGCTGTGGATCAGTGGTCTCAAGGGTGCCCTCACCGGCACGCAGGAAGGATTCACTCCGCGAATTCAGGTTCACTGGTCTCAGACTCCACTACTGTAGCCTGACCAAGTTCCTGACCGCCCAAATTGATGGTGATTCGGACCCCACCGGTGCCATTTTCGGCGCTGACATCGCCTTTTGGCTCCAATCCGGCCCACTTTACCGTGGATTTGATCAGATCGGCCTTCACTGCAGCACTCACATCGGGGCTATGGATCAATACCCACGATGTTTTCAGCAATTCTTCGGCCTGTGTACGTGCTTTTAGGCGGAATGTGACGCCCTTATCCCTGATCTCATCACGGAACTTACCAACCTGACGCAAGAAAACAGGGTCTTTGTTGAATACCAGTAGGGTTGAGACGTTAATCTGGTGCCGTTCCAGTATCTCGGCCACGTCTTCGCCACTACCCTCAAGCCGCAGAGCGACATCGAATGCCAATCTCTCGGTCCATCGGGTGGGTTCGTGGGGCATCAACTGCATAAGGTAAGATATTTGGGCGGCTGGGTGGGTGTCAAGCGGCTTTTGGTTGTTACCCTAAACTTAACACGTTGGTTTTTAGGGCTGTGTAATTTTTCGGGTAGGGCATAACTTAACACCTTGATTTTTTGGGTTGTAGTTTGGGAGGTTTAGAACACAGCGGGGGGGCCTAAAAAACGCTGTCCATGTGGCCCCCCACCCCTGTCCTGGGCGTCTCGTCGCGCCAAGCAAGGCGCCGCAAAAAACCTCGGCGGCAAGCGGGATTTGACAAACCCGGTCAAATATGTCTTAATAATGGGGTCAAGGCAATCACGCTGCGACGCTGATCTTTCTCAAGGGAATATGAATTATGGCAAACTTTGAAGGCAATGTGTCTTGGGCGCAGCATTCGGATGGCGGCTATCAAATGGTGGTCCGTGCGGCAGGAAACTGGAACGCGGACAACGTCCCGGAAATGCTCAAGGCGCTAGCTTCAAAACTAAAGCCGGAAACGATGATCAAATCATATGCTTTCTGGCTCGATGTCGGCCTGCCGGACTCACCTCCGAAGGATATGCAATTCAAGGAATTGCTGGCCTATACAAAACTGGCCGACAAAGTCGAATTGGTTGCTTGCCGAGTAAAAACTAAATCTGGGCGCACATTCATGGCTCCCAAGCTCAAAATCACCAAAGGTGGCAAGAGCGGCGGCAAGGGAACCATTACCAACTTCATCTGAGACTAGGGCGGGGCGCAAGCCCCGCCTCCCTCTCCCACAAAGGAATGGACAAATGAAAGACGTACTCGAAATCTGCGGCATGATCATTATGGCTGCATTCCTGGCAGGCGTATTCTGGATGCTCTTGGTGATCACGCCATGATCGACCTGATCGAATTGATCCTTGAGGTTGGCAGCGAATTGCTGCCAATCCTCGCTCCTCTAATCTGGGCACTAGCAGAGCTACTGACATGAGCAAAGCATATCAACAAGGCTGGGCGGATTACCGCTCAGCCACCTACCTCTCTGATGGTGAGGTGCAATGCCTCACCGAAGGTGCTGAGAACCGCGGTCCTTCCTACTTCAATGAATGGCTCAAGGGCTGGCAGGATGCAGCCGAAGCGGATGAGACACTGATGGACTGAACCACGGCCCTGGGCGAAAGCTCAGGGCTTTTCCTTTGTGTTAAGTTTGCTGTTTTTGATGCTCACTTCGTTCGCCATACGTCGGGGGTCTATAGCTTGCCACACATGCGACATGAAATACTGCCAAATGGCGTCATATAGATGTTAAACACGCGAATAGATTGTTCGGATTGTAGCAATATCAATGACTTAGCTTGTTAAGTTAGACCAAACATTACGCTAAAAAAGCTAACTTACCAGGGGTTTATGTGTAGTTAGGAAAACCGGTTTACACCTATGTCAAGTTTCAATCGGGTAAGCCACTGATATATATATAAATATTCTTTACACAATCTAAAAATACAATCTAACTCTAACTCAAATGCCCTTTCACGCGACCCCTATGGTGTTATATTATAACATACGTCAAGTTACTACCCTTTACACTCTCCCCCATAACTTTATGTAAACTTACTATACCCTTATAAAAAACCTCAACATTACACATTCCAAAATAGATTATTAGATTGTTGCCCCTAACCCACTGGTATCACACAATAAAAACAATCTATTTTCCAAGAACTTGACAGTGTAAACTTAGATTATTCCCCCAAAAAATAGATTGTGTAAACATTTAATCGGCCAGCCTTGACCGCTGGGCCGAACCGTGCTAGGTTTTAATCCGGGGGACCGATCCTGGTTTCACCGATGGTATATATGAGGAGACTTTACAGTGCCATATCAAGTTATCAATGTTGACACCAATGAGCCTGTCAACAACCTTACATACGACACAGCGCAGGATGCTATTGCAGCACGTGGTATGTATAGTTTTCGTACTCGTATCCAAGCTGTCGTTGACATCAATGACAACTCATGGATGGAACGAGAGCGCATCCGTCTGGAGGACGGTACCTATACACCAGTGCCAAGCTGGTTCGAACTTTACTGCAACCCTGATCACTTTGTTCACTTGGCGCAGGGTACTACCATCACTGATGGTATGTTAGCTTTCACGGAGAGTGCACAGAAGGGTCAGCTAGACCTACAGCTCAAGTTGTCAGTGTCCAAGTATCTGGCCCGTTTCCTTGGTAACACCATGTCAAGTGATAAGATCAGAGGTATCGCTGGTAAGTTTGCAGCAGATACCTATACCCTGACCGTTGAGCAGACCGAGGAAGCCTTTGTGTTTGCCTATGAGGGTCAGGAGGTCATGTCGGAGAGCAGCCTACATGTGAGCTGTATGGCTAAGTATGCCTCTGACTATGGCACACCAATACACCCTGCTGCTGTGTACTACACAGGCGACCGTAGTGACTCACTGGCTATTGCCTATATCCGTGACCCTAAGGACGACAGCAAGGTACTGGCACGTGCTTTGGTGTGGCCTAGCCAGGAGATATTCGTCAAGCTGTACGGCACCAGTGAGACCATGCGTATCACACTATGTGAGAAGCTGGAAGCTGCTGGCTTTACCCGTGGTGATAACTTCAGTAGCGCAAGGCTGAAGCGTATTGAAATGCGGGGTGGTGCCAAGTACGTCATGCCCTACATTGATGGTAACTGTCAGTATGTTGACGATTACGGTGACTACTTCGAGATTGTCGGTAGTGGCGAGTACAGTGCCACCAGCACCAACGGGTATATCTATAGCAGTTCACAATACACTTGTGATAACTGTGGTGACGGTACGAGTGAAGATGATACCCATGATGTACAGGGTAGCACGTGGTGTGAGCATTGCTATGAGAACTACACGTTCTTCTGTGAGCGTACTGAGGAGACATACCCAGATAGCTGTGGCAGCAACGAAGTCGTCACCATGGTACGCACCAATCGGTCAGCGGTACGCACCAATCGGTCAGCACGCCATCGTACGATACAGAGATGGTCGCAGGATGCCTGTGACAGCTATGCTTTCTTCTGTGAACACACCGAGACCTACTATGACAGTGAGCACTTCAACTCGGTAGAAGTCGCTACTCAATCCTCACGTGGTGCCGCTATCACTGAGACATGGTGTGCAGAGGAGACCAGTGATGACTACTTCATCTGCCCTGACTGTGGTGAAGTGTACACCCATGACTTCATGAGCAGCACTCACAACGACGATGGTGAGATGGTGTGCACTGACTGCGCTGAGAAGCGCAGTGATGACGGTGATACGTTCAAGCTGTCACCTGTCAGCCACATTGTCAATGACCAGAACCAACACGTGATCGACTTCTATGGAGCCTGTGTGGCAGCATGAGAGAGGATAAGACAATGACATTCACACCAGCCAAGCCAACCAAACCTATGACCAAGCCATTTACCAAGTCACCAACATTCGCCACACCAGCCATTCGTGAGCTGGTTACCATGCACACTACCTGTCGTCCGGCAGGTAGCAAGGCTGTAGATGCTTTCTGTGCCAAGTACCTTGACTGTATCCCTGGTATGGTCACTGACAAGGCGGGTAACCGTGTCATTGCCGTTGGCAGTCTCACCAAGCACCCTGTGCTGTGGTCATCACATACTGACACTGTGCACCGTACTGCTGGCACACAGAAGGTGGTCTATGGTGGTGGCTTGCTGTCACTACACGAGACCTCTCAGTCATCCTGCCTTGGTGCTGACTGCACTGTGGGTGTGTGGCTTATGGTCAACATGATCCGGCGTAACGTGCCGGGCCTATACATCTTCCATGACGGTGAGGAGGTAGGTGGCCTTGGTTCAGCCTACATAGCCAAGCACACACCAGAGCTACTTGATGGCATACAGTATGCCATTGCGTTCGACAGACGTGGCACCACTAGTGTCATCACACATCAGGGTTCACGCTGTGCATCTGACGCATTTGGTTCTGCACTGGCAGCGCGGCTTGGCAAGCCGTTTGACCTCGACACTGGTGGTACGTTCACAGATACGGCTAACTACACGCATCTTGTACCGGAGTGCACCAACCTCAGCGTTGGGTATTACAACGCACATACCAGTGACGAGTACCTTGATGTGTCGTTTGCTGCTCACTTGCTAGAGCGTATCTGCCAGCTTGATATTGCAGCACTGCCAGTCATGCGTGACCCTACCAAGGACAACGACTACAGCTATGACTACGGTGGCTGGTCATCGACTGTCACCAAGGCAGCACGTAGCTCGGGCTACCATCGCTTTGCTCCCGCACTGAATGACCTTGTGTGGGATAACCCAGAGGTTGCGACACTGATGCTAGAGGAGTTCGGCATCACGGCTGACGACTTCACCAAGTGTGTTAACGATTACTACGCACCATCAACACGTAAACACTGAGGAGAGTGAACATGCGACCACAGCTTATGAAGGCAACGCTTGCGGCACTCATTAAGGCGCAGCGAACAGTCTGCGTTGAAGGCCCACCGGGTGGTGGCAAGACCACCATTGTGGCTGATGTAGCCCAGCAACTTGGGTGTCAGTACATCGAACGGCATATGCCAACCATGTTGGTTGAAGACTTCGGCATACCTGTCATTGATGGGCCTACACTGGCATACAAAATCCCTGGTTGGTTCCCTGCCAGGGGCAGTCAGCACGATACAGATAGGGGCGGTGTACTCTGCTTCGATGATCGTAACCAAGCCAGTGCTGACTTGCAGAAGGTTCTGGCTAACATCTGTCAGGCAAGGAACCTACACGGTGTACCTATGGCTGCTGGCTGGTCCGTAGTGTCCACTGGCAACCGGCAGAGTGACCGTGCAGGGGCTAACAGGGTGCTTGGTCACTTGCGTAACCGTGAGACTGTGCTTGAGCTTGAGACACACCTTGACGACAGCTCAGCGTGGATGCTGAGCCATGGTGTGAGGCCAGAGGTGGTTAGCTTCCTGCGGTTCCGGCCTAACTTGCTGCATGACTACGACCCACAGCGTGACAGCAACCCAACACCTAGGTCATGGGTTGAGGGTGTCTCTGCTGTGCTTGGCGTAGTGCCGCCTGATGCAGAGTTTGAGTGCTTCAAGGGTGCTGTAGGTGAGGGTGCAGCGGCTGAGTTCGTGGGGTTCCTGCGTATCTTCCGTAAGCTGCCTAGCCCTGACGCTATCTTACTGCACCCTGACACCGCTGATGTGCCAACTGATCCGGCGACACTCTATGCCCTGTCTGGTGCACTGGCAGCACGTGCCAGTGACAGTAACTTTGCCAGGGTCTGCACGTACTGTGAGCGTATGCCACCTGAGTTCAGCGTACTCACTGTCAGCCAAGCGGCACGGCGTAACCCTGACCTAGCCAGCACGGCAGCGTTTACGCAGTGGGCAGTGAAGCACAGCGATGTACTTTTCTAGGACCCATACAAGCAAGCTGACGGACACACAGGTGGCAGAGATACGCCGCCTGTATGCCTCTGGTCAGTGGTCACAGGGTAAACTGGCGAGGCACTACGGTGTCGCTCAGGCTACCATC
>Ga0209354_10000503_pt1 | contig 18632 bp, 18 predicted proteins | sample LauGreSpBDMM15DD_2_FD_187562 | JGI IMG/M metagenome (GOLD analysis project Ga0209354, IMG submission 187562) | Freshwater lake microbial communities from Lake Michigan, USA - Sp13.BD.MM15.DD (SPAdes) (version 2) | ecosystem: Environmental > Aquatic > Freshwater > Lake | place: Lake Michigan...
ACTCTGTACGTATAGCTGGGTCTTTATAATTTGCATTTACCTTCTTTAATAATGTACTTCTCATAAAATTAGCTACTCCTACATTATAAGCAAATGAAACTAAAGAGTTAAATTGATTTTGATTTAATGGAGATGTAACACAAGCTGAAACTCTTTTTGCAAATTTATCAGCAATATCTTTAAACATATCAAATGCTTCAGCTTTACTTATTTCCTTATCTACCATAGTAACTTTTCGCCCATCTGCATAAAATGTGTTTCCGAACCCAATTGTCGCTAATTTAGCAGGGCATAGGTATGGTTTAGCACTAAATCCTTCAAACTCGGTAATAATAAGATAGCCTTTATTGTCCAGTTTCATCTTTTACTTTTTTATTAAATGATTCATATATTTTTACACCAGTATATACAATAGATAGCAATAATAACATTATCTTTAACGTATTCTCTATGTTAGTGAACGTTATAACCATTGTAAGCGAATTAAGTAGGTACAGTTTAGCAGATTCCATTTTTAACTTTTTAATTTTGTAACTATATCGGTAACTCCTTGAATGCTTACATATGCAGTTGCTATTACTACCCAATCTTGAGATGTTAAATCCCCAGCGAATAAGGCGCAACAAGCTATAACAAACACCATTAATTTGCGTGAGATAATTTTATTTAATATTTTATCTAAATTATTCATAGTTGGGATTGATTAATAACTGGAGATGTACTTATATATTCTTGACCTAACTCAAGCATCCTATCAATTAAATCTTGTTCTGTTTCAAAATACTGAAGAAATGGTTGTCCTGTTGTTACAGTTTGATTTTCTTGAATACTACCATAATGAAATACATTTATCTCGTTATGTGCTAAATAAAAATTGTTCATATTATTTGTTTTTAAATTCCTCCTCCGTCAACTATTGTCCAACCACGACTTACTAAAATAGCTCTACCTGCACCGCCACCTGCTGTTGTATAATTTGCAGTACCAAAAGAAATGTTTAGATTTGATTGCGATGGTCTACTACTCCAACCACTATAAATTGCATCTAAATTAGCTGCTGAAAATGTTGCGGGTGTTTTACCTGCCATAAAACTTGTAAAACTTGTAACTGCTCCAATATTCCAGTTGCCTATATCTTGATTAAATGCAATAGCACCATCAAACATACTTGCCATATTAGTAACATTACTCACATTCCAATAACTTATATCTTGGTTAAATTGTGTAGCACTAATAAATAAATTAAACATTGTAGTAACATTACTTACATTCCAATTGCCCATTTGGGTATTAAAGTTAGTACATCCAAAAAACAAAGACGCAATATTAGTCAAATTACTTACATCCCAATTATTTAATAAATTAACTTTTAAATTAGGAATGTTGCCAAACAACGCAAGCATATTAGTTAAATATTTAGTACTTAATGTATCTCTAACATTTGATAAATCTAAATTAGTACAACCAGCAAATTGTTGACCATTAGTTGCATCATTAATTAATTCCAAACATCCAAATCTTTTAATTGATTGTATTTTTGGTTGTTCATTAGTTAATCCAAAAAATGACCATCCTATACATACTCCAGTTATTCTAATTGTATAAGTACCAACTGTTCTGTATGTATGTGTACGAGCAACTGTTTCTCTTACATAAATTTGAGCAAAAGATGTAACATAGTCTTTTTGACCATCGCCCCAATCTACTAAAAAGTTATAAGTTCCTGTTGAAACTAATGGCAATTGAACTGTTGTGGTTGCAGCCACTGCCGCATTTGTTTTAACGGTAAATATGAATGTATTAGCTTCACTAATTATTTGCTCATTATTTAGCGTACCAGTTGATGCTCCAACGAAAGTTGAAGGATTAAATACTCCTGTCGATACTCCTAAATCTATACCATTACTTTGCATATACTATACTTGATAATCAGCTCCGTGACAAGTTACAAAAACTTTAAATGTAGTTAGAGATGCAAGATTTACAAATTTCAATTTATCTCCGCCTTGTAACGGTATATATCTTTTACCTGTGTTATCAAGAGGAAGTCCTGCTATATTTACACCATCTAAAAAATCTATATTTCTTGTAGCTGTTACGTTACCAGCACTAATAGCAACTGGAGATAATCCTAATGGAACTACTGTTGAACCTCTTAATATGTATGTAAAAATATTAGTAACTGCTGTATTATTTGAAGATGCCATAATTGAGTACACTCTACCTCCTAATGAAGCTGCTGTATAAGCTTCAACTCCGTTTAAGTCTGAACCTAATGTGCCTACTGTTGTTCCTTGTACTATTGCTGTTCCGCTATTTGGAACATTTGCTAAAACTGGGATTTGCCCTGCTGTTAATGCCATAATTTTTTATTTTTAATAATTATATAATGTTCTAAAAGCTGTTGTCAATAAATAATCTAAATCATCAACTGTTGCTGAAATTGTTACATTACCACTTCCTAAAATACTATTTCCGTTTATAGATTTAATATTTACAGTAGACTGCAAAGTATCTTGTTTTAAAGCCAAAGCATCAAACACTGCGTCTTGGCTTGGTGCAGTTGCAGTTACTCCATTTGTAATGGTTTGAACTACTTTAGCATCAGCAATAGTTTGAACTTGAGCATCAGTTTGATAACCACTTGGATTTGTTGCGTTGTAAGGCGTATATCCTAATGCAGTTTCAACAGTTTTATTTTCCCAAATATCTGTTGCAGATGTATAAGATAAAACATTGTTATTTGCAGCAGTTGTTATCTTTACATTGTGTAGTTCGTCTAACTCATAACCGTTATCTACTTTGACAAAAATAGTTCCTTGTGTTATGTGTGCCGAAATTACATATCCAATAATTATTAAATGATTTGGAGCAGTTGGTTTTACTTTTGTAATTTGACCTGCAACTGTTGGACTTAAATATAAAATGTCTCCATCTAACCACGTTTCACTTTGTAAAGAGCCTGTTGTATTAATACCTCTAACTATTCCACTTGTTGTAACAAATCCCTCTGCGTTATTTGCTATTGTTTCAGTAACTAATCCTATTGTTTCGGAACTTAAAACATCATTAGTAGCTTGTGCTAAATCAACTTTTATTCTTTGACCTTGAGCACCTGTTATTCTTACTGCTTGATAATTAGCTTCTGATAATGTTATATTAGTAGCAGTTTTATTAACTACTCTTACAACTTGTTCTTGTCCTATTTGTAAAGTAACATTTCCACCTTTTAATCTTAAATCTAATGTGCCATCTGTATCATTGTAGTACATTGAACCAGCGGTAGTAGGAATATTAGTTGGTGTATTATCAAACTCTAAATTTCCTAATTGAATACCAAACTCTCCTAAATTTACATCAGATACTGCTCCTGTATATGGAACTGAATTAGCTATTTTTGTTTTTTCATCAGCACTTAATAAACCTGCATTTGTACCATCAGCCAAAGGTATAGTTGCACTACTACCAGTACTACTTGTTACAGTACCAATAGTTGTAGAAGGCGTATAACCTAAATTTGTTGTACCTGTTGGAGTATCAATTTCTACATAATTAGTTCCATTACCTTGTAATATTTTGCCATTTGTTGCAGTTGATGGATATTTACCTAATTTTGTTTTTTCAGCGGTTGTATAATCATTTAAAGTAGCTCCTGCTAAAGTACCATTTCCTAATGGAATAGTTGCATCTGTTCCTGTATCGCTATTAATCGTAAAGTTAGTAGCAGTTTGAGTTGGAGATAAGTTAGTAGTACTTACAATAGATGTAGTTGGAATAGTAGTTCCATTGTCTAATAATAAGTTATTTCCATTGCCACCCAATTTTACAAATGAATTAGCAGTAATGTTTTTAGTTGTAGTTGCTCCTACATCTGTAACTGCTTGTAAGTCTTGTATTCCTCCTGCACCACCTGAAATAGTTATCTTATTAATATTAACAATATTAGTAATAGGCTCAACTTCAAAACTTACTGAGTTTACACTTTGAAATACATTTATGTCTATTATATCTGCCATTACCTTGTTACATCATTAGTTATAATAAAATCTCCTTTGATTAATGTTTCAATCTCTCCACCGATATTAAATTCCATATCATAGACATAATTACCAGCTTGAATATCAATCATTTGTGTATTAATTTTAAAAGAACCTGTGGCAGCATTTGTAATGGTAATACCTGCGTTAGCAACAGAAGTTAATTCCAAATAAGAAACACCATCTTTTTCTTTTCTTAACTGCATACGAATAATCGCTCCTGTTAAATTCTGTGCGACTCCATTAAGTTTATATACCATAGGTATTTGCTTAAACGTATCGCCTTTATAATGCTCTATATTTGGAAATTCTACTGCCATTATCCTTGTCCTTTATATTTTTTAGTATAATTCTTTGAACTCTTTAAAGATGACATCTTTGTTTTAGCGTGTACACCTTTTCTTCTTACTTTAACCTTAACCTTTTTAGATTCTTCTTTTGCCTTTGCCATTAGTTACCTTCTAATACGTTAATCCTTGCTGTTAATTCTTGTATTGCTTTAATCATTGGAGCTATAAGTTCTGTATATCCAATTGATAAAACATCTTGCCCCCCAGTAACTTTGTGGTCTTGGAATCCTCCAAAATCAACTCCACTTGCTTCGATTACATCCTGAACTTCTTGTGCTATTAAACCGTGATGATAACGAGTTCTTATATGAGTTCCATCGTGAGTTATGTTATCTAATTTAACAGATTCTAACCATTCATCCATTAATATTTGATGAGCTTCTTTTTCTTCTTCTGTTGCATCTTCTTCTAATGGATTTGGCATTTCAGATTTATAATCTTCTCGCATATCCCATTTATAATCAACAGGTCTTAATTGATTTATAAAATCTAACCCTAATATAGTATCTCTAATATCTGTTTTATCTCTTTCATCTGAACGGTTCTGTAATGCTCCATTAGTATAGCAGGTTGTTGCTCCTGAACCTAATTGAATTTGGTTATCTGCTGTTACTTGTGCGTTATATCCTAATCCACTAATATTAAAAAATGTTGTATTTCCATTTAAAGCTCCGTATCCAACTGCTGTGTTATTTCCTGCTGTCAAGTTATTTTCTAAAGCTCCATATCCAATAGCTACGTTTTGCTGTCCTGCATAATTCTTATATAATGAATAATCCCCTAATGAGGTATTTCCTCCAACAGTTTGACCTGATTCTTGTGAAGAAACTCCTACTGCTACATTATAATATCCTGATGTATTAGCATTTAAAGCGTACGCACCAATTGCAACATTTGAATAACCAGTTGTATTTTTTAATGCACCACCACCTACCGCTGTATTATTACTTGCATTCGAACCAGTAGCAAATCTCATTGCGTTAGAGCCTACTGCCGTATTATAACCTCCACTTGTACTTGCGTTTAATGCCCCCCATCCAACAGCAGTATTATCACCACCTGTTGCGTTAACTAATGTATCTTGACCTATTGCCGTAGAGCCATAATTACTTGAACCACCTCCTTTTCCAACTGTAATACCCCCATTACTTCCAAAGACCATATCCCCATTACCTAATTTAGTAGTGGTTGTAAACATATTGTTTATTTTAGTAAATGCAGTATATAAAGTATCTCCGTTACCTGAGTTAGCTGTATTAAAATCTATGCCTAATGCCATAATATAATTTTTTGTAAAGTTACGAAATTTTCACGTTAGTTGTTGACTGCCAAAGTGAATTTTATTTTACCAAAGTTCTCTTGTTGCGTTAATTCGGGTATTTTAACCGTTTCAAATAAATAATATCTTGTGTTGCCAATATACAAATATGGACTCTCTAATATTTCAGCAGTCATAATTAAATCTTCCATACTCATAAATTCTGACTCATACATCTCTAAACTTTTAGTTTTTATTGCTTGATTAACCGTTCTACCTGTTGATGATTCGTAATATGTAGTAAGTTCAGTTTGTTTTGATTTTTGTCTAAACCAAGTTTTTAATCCTATTGTTTCATATTGATTTGATGCCAAATCTTTATATGTAAAATTAGTTATATTGTCCTCATCTAATGAGGTTATGTAAAATGGATTTGTATAACGTGTTGTTGTTCCGTTTGTGAATTTCAGATAAATCAAGTCATTACCGAAATCTTGTGTTGGAGTTATAGACCACCAATATGTTCCATTTGCATTCTCATCGACTGATACAGTACTATTGTTACTAACATAATAAGTTGTATTGTCAGCATATATAGTTCCTAAATAAATAATTTCTACAAGTGAAAACAATAAATATCCCAATACGGAATCGTCAGCAACTTTTAATACAGATATTGTATATCCATTACCTAATTCTATTCCAACAGATTTTTGAGTATAAGTATTGTTAAGAAGTAATTGAATACCTCCAAACTCATAAAACTTATTTATCTGACTATCTCTGAAATAAAGAGCTGCTGATTTTGTTGTATATAAATTTATTGCACTCATCTATTTATTGTAAATTTAATTTTACCAAAGTTTTCTTGTTGCGTTAATTCAGGAAGTTTTACAGCTTCAAACAAATAACATATTGAATTATTTATAGCTAAAAAAGGACTTTCTAATGTATCTGTAACCATAATTAAATCTTCCATACTCATAAACTCAGATTCATACATATCTAAATCATGTGATTTTATGGTTTTAGTAACTGTGTTCCTTGTTTTAGTTTCGTAATATGTTGTTAATTCTGATTGTCTTGATTTCTGTCTAAACCATACTTTTAAATTAACAGAATATGGGTCATTAATAAGATTATCTCTATATTCTATTCTTGTCGTTTTATCTTCATCAAGTGCTGTGTAATAAAAAGGATTGCTATAAAGAAATCCTCCACTATAAGTAAGTCTTAAATATATTAATTCATTACCATAATCGTAAGGCATTATAGAATCAACTGAAAATTCAAGACCATAAGACTGTGCCTGTATGTATAAACTTAAATTATTTAACAAAACGCCATCTCTCACCCTAAATGATTCTACTTTTGTAATTGTATAAGAATAAGTATAAGGCTGTAAATAATAACCACTTGGAAGAAGTTGTATTCCTCCAAACTCATAAAAACTGTTTCTTTGGCTATCTTTAAAATAAAGAGCTTTTGCCTTTGTCGTGTATAAATTTATTGCACTCATAATTAATCTTTTATTAATCTTACTGAAAAACCATTTTTCTTATCGGAAGAACTATTCAACATTGAACTACTATCAAAAAACGAAACTATTCCATAAGCATCAGTTGTATCTAACTCAAAAGAACTCCAAAAATGACTATATTTTCCTATATTATAAGATATTCCATCGAAATATCTAAATCCTGCTGGTAATGCTGTAAATGCACTTTCATTTGTTGCTTCTGTATTAGGAGTTAGCCAATGCGATAATCCAGTTTCTTTTATTTTACCACCAGCTATACCACTACCCCCTAAATAATTAATTAATGTAGTCCATTCTGTATCTGAAGGAATGTGATACCCGAGTGGAGCTAATTTTCTACTATCATTAACAGCATACCAATTGTAAAGTTTACCGTAGGTAGCTTCAGTTGTAGGGTCGTTATTATAATAGCACCAAGCTCCTGTTGTTAATCCTGCCCAAGCAGTAGGGTCTGTAACTTGAGGTATCGCTACTCCATTTCTATAAGTAGACACATTAAGATTTCTATTAGTCCATTTTTGTGTTCCAATAACTACATATTCTTTTAATAATCTTACTGACATTCCAACGTCTTTTGTTCTTACGGTTGGGTATCCCATATTTATATTAGAATTTTCAACTTTTACTCTATTTGCAAATAAGGTATTAACACTTGTTGAAGTCCACCAAGTTGCAAGTGAACCTATCTCAAAAAATGAGCCTGAATATCTTTCTCCTGATGGAACTGCTGTAAAACCACTTTCATTAGTAGCTCCTGTATTAGGACTTGTCCATAAGCCATCTCCTGTTGTTAAATCTCCTTTTGATTTTATTTTTCCTCCACAAACACTCTCTCCTCCTAAAAAACTTGTTAAAACAATAAATTCAGCATCTGTTGGAACATAATAACCTAATGGGGCTAACCCTCTTGAATCATTCACAGCATACCAGTTGTACATTTTACCATATACAAGTCCGTTAGCTGATAAGTTAGAATACCAACACCAAGCTCCTGTTGTTAATCCTGCCCAAGTAGTTGGGTCTGTAACTTGTGGTATAGTATCTCCATTTCTATATTTAACTACATCTAAGTTCTCAACCATCCAAATTTGATTTCCAATTTGAACATCAGTAACTCCACCTAAAAAACTTATTTCTTGTCCGTAACTTGTTCCATTTGCGTTTGTAGCATAAGATTTTGCGTAATAATTTGTAAATTGAATTAATGGAGACATTAAACTCGTAAATGCAGCATATCCTGTTCCCTCATTTGTTTTTGTACTTAAAGCAATAGTTGGATTTGTGCTTGTGTTCCATACCACTCCTTTTGCTGTTATTGCTGAATATCCATCTGATAATAAACTTCCTCCTGATAATTCAGTAGTACCTGACTTTGGAGACACTGACTTTGTTTGAACCGTAGGTACAAATGATGATGTAAATTTTTCTTCTGCTTTTATAGTTAATTCCTTACTTAAATTTTCATACTTCATATTAATTGGATAAAGTTTAATCTCTAACCCATTATTATCGTAAGTCTTAATATATCCTCTTGTACTTCTAACATTGTTTTGTAATGCTATATAGTCTGAATATTCAACATTTGCAAATACTACATCATTATAAATAAAAGGACTTAAAGTTGGAATTGTATCAATAAATCCAGTTGCTATATCATCTCCTTCTTTTAATTTAATACTATTATAAGTTGCTGTAAATCCTTTATTATTTTTATACGAACTTAAACTTACAGGAAGTATTCTACTGTATAAATTACAAGTAGCTAAATATTTTCTCCAATAATTATAAATATTTCTTTTTATTGAATATCTTAAATTTGAAAAAGCATTTCCATCAATTATAGACCCTTGCTCAATAGTTATTCCATTGCTAGTGTATGATGTGTAAGGATTTATAATAGGATTTAATGAATAGTCATAAGTAGTTGCTTGAACGCTTGATTCATTATCGTCACTTAATCTTTTTAAGTCCATATAAGTACTTGAAGTTTCTATTACCTCATATTTTCCATTATTATATAATGAAGTAATAGTCAAAATAGCTCCAACAGTAGGCGTAGCGGTAGCAGACCAAGTACCTGTTATTCTTGTTAATCTTAATTTTCTTACTCCTAATGGAGCGATTCCTGTGCTTGTGAAATCGTAAAACAAAGTAGTAGCCGACTGAGTTCCATTAACAGTTGTATTTGTTGTTGTATTTTTAAAATCAACATAATCATAAGTTGTTGAAATGGTAAGTGGAAACTCAGGTGTTGGAGGTGTAATTTTTTCTAATCTAATGTAAGTAACTGCGTTTTCAGCAACAACTTCAGATATCTTTGTAATTGATTTTATAAAATAACTACCATTATTTAAAGAACTTGTTATGGTAAATTTATCACCAACGGTTAATGGTAGTAATGCCAAGTTTACATTAATACTTCTTAATGCTAATGTTTCTGTATTTCCATCATATTTATGATAAACACTAAGGCTTGATTGCTTTACTTGTTCTATTGTTGTTTCTGAATCTATTATAAATAAAGAATCATCATTTTGAGATGAAGTTGTTGAGGATAAATCTATTGCCTTCCTTCTGCTTTCTTCAATAAAAAATGAATCTCTTATCCATTCAATAGAAATATCTTTTTTATTCTCTACGTTTTTATTTTTTAATACCCATTTAGATTCTCCATTAACTACATCATAAGAGTTTAATATTTCATTTTCTTTTTGCGATTGAAATTTCTTATATCCATAATTAAACTCATTAATCTGAAATCTTGAATTAAATGTTTTGTTAAAAGATGAAAATTGAACGTCAGGAAATACCTTTATTTCATTATTTGTATAAAAGTCATCTTCAGTTCCGAAGAATATTTTAGTACCATCTTCATAATCAGTTATTTGCCAATCAATATTTAACTCTACAAGTGATTTTTCTAAATCTTCTAATGATATTAAGAAAGGTCTTTTAACTATCATAGGACGAGGTACGTTTACTCCGTCATCAATTATCTCAGTTACTTCAACTATTTGTCTTAAAAAGTTGCCATTTACTAATCTATTATAATAAAAATCCCCACCAATATCGAAACGAGGTGCATATATATCTAATCCTGATATTGATTTAACAACTTGTCGCATTACATCAAACAGACTAAATGATAAAACAACTGAATTTACAGAATCAACAGATGCTTGAATCTCAAAGCTCATTGCTGTTTGCTTATATTTAACCTCACTTACACCACCTCCTGAATGATGTAAATCCCAATAATGATATAGCCAAAGACTATGGTTTTGAGGTATTGATGCAATAGTTACGGTTTCTGCTAAAGTATAATCTTTTTGACTACCACCATATCTTAAATCAAAATCTGTATTCGGAAATTTATATTCTGTTGAGGCAGCACTTGTAAAATCCGCTCCATATCTATATGCAAAATAACCATTAACATCTCCAGCACCTGAAGAATATCCATTCCACCAATTAGTTCCTCTGTTATTTAGATACAAACTTACTGAAATTTCAGATATTCTTAACTTTATATCTTTTAAATCATTTTTAGCTGTTAAAATCCTTGTTCCATCAACGTCTCCAGTATTAGAAGCCCCATAAGATGTAGGAACGGAATCATCATATAATTCGCCAATAAAATTATAATATGCTTGTTTATCACCACCTGTGTCCATAGCAGTATAGTAATCGAATCCATTATTTCTCCACCTTGAATTTTCAGTAATAGGCTTGGAAATCATTACCATATTTTGAGTAGGCAATGGAGCAATGTAATTCCCATCTACATCTTTATCACTAAATAAATCAATTTTAACAGACTTTCTTCTCTTTACTATCTGTTTAGCTGACTGCTGAATAACTTTGCATTTAAAGTACTCGAAATCGTCTGTAATAGCAGTAGCGAAGTCTAACTCTCCAATTACTTGTGTAGAAATAACTAACTCTACAATAGATTCAAATCCATAAGTATTGTTATACTGTAATAACTTGCTTAAATAATGATTACGATATTTAACAAACTCAAATTGTACTTCGCCACCATTAAAAGATACATCACGACCATATCCTTTGTCTTTTTGGGATAGCTGAAAATCAACCGTAGCAAAGTTGATAGGTTCATCAATGCTTACGGTTACGTTTTCGTTATTTTTAAATCTTAATTGAAAAGTTTCTCCTGCCATAATTATACGCTTATACCAATTGCTTGAGAACGATTACTATTACTTCTTGTGATGCTGTTACCATTTCTAACATAAGATTGAAATCCGTTCTTGTCAAAGATAGTGTTTTGTGTTTTAATATTTGCAAAATTATTTTGGAATATTTCATTCATCTCGTCATAAGTTAATCCACTTGATTGTTGAGATGACATTGATATATTATTGCTTTGTAACATTTCAAATAATTGTTGTTCGTGATTCAATACCTTAGTTCCTTTAGGAGCGTCCATAAGCACGTTTCTACCTTGAGGTCTAATTACTTTACCACTTGGCAATATAACTTTTTCTTGGAAGTTACTTCCTGCTCCATCATTCACAAGCATCAAACCTCCTGAGTGATTGTCCGTACCTTGAGCGTAAGCAGGTGGTTTTTGAGCGAGTACTACCCCTGCTTGAATTGCTCCTAAAGCACCTACAAATACAGCTAATGGAATACCTGCTGGGGGAGGTGTCTTTGCGAGTGTAGCTATAATAGCTTGTGCGGTATCTATCGCTATATTAACAACAGATGCTTTTTGCTTTTGTTTAAATTCTCTTATCTCTATTTCTTTTTTCTTAGCAGCGTAATCAGCTTCAATCTTTTCTTTTGCAGCTACGCTATCTCCAGCGTTTTTAAGAGCTTCATTTTTTTGAGCATCTAAACGAGCATATTCTGCATCAAAACTTGCTTGAGAAGATTCGTTTATCATATTAAACATTTCTTGAGCAGATTCGGTTATTGCATTAAATGTAACCCCAGCGTTTTCTCCAAATCCTTCTATTTGTCCTGATAGCATTTGAAATGTTTCAGGGAATCCACTTTTAGTAGCAAACTCATCTGTAAATGACTTTAAATAATCAGCTTTCTTTTTTAATGAATCTTTTTCGTCTTTATCTACTATATCTTCTAATTCTTTTAATAAAGCACTTTGTCTTTTTTCTGATTCTAATTGGTCTTTTAATGATTCTGCTTGTATATCTTCTTCTTCTTTGTAATATCCTTGTACTCTCTTTATGTTTTCATCACGAATATTATTAATCGCTATAAATTTATTATTTTCAGCAGTTGCAATCAAATCTGAATTTCCTTCTGCTAATCTTAATTCCTCTTGGTATTTAGCTTCTACTATTGCTACTTCATCAAGAGCAACTTTAGCAGAAAGTATTTGCCTTTCTTGAAGTACTCCACTAAATGAATCTAAGCTACTACTGTCTATTTCTTTTTGTTTTTCTAAATCAGATATTTTTCTATCAAATGCGTTTTTTAATCTTTCTTCTTCTGCTTTAGCTTCTTTTTCTGCTAATTTATCACCTTCTTTATCAGCCTTATTATTAGCTTTTTCATTTGCTTCAAATTGAGATGCTTGTAGTTCTTTAGTTAATACAGTTAATTTTTGACCGTGTGTTTTAACAGCTCCTTCAGTTTTTATATAATTATCAGTAGCAGTTTTAAAGGCTTCTCCACTTGCATTTCCTTTTATCTTTTTTATTTCTTGTTCGTTTTTGTAAACCATTTGCCTTTGAACTTTCATTTGCTCTAAGGGACTAACTTCTTCACCAGCTTTTCTTCTTTGAGCAACAGATTCATTATACGCATCTAATTCTGCTCTTTGTCTTTGTTTTACTCCTTCAATTCCATTTTTTCTGTAATTAACAGCTTCGTCATAAGTATTTTTAGCTAAATCTCTTTCTTTTTGTAAATTTAATAACTTATCTTTTTGTCCTTTTAATGTTAAATCATCCAATACTTTTTGAGAATCTCCTCTCATTTTAGCGTTAGCAATTGCTATTGCTGTTTGAGCTTCTATATTCCTTGTGGTATTACTTATTCTATTATCACTATCTTTCTGAGCTTGTTCTAATGCTTTTAATGCTTTTTGAACATTACCAAGTCCCATAGCTAAATCAACTAATTTAGCACCATACACCGTAAGTATAGTAACTCCTAATGATATAGCAGTTTGCCAAGAGAAAAATGCTCCTGCAACTGTTTTAAGAATTGACTGTGTTGGCTTTCCTTCTGCTTGAAGGTCTTTGTTTTTTTGTATAAGCACACCTAACTCATCCGTTAAAATAGGAATGTTATTAGATAATGCCATAAAACCTGTCTGAACACTATTAGCAAATGCTGGAGCTTCACGAGTTAATTGATTAATAGAGTTCCCTAATCCATTCCAAGATGATGAATAGTTACCAACATTACGAGTATGCTTTCCAATGTCAGTATCAATAACTCTTAATCTACCTCCTAATTCATTAGCTTTATTTTTTGCATCTTCATATGCTTGACCTGTCCTTCCTGTTGCAACTGCTAAGTCTTGGGCAGTCTTAACTGCTAATTTGTGTTGAGCATCTAACTTTGCGTAAGCACCAACTGCATCAGTAGTAGCTTTTATATTTAATGTTGTCTGTGCATTAAGTTCTCTTTGAGCAATTGTAGCTTCTGTAACAGCTTTAGTTGTAGAAGTTCTTGCTGTTGTTGCTTGAGCTAATTTAGCATTTAAGTCTGTAAAATCTTTTATTTGTTGTTCTATTACAGCATTTAGCTTTGCGTTTTCAGCAGTAAGTTTAGCCAAATCAGCAGTACTCTTAACAGTATTTGTATTACTTCCTAACGCAGCGAATTTAGCAGATAACTCAGTGAATGTAGAGTCTACTTTGCCCAATTCTACCAATAATTTAGTTATCTGTGCAAACGCTTCACTTCCAACTACTAAATCTATCTCGTTCGACATAATGTAAAAATTTAAAGGGGATTGACCACATTACGTAGCAATCCCCATAGATATTACAAAGTTACAAAATTATTTGCTATAATTACATTGTTGTTATTATATTTTTTTATATATTTGTAAACGCAAGTGAGACTGCTGATAAAAATTATTTATAAGAACCCGATGATTAAGAGTGTCTCACCTCTTTTTTGTTGGGTTTTTAGCTTAAATAAAATATAATGGAAATATATAAAGATGTTATTGGTTACGAAGGAATTTACAAAGTATCTAATTTAGGAAATGTTAAAAGCCTTATAGGTAATAATGAAAAAATACTAAAATTATGTAGAAATGGCGGTGGTTATTCAACTGTTAATTTACATATTAATTCTATTATGAAAACAAGAACTGTGCATCAATTAGTTGCAGGAGCATTTTTAAATCATAAACCATCAAGATATAAATTAGTAATAAACCATAAAGATTTTAATAGAAGCAATAATAATGTTGATAATTTAGAGATAGTTACTACTAGAGAAAACGCTAATCAAAAACATTTAAAATCATCATCACAATATACAGGAGTTAGTTGGGATAAAAATAGAAATAAATGGAGTTCTCAAATTGTTATAAATAAAAAACTAAAGTTTTTAGGTAGATTTATTAATGAATTAGACGCTTCAGAAGCGTATCAAAAAGCATTACTAGAGTTATAATTACTTATTAGCTTTCGCTTGCTGAGCGTTTTTTTCCTCCAGCAGGTGACAAAGTTCAATCCATTCGCTTACAGTTGTCTGTTTAGCATCTATTTTATAAGCTAATCCTAATCCTAAACTTACAAGAACCATTTGCTTATTAAGACTGTATGTCTGCTTCTTCTCGTCAGTTTTTAATTCTGATTCAAGCATTTCAATTTGTGTTTTAATATTTTGCATCGAGTTTGTTATCAAAGCAATTTCTTCCGCATCACCTTCAACTGTATTTATTAAAGGCATATTAAAACCAAACTTATTTATTATTTCAATGTATTTTTGCCTTAATTCCATCTGCATATCTCCGAATCCTAACCACAGTCTTTGACATAACATCGCTATTACATTGTAACGTTTGCGTAGATTATCGATTTTCGCCCATTTCTGCAACTTTTTTACAAAAGTCCTATCATCAACTGCTTTAAAATATTCCTCTTGTAATTTGCCTTCTAATGCAGTCAATTCATCATTGTCTATTTTAGGCTGTCTACCATTGAAATCTATTATCAACCAATTGTTATCTCTTGTGGTTGTGTATCTATCCCAATTGTATAATGGCAATACCTCTATGCTATCATAATATTCAATCATATAAATTGTTTTATAAATTTCATTAATTCAGGATATATTATCTCGTAGTTTAGTTTGCGAGTATCTTCTGCATTTAAACCATACATATACTGTGTTTTAGTAAGCAATATATTTTTATTGCCAGTTCCGACTCCTGTACTATATACTTCTAATTTGTTTTCTTTTGTTATTCTAACTTTAAAATTAGCAAGGAAATCTCCTGATGCTCCAAAGTTATAAAATGCTCCAACAGATTTTGGTAATACAGTAGGTCTTTTTAATGATTCAGCAACAGCTCTTGGAGTGTATTTTCCACTAAAATCTTCAAATGGATATTGTAACCTTTGGTCATTACTACCTAATCCCGATTGCATTTGAGTTACGTTGAGGTTTATTATCTCATCTTCTTTCATAATAGCAATATCATCAACATATCCTTTCACGGAAGTTTGCATCGCTTTAGCTCTATTCATATATTCTCTTACTGTCATAGTACAAAGGTAAATAAAATTTAATTGAGTTTGACTATTTATAGTCAAAGATAAAAAAACCCGCTACAAATATGCAACGGGTCTAATAAATTAATCTAAATCTAATTCTTATGGTATTGTAACACCTGCACTTGCTCCTTTGTAAAGCAATTTAGTAGTGCTATTTTGAATAGTGTTAGATAAGATTGAAGTCGGAGTAGGAGTAGTCGCTGTAATCACAGAGAAAGTTCCACCTGTTCCCAATGCAGGAGTAAAATTAAGAGTGTAAGTCTTAGTAACTGCATTTTCAGATACTGAGGTTGGGATAATGTAACTTACAATTCCAGCAGGAGTAACTTTTCTAATCGCCCAGTTTGTTAACGGAATACCTGCAACATATTGAGAACGGTCTGCTAATGTGTTAGTAAATGACCAATTAAGGGAAGTATTAGTAACTGTACTTGTAGTCCCAAGATATAAATCATTTATACCATCTAAGTCAGATTTAGCATCAAAATCAAGAGTTTCTCCTGAAATCCATACTTGTCTTTCCATTTCTCCTGTATCAGCTAATTGAATGTTCATTTTAACCTCAGCAGGATTGTTTCCTTCTTTACCTTTGTATTGTCCTGTGAACAACATTTTAGTTTGGAATCCTTTGAATACTGTACCTGCTTTATTAGTTGTGAAAATTTTGTTTCCTTCAACATCGTAAAACGCACAGTTGTAAGCATCTTTAGAGTTAAGTTTTCTTAACGCTTTCCAAACATTTACACCGTTGTTATCAAACATCACTTCATACTCGTAAGGAAGCTCTCCTGTTACTGTTTTGTAACCTGAACCATCTGCTGTATTAATTTGTGGTTCAACAGCAGTAATTTTAAAAGATTTTATTCCTTGAAGGATAATTAAATCTCCAGCTAATTGAGCAGCCTGAACCGTAGCTAATGTTTGGTCGCCTGTTGTATTTAAAGGATTAACATAAGTGTAACTTCTCGCAGAAAGCTCAATTGTTTCTACTCTATCCCAGTCGAAAGCAGTTGCTTCCAATCCAGTTCCTAATAAGTCTGCTTTAGAGCTTGGAACTACTATTATTTGATTTGATAATGCCATTTTTTATAATGTATTTGTTATTAATTAAACGTTTTATTAATTGTTTTGTATGGAGGATAATTACTTCTCCTTTATTGTAATATTTGTCAAATGTAAATGGTTTAATTACTGTAAACTCCATCTACTTTAATTTAAAGTCACTAACTTGAAATGTAACTTTGAAACAATGATTCGGATGCAAATCATTTACTAATTTAAAATCATATCCACTAAATACTGAAGTAATGTCAGTTGTTATCTTTTTTGTAACTTCTACATATCCAATTGTAGATAAAATATTAATTACATCCATTCTAACTTCTTCGTCAGCTCTATGCTGTATCGATGGCTTACAATCTTTTACATTTACTATGAAATATACTTCTATTTCTGCATTATAGGTTGTAAAGCTATTTTGTGTAACATCTTTTTTACAAGTGAAGAAGAATTTGTTTTTATCGCTATGTATTAACGATTCGTATTCTCCTTTTCCTTTGTAATGTTCAAGTGTAGTTTTCTTATCTCTTTTAATCTCGTAACATCTTGGATAACCATCTAACTTTACATTCCATAAAGCAGTCAATTTATCATACAATTTTTTTTGTACCTTATCAACTACTAAATCTAATCCTACTGGATTTGTTTTTGTATAGTTTGCCATTATCTTAATGTATAAGCAAAGACTTGATTTTGTTTAACTAAACCTTTTTTTAACTTACCTATTTCTGTTCTTATAGAAGCAATCTCTCCTAATAACTGATTTTCTAAACCGATTACTTTAACAATGCTTTCGCTACCTGTACCTTTTAATTCAATCATTAATTTCTCATATAACTGAGCTGATTGCGATTGGTTTGAGTTACTTCTTAATGATGATACGTATAGCTGAATACAACCAATAATACCTTCAATCTGAATCGCTCTTGCGAAAATCATTTTGTTATTTATAATGAAATCAGTATAATCTTCGTAAACCGATATGTCTAAATTCAATCCTGAATCTTCTGACAATCCATCAACATCATCTAAATCGAATAGTGTAGTAGTCAAATGATTTGGCACTTTCACTCTTTCAACTTTTAAGTAGGTTGGGTTTGATAGCACATTACCTGAGTTCCACTCTCTTTTATACGGAGTTACAGTGAGAGAGTTATTAATATACCCGATATAGTACTCTCCTTTGTAAGTGGTGTCTGAATTGTCTATAACCCAGTCAAGCACTACTTCTTGATGGTCGGTTGTAATTGTTATTACCTTAGATTGTATCGCTGCCTTCTTTGCAGTATTCCAAAGTAGTAAAGTAAAACTTCCTGTTCCTTGAAAATCGAGTAACACACGACTTATTTTAAAAGCCACATTTTTTTGACCTGTTACTCTAATATGATACCCGACAAATCCTGTTGGTAATGTTTCTACCTCTATTTTATTAGAAGCATTTTTGAACAATAATGTTCTATCAATAAAATCATAATCGCTAAATACTTGATTACAAACACTTGCTACTGAAGATTTTTTAATATCAGTAAGTAACGAATTGAAATCTGTTGTAGATATATCAACGTAATCTTGATTGTCCTTTATATATTCGATTTTAGCATACGGATTATCCGTTATGTAATACCCTGAAGAACTTGCTTGATTTGTTGAATC